>Ga0181420_1000974_pt1 | contig 11067 bp, 7 predicted proteins | sample 43SPOviralmetaG_FD_130145 | JGI IMG/M metagenome (GOLD analysis project Ga0181420, IMG submission 130145) | Marine viral communities from the oligotrophic San Pedro Time Series (SPOT) site, San Pedro Channel, CA, USA - 43 SPOT_SRF_2013-05-22 | ecosystem: Environmental > Aquatic > Marine > Strait... | reverse complement strand
TTATCTTGAGAGTCTTCTTCTTCGTCTGCGAGTCCGTACCAATTCCATCGTCCGTCTGCAATAACGTCTTTTATTTTCTGTTTCATTAATCTTGTTTATGTGATGCTCCAAAGTAAAAGCTAATTACTGCAGAGGCTAGTCCTCCTAAGTAACCTAGTACTAAGTTTATCAACGCTTCTGAATTTTGTTCTGGCGGCTGTAAAGTTACTAAGAATATGTAGCCTAAGAAACCACCAACTGTTGCTATACCCATAATACGAGCTGTCCAGTCTTTACTAAACTTACCTCTAGCATCCTGTATGTCTGCTGTCTCAAGCTTAAATACATCTACTTCAAGCTCTTTCATTTGAAGTTCAAACTCTTGTTCAGCCTTTTTAAGTTCAAGCATTTGCTCTGGTGTAGCTTCTTGTATAGCCTTCTCAATAGCTTTTGGTGTATTAGGTACTCCAAGTACATCTGCTATCATATTCGCAGCCATACCGCCCATAGGACCGCCTAGTGCAGTACCTATTGTAGGAGCAACAGCACCTACTAAACTTTTTAACATATCTTTCATTCTTCGTCCTTATATATTTCTGCCATGAGGTCTTCAAACATATCTCTAAAGTTGTCTAAAGACATAAAAGGCATGTCTTGTTTTACTTGGTGGATGCAATACTGTCTATAGCATGCTTCGAGTTGGTCTTCTAGATATAGAATCATACTACATTATACACTTATTTTTCTAAATTGTCAATAACATCTTTTACAAATCTTTTATCCCATAAATCAGATTTAGATTTTCTGTCTTCTTCTTTACCTGCCCAATGGTGAGTTAGCCATGCTTCTTTCTCTGTTAGTTTGCCACTAGCTAAATCATCTAAACTAAATCCTTTTTTCTCTGCAGCATTAGCATAAAATATATCGTCTTGTAAAGACTCTGGTAGTTTAGATACATCTATATCTTCTTCTAAAGATAACTCTACGAATTTTTCAGGGGTTTTTAGACCATATCGTTTATACAAATTTAAAACTCTTTGTACAGCATTTTTAGCTGAACCACTACCTTTAGCATACGACATCTCAAACTGATACTTTCCTCTTCCCGGACCATCTTCAACAAACTGTCCATCTCGTTCAATAAGCTGTACTCTAGTCGGGATGTTGTTAGATTCTATTTCGCTCACTTTATCTCCATAACTTACTAACGAATTAGCAACGTCATCACCTCGGTTTAGTCTGATTAAGTCTAAAACACCGCCTTGATTTTTTTGAACTCTTAAGGAAGGGCTTCGGTCAAAGGCATACAAACTTGCTTCTTTTTCAGTACTAAAAACAGGAAACTTTTCACCTGTAATTGGGTCAACGGGTCCTTTGTCTAAAACATATTGTCTTAACTTATCTTCTCCTATTTCTAAACCCTGTTCATTAATATTTGGAAAAGTAACCCATTGAGTTCCTTTGTTGTTTAATGGAAATGTTACAGTTCGTTCAGAATAAAATATTTCTTTATCACCTAATTTACCTTTCCAAATAGGTCTTCCTACTCTACTTTTCTCTCCTGTTTTTTCAATGGGAGTAAGGTTAGGTCTTTTAACTTTACCGGCATTATTAAAACCAAGTCTATTCATTTGTTCTTGATAGGGCCTACCAGTATATTTATTAATTCTGTTAGCAGGGTCTTCTTTTGTAAAAGGTACTTTGTCTTTACCTTCTATTAAACCACCTTTAGATTTTTTATTTCTAGCTGCTTTTTCTTTTGACAACTGTAAATCTAACTCGTCTACTTGAGCTTGCCACAGCTCATACTCTGCAGTTATACGTATAAGTTCTTCTTCAAGAGCTTCCTCTTCTTTATCAAACTCTTTTTGAGAACCAAAAAACTCTATGCCTTTATTTTCCGCATCATCATACATTTTATTTATTTTACCTACAATCGCAGACTTTTCATTTTTATACAGTCTGTCTCGTAAATCTTTATTCATGTCAGGATTTTGAGGTCTGAGTTTAAAACCTAAACCATACGCTATCGCTAACCAAGGTGTAGTTTCAGTTACATAGGGAGAACCTTCTGCTCCTCTTTTTTTTGCTTTTGCCTTTTTCCATTTTTCATTTGCAAAAGTTCCCGGAATAAAAGCGTAATTAGGAGGAATTCTTCCTAAAAAATGTTTGAATAACTCCCAACTATCTTCTTCATCAACCCCTAACTTTTCTAAATCTTGTCCAGTAAAAGGGTCCACTTTAAAAACAAAATTAGATAAAGCATCCCACCAGAGACCGCCCGGTTGTAAAGGACTAGGAACTCCGGGAACTTGTACTTTTGATTCTCTTTGTTCAAAAATGTCTCCACCGGGGACCCAACGTGCATAATCCCAATACATAGCATTACCATCCTCATCATCAAAAGGGATTCTAATTGTAGTGTAAGGCATGTAATCTCCAATAAGAGGAGTGCTTCCAAACAATCTTTTATTTTGTTCTGGACGCATAGTAAGTCTATCAAGTTTTTCTTGCGTATCCGTACCTTCTGTCATGTACGAAAACCCTTGATTTAATCCATGACCTATTACTGCCCACTTTGCAAACTTGTGCGGACGTAACGTAGCTGCTTCTGCTAACAGAGGTATAACTCTATAGGTATAACTAACAAAAGGTACAAAGGTTCTTTTTAGACCTTTAATTAAAGGAGCATTAATATCATAATCAATAAACCACTTTCTAGCTTCGAGGGCTGCGTCAGCTTGAGAAAAACCTTTGTCAAGTCTGTCCATATAAACAGCCATTCTAAACACTTGGTCTTCTAGCTGATAAGCACGTTCCATCTTATCAATGGTCATACTTTTACCCCATTTTAAAGCTGCTTTAGATTTTGCAAGAACACCTACAGCTTGATTTTCCGGGTCATATTTAGCTAATGCTCTTTCTATTTCTGACAAAGAATCTTTAAATTCTTTTGAAATTAAATCAGCATCAAAGATACCATCTATTTCGGCTTGTCTATTTAAAGAAGATTTAGAACGCATTTCTTTCATCGCTCGTAACAGATATTTAAATTCCGTATCAGAAAAATCTAAAAGCATGACGTTTGATGTAGAGTTACCTACGTGAGTTGCTAAGTTCCAAGCAGTTTTAGTTTTTTTCCAAATATCTTGTAATGAGTTTAATTCTCTACCTACATCAGAAGCTACTTGATAAAGCCCTCCTTTTTCTTGTAGTATACTGTAGTTATAAATATGTTTAATATCTCTAGCTACATCTTGGTCTACATATTTTCCTGCAAGCTCTCCAAATCTTTTTTTACTAGTTCCTTTAATTGTATTATCTGATAGTAAAGTAAATCTTTCTTGAAGCTCGGGAAGTAAAGAATCATATTCAGCTTTATCTATAACAAGATTTTTATTTTCACTAAGCTCTCTGAAAAACTTTGAAGATGCAATATCATTAGCTAATAGCCTTCCGGTCTCTGCGATAGCATATGAAGCATCTTCTATCTCTCCCATTTTCTGACGTTCAGCTTTAGTATAATCTCTACGAACTTTTACTTTACCGCCTTTAAGTTCTTCTAAGACTTCCCATTTTTCTTGTTGCCAAACAGATGCAGGTTTTTCAAAAGATGTTCTTTTAATTATTTCAATCTTTCCTCTAGGTCGCAGTTGGTCCCCAATAATTTTTATTTGTCTATTATTTAATGCAATAGTATTTTTGTCTGCAACATCGGATTCTTTTCGATAACTTCTTTTTAAATAGGTGTCTATATTTTTTTTAAATACTTCAGGAGGTAACAATCCTTCATCAACTAACTCTTGTCCATATTTAATTAATAATCCTCTAGCCTCATCATTTATCTTTAAAGCCTGTGGAGATAGTTCATCCATCTTTGCAAGGTCTCCTACCATAAAATTGTATAGTAGTTGATTTTGCTCTGGATTTAAATCTTTCTGAGCTTTTTCCATAACCTCTAAAAATTTAGCACCTATTTCATTTTTATTAACTCTAAATTTTTGTCTAGTTTTTACATAGTCTGCGGATAACCCATAGTCACTAATTATCATTCGTCCTACAGTATCACCCACTCTCCCATTAACACCATACTTAATATTTTTAGCTGCTCGTATACTCCCGCCTAAAATTAACCCGGCTGTAATTTTTTCCATGTAGCTAGAGTCTTCATCACCATACGCATTGTAGCCTGTAACAAAACCTAAACTTTCTCCGGGATTATTAAATATTAAATTCTTTGCCGGAGTACCAACATATTTTTGATACTTTTGAATTATAGGACCTTTTAGAGTGTACTTATTATTACCTGTCTTAGAAGTTTCTTTAACAATAATTTCTTGAGATTCCTCTAAAGAAGTAACAGGTTTTTTGTTTGATTGTATTTGCTGACTAACAAATTTTTTAGCTTTTTCTTTATTCTGAAAAACATTAACTTGTTGTGCTTTTTGTTTTCTATTTTTAAATTGATTATTAGACTCACCTTGTTTTTTCTTTAAACGCGGAGAAGAAATTACTTCCCATTGTTTTTTTATAATTTTACCATCTTCATCAACAGCTTTACTAATTTTGTATATAATTTTTGTTTCAGGGTCTGTCGTGGTATAAACAATATTACCTTTAGCTGATTTAGGGTCTTTAGTAAAAATAATATCATCATACTTTTCAGCTACTTCGTTTGACAAGTCTTCTGTAGTTTTAGTAGCAGCTTGTCCCGGTTTAGGCGGTCTTAATTTTTCTACAGAAAATCTTTTAGTAGCAGTTGCTCCTGTTTCCCTGTTTGTAAAACGAACAGTTGCTACTCCGGTTTTATCATCAAGACCAATAACAGTACCAACATTTTGCCTGTCAGGAGCTTTTACAGTAGTTCCTACTTTTAAAGGAGCATCTAAATCTTTTGCAGATACTTTTGTGTCATCAAATACTTTAGGTTCAAATTCATCTATGTTTTGAAAAATACTTCCTTTACCTCTAGCTTTTTGTATGGTATCTACAAGATAGCCTCCTCCACCACCAAGAACAGTTCCGGCTAATGTACCGATACCAATATTTTCTAAACGTCTAGCCATAAGTCCTGCGTCTTTATCTAAAAATAAAGTCTCAGTATCCTCTGGGGTATACCCTAACCCTGATACTGCAGCAGCACTACCGGCTCCATATTTTGTTAAGTCAGCTAAGCTTTTAGCTTTTTTTCCTTTAGCTACCCATCCAGCAATAGGCACATAACTAATTGGGTCTGCAACAATACCCGCACTTAAAAAAGCTGCAGTTGCTTCTGTACCATATTCAGGATTAGATAAAATACCTGAAAGTTTTTTATCTTTTTCTTTTAAATATTCATTTAGTTCATCGATACCAAAAGCTTCGCCAAAAAGTTGACTAACACCTCGAAGAGTGTCGCTTGTACCCATTAGAGCAGCGTATCTTAAAGCGTCAGTTTTACTTAGCTTGTAGGCAGGATTAATGTTTTCTCTAACATAGTCAATGTACTCTTGACTATCATAAGGATTAGCTGACATAATTATTTAAATAAAAGGTTTTTTGAATTGGCATCCCAAATTAACTCATAGGTTCCGGTTAATCCCATATTAGGAAATACTTTATTTACATCATAAGAACCAAGATTTACTATAGCTGAATCGCTTTGTGAAATCTTGGCTCCAAAGAGTTGATTAAACTCGGAGTTATCCGCATCAAATAAATTTATGAAATTTTGTTTTTGAGCGTCAGGAACTATACTAAGGACATTATCAAGTCCAACAAGGTCTAAGTTTGCTTCTCCTAAGTTTACACCATCTTCAATAGCTTTATCAAATGTTATTCTAATGCTTTCTTCATCATGTTTCCCATCTAAAATATTTTGTTTTTGACCTGTTTTAGGAATATATTTACCATCACGAAGTCTAAATAACTCTGGCTTTGAAGCTTTATAAGACTCATAACGTATTTGAAATAGTTCTTCTCTTCTTGCTTCATCTTGAAAATCTATTTGATAATATTTCTGTGGGTTGTTTGAGGCTATTTCTAGAGCTAACGTACCTGTAGGGTCGTCTTTAAAAGCTTGGTTTATTTCAGCTTGTATGTTTTGGTCGTCTTTAAGTAATTTAAGAAAATCTGTTTTCATTTTAAAAGTCAGGTCTCCCTCTATATCTCGTATTCCACCTAATTTTGTGGTAATAATTTTAGGAGTTTTTTTCCCTAAAGGGTCAGCTTCTTGTTGTATTAAATAAAGTCCACGACCCTCAGCACCTATCATATCTTTAATTTGACCTTCTGTTCGTGCACCCCTAGTTAAATTATTAACAATATCTAAAGCAACATTACCTAAACCTGTATGAGCATCATAAGCTTTAATAGCAATGTCAGCCTTTTTAAATGCTTCGCCCATAGTTGTTCCGGCTAGTGCGTCTTTTGCTCTTTCATTTCTTAGTTTAATGGTTTCTTCTGTTTCTCCTTTCATAAAGTTTTTAACTTTAGAACCAAGCCATCCACCAATGTTTCTAGGAATTTTAGCAGATTGTTGATAGTACTCTTCAAAGTTTTCAAAATTTAATTGATTACTCATTGTTAAAACTTTGTCATATTCACCCTTTGAAGTTAAAGCTAATTCTTTTGCTTTTTGCATAGCTATAGGTTGATACTCAGATGCTACTGCATTAGGACTCATTTCTGCAATTGATGTTTTAATTTGTTCGTAATATTTATTTGTTAGATATCCTTCAACACTTTGTCCGCTTTTTCTACGTTCATCTTCACCTGCTCTAAAACTTTTTGCACTTTCAAGCGTAGATAAATACGCACCTCTTTTAGGAGCTTGTGATAGTTCTAAAGCATTTGCTTTTTGATTGATAGCAAAATTAACACCACTAACCGCTAAGTTAGCTAATTGTAATCGCTTAGCAAACTTCTCTTGTTTTTTAGCTTGCTCTTCTCTGTAGTCACGAGCTCTACTAAATTGCTGTTGTGCAAACTCTATACCATCATCTTCATATCTTGCCATTTTTTACTCCGGTTTAGCTAATAAGCTACCTTGTGATTCTTCTTGTGGGGGTTGTTGGGGCTGTGCTAATAAACTTTCAGGGACTTCTAAGGTTTCTATTTCTTCTAAAACTTCGTCAGGCAAAACACCAGAAGGAGCTTTAGGCATGTCTCCTACTTTTTCTTTAGTGAGCTCAGCTAGATTTTTTGATTGTAATGCAAGGCTTTCATTTTTTTCATCATCATCCAAATCATCTTCTTCATCTCCATAAAGTCTAGGTTCTATACCTGCTTTTTCTGCTAATGCTAGAAGTAAATACATTGTAGGCTCTAAAAGCATCATAAACATATCTGGATTCCACTTGCCTTCTTGAAAACCTCTTTGAAGTAATTGTAGCGTAATATCAGATATAGGAACACCTTGGCCCATTGCTACCATTAGAGGTACATAGATTTCTTCTTCTAATAATTCTTCTGCTAAATAGTTAAAAGCTTTATTAAAATCAGTATACTCAGGAGGGCTTTCCCAAGGATAAGACTGGTCCGGGTTATCTGTAAGTGATTGTCCCGGTATCGGTCTGCTTGAGTTTACTAAGGCATCTATACCTTCTTGATTATATTCTTCTGCCATTTTTATTTCCTATTATAAAGTAAATGCACCTAATCGTCTCATGTCTTGTTGATATTGCTTATCGTTTGCAAATTGATTATTATAATACATAGATAGTACATCGCCTTGTGCTGCTCCACCATAAGCTCCTGCTTGTTGATAAGAGTTATTAATACCTGTCCACGTAGTAGAATCTAATAATCTTTGTTGATTTGTTATAGGCATTATAAAATCTGATAACTGTGAATGCATTACTTTTTGAGTTGGTGGGGCTCCGGCAATATCCATAGCTACTTTACTGCTAATACCACTCATAACTCCACCTTTTACAGCTTCACCTGCTAATTTACCGGGGTCGGAAACAGTTTCTTTAAATGTATCAAACTGCTCAAATATAAAATCTTTAGTTTTTTCGCCAAAAGTTTTAGAAGGAGAAAGTAAAGAGTCAGGAGGTCCTTGCATAATAGTATCTCTAGCAACATCTGCTAAATCTGGAGCACCCATACTTAAATCTGTAGAAACATTTGTAGCTACATCCTTTAGTGTTTGTTGAGGAGCAACATCTTTTAATGAAGCTACACTAGAATCTACTGTTTGAAACTCTATTGGTAAGTCTGCTGTGGTTTTAGTAACATCTAAGACACCCGCTTTACTGTCTGCTACTATATCTTTAGGGTCTAAAGAAACTGCTTTAGAAAGAGGGTCGACTGTAGGCTTTGCTGAAGCAAAAATTGAAGTTCTGCCTTCAGTTAAATTAAATCCTTTTCCTTGTGTAAAATTCATAACTCTGTCAATACCATTACCAATGCCTTGTGTAATACTATTGTAGGCTCCTTGAGCAGCTCCTTTAATCGCAGTAAAAGCTTTATAGACATTCGGAGCTACGGACTGCACAAAAGAACCGACTGCTCCCATCATTTTACCAAAAATAGGAGGTACTCCAATAAACATTAAGGCTAGTTGACCTAAAGGTCCTATTTTACCAATAGCTCCAAAAAGTTTTTTACCTATTTTTTTAATTCCTTTGCCTATCTTTTTGGCAACTTTCTTGATGCCTTTAAAAACTTTACTAAAAAATCCCATACTATCTCCTTATCCTGTTCCAAATATTTTATCTACTGTATCTGCTACATTGTTATAATTACTAGACCAATTTTTAGCTGCGTCACCTTCTGAACTAGCAGCAGCTATCATTGCATTGTTTTTTCTTGTTGCTGTATTATCAGCAAACTGAAAGTCAAATGATGCTTGGTCCCTTAACTCTTGCCACAAAAAGGATTGAGCAGCCGAAGTCATTCCAAACGCATTCTGTACGTTCTGTTGATTAATTGCATTAGCTGCAGCAGTATCTGCTAAGTTAGCTTTTCGTCTCCAATTCACATTTGATTGCTGTACTGCTTGTTGATTAGCAGCATTCCATTGGTCTTTTTGAAAATCTAATTGAGCATTAAATTGTTTTGTTTGATTTACAATTGCAGCATTAGCTTTATTAATATCAGCTTCTATACCAACTCTTCGAGCTTCCGCAGCATTTGTTTGTTGTGTATTAAACTGAGCAGTAGCATTAGTTTGAGCCACATTAAACTGATTAACCTGAGCATTTAAACTTGCCATAAACTGTTGTGTTTGATTTTCACTAGCTGAATTAAATTGTCTGGCAGCATTTTCAGCCGATTGATTACTAAGTAATCTTTGTTGTTCTTGTTGAGCTTTTAAAACATTTACTTGCTGCTGATTATTTAAATTAGCCATGTCTGTCTGTAAAAAAGCCTGAGCATTTTGTATCTGAGATTTTTGATAAAAATCTGCTTCAGCTAAATTTGCCTGTGACATTAACAATGCATTTTGTACTGCGGCTTGTTGGTCATTGTTAGCTTCTGTTAAACCTACAGTTTGTAAAAACTTACTATTAGATAATGCAATTTGTTGGTCAGAATTAAACTGAGCCATGTCCATGTTAAATACATTTTGAGCATTTTGTGTGGCTGTTTGTTGTTGTCTTTGAGCATTAGCTTCATTAGCAGCCGCTTCTATATTCTTTTGTTGACTTACACTAGCTTGAATTGCTTGAGCATTGCTTTGAGCAATAGGCATAGCTGATTGAATAATAGAATTAAAAAGATTATCTCTACCAACACTAGATGCACTAAGACCTCTAGAAGCTAACATTTGCTCTACTTGAGAAACAGCCGGAGCAGCCCAAGGTGGTATCTGTCCATTTTCTATGCCCTCAAGAAGACCATTAAGTTGTGTAGATACTAAAGCTTCTTCTGGTAAGCCTTCAATTAATCCTCTTTCTTCTTCACTAAAGTCAGCTAATTTCTCTTCTAGTAATGCCGGGTCATTTCCTATGTCTTCAATTTGCTCATCTGTTAAACCGGCTTTTGTTAATTGTTTTTTAGCTCTTGTAATTCGTGATAAACTTGTACCAACATTAATAGCTGCACTTGCTTTAGCACCTTCACTAATTGTACCTACAACTCTTTCTGTTAAAGCACCTACAGGTATTTCTACATCAACACCTTCAATAGGAGCAACTCTTTCTACTTTAGCAGCTTTAGCTAAAGATTCTTGTCTAACTTCTCCTTCGGCTGCTTGAACTTCTGGAGACTCTGTAACTTTTGCAGCTTGCATCTTAGCTGCTTCAATAACTTCAGGACGTTCAGCTTGTGTAGCCTCCATTTGTGCTACTTGCTCTGGAGTTACATTTTTAATTTTTTCTGCTTCAATTGGAGTAAGGTCTCCCATTTGAACAGCATCATCAATATATTCTTCACCCTTTGCAACCTTTACAAGCTCTTGTTTAGGTATCATACCTTCCGGGATTTTACCAGAAGCAATCTTAGCTGCTGTTTGTCCAGTTTCTATAATTCTTTCTCCACGCTCTCTTTCAAACTGGTCTTTAGGGTCTTCTGGAGTTATTTCAGGTAAAGGATAAACACCACGAGGATTTCTAGGAATCCTTACATTATTACCACCGGGTATACGAATAGTATCTATTTGTCTTCCTAATTCTTCTTCTGAATATTCTATAGGTTGTGGTTCATTGCCTGATATAGGTGTTTCTGTAGTTTGTGGAGCTACTACAGCTTGTTGATTAGTAGTGTCTTGACTTCTAGCAGTAAAATCTTGTGTTTGTTGTCTTTGTAATTGTTCATTACTAGTGCCTATAGGTAAATTTTGTGCACCTGTGTCTATAGGCTGTTGTGCAGCAGAAGCAGTAGGTGAAGCTGTTAATTGAGTTTGTGCAGTAGCATTTTGACCTTGAGCTTGTCTCATTGCTTCTTCATTCGCTCTGTTAAAGATTTCTTTTTCATTAACTATCCCGGCCTCTTGATAACCTACACGACCACCATTACGATAGTCTGCTCTTTTAGGCGTGTAACGCTTTCTTTGTTTAGTTTTATTCTTCATTATTTAACCTCGAAAAGCTTGTCAAGTTTTTCTTCAATCTTGTCCAACGTATCAAACACTCTAGTCATATCATCCTTTAGTTCTTGTTT
>Ga0181420_1000971_pt1 | contig 11093 bp, 15 predicted proteins | sample 43SPOviralmetaG_FD_130145 | JGI IMG/M metagenome (GOLD analysis project Ga0181420, IMG submission 130145) | Marine viral communities from the oligotrophic San Pedro Time Series (SPOT) site, San Pedro Channel, CA, USA - 43 SPOT_SRF_2013-05-22 | ecosystem: Environmental > Aquatic > Marine > Strait... | reverse complement strand
TATTTATTGGTCCGTAATTCTTAATTACTTGTTGTTTTAGATTTTCATCTTTGGATAAATAATCTTTTACAACTTGTTTTATGTTTTTATCCTTTAATTTAGGAATATATTCATTTATAATACCTAGTACGTCTTTTGGTACTGATTGATTATTTATATGTTCGGGTATTGTGTTTTCTAATTTTTTAATCGTGTCATTACTTGCGAATGACATATTAACTCTTTATATTTAATCAATGAATTTGTTGAATTAAAGTTATTATTTTAATCATTTTTATAATTTATTTAGAATAAAAAAATCCCTCTACAGCTTTAGTATACCCGACACATAATTTAATGTGCATTTCTAAAATATGTAGACTTTTTTTTACATCTAGTATATCCTCCCGGGAATGGAAATAAAAATGATAATTCACTTGATGGATACATTGGTAGAAACACACTAATTAGTATTAACAAATCCTGAATTAAATAAAAAAGTTAATTATATTAAATTATTAAAAAAAGGACCACGTCTATTGTTAACATATTTAGTATCCATATCAACAGGACGACTAACAATATTATTAGTTCCACCTTCCATTTTATCTTTTTTTGAAATCTTTTTTAGACTTTGTGATAATTCTTTAATTCTTTTTTCTAAAGCAGCTAGACTTTTTTCTACATCTAGTATATCCTCGGTCATATATTATTATTATTTATAAAAGTTTTATATTAATTTGATGATAAAGTTGATTATTCAAAAATATTAGACCACATTTCTCCTGAAAAACATATTGGTTTTTCAAAATAAAATATGCTATCCGGATTAATATATTCTTGATTATATAATTTGAAAGTAATTTCACTATGTTTTGGTTTTAATGTATTACAATGCGTTAGGGATGAATCATAATAAATTTTATCATATATTCCATTTCTATAGAACACATTATCCGTAAATTTATGAAGATCTCTATTTGTTACAAATTTACTGTCAGAATTATCAATACCTATTCTACCGAATATATGAAAGTTCTCAGATATTGAAGTAATATCCATTTCATTATCATTATTAATATAATGAGTTGAAAAAGAACGAGCTTTAAAAATATTTACGGGATCCATACTCAGTGAATTGGACGTATAATCTAAAATTATAGTACCCTTCTTATTATCACTTTTTCTTTTGACATAAGTATTTACTTCACATCTTGTTACTGTATTTTTTGTATTTAAAATTGGACTTGTTACATTATAAATATTTATGCTCAAAAAATATTTTTTATTTTTATTTTTTTCTAAAGAAATTGGCTCCAATATCAAATCATCGCCTATATTTTTTTCTATTTCAGAAATTGCATCATCGTTTAAAATATAATTTATGTATAAACTATTTGTATCTACTGTAAATTTCGACTGAAAAGGATTTTTCGAAATGGGATTATACACTATATTTGGAAAGCCGCTTAATAACATTTGATATACTATTTTTTGTAAAATCATATTTAAAATCATACTTAATGTATAAATGTAATTTCGTAGTTATACAATATTTATGAATCCTTAAAAAACATTGGATAATACACAATTCAAAAATTTCTATATGGTTGACTTAACCAACACATTGTTCTGATCTGACATTTTTTCGAAGATCTGCTTTGATTTTTTTCGTAACTTATTTACCTAATTGATTAAGATATTTCCATAATGGCATCGTATCTTTATTCGGATCTAAACCATCACCTAATATTTTTTCTTTACAATTGAATACATGTTCTCTAATATGTCTATGAGGTACAGGCTCTAAAGTGCCAGATATAATTTTATCATAAATAGTTTTCAAAATATGTACATGATTATGATTAAATATGAAATATAAATCACCATTCGGGTCCTGAGAAGTGTATATAGAATTATAATCCATATAATTATTAGATAAATCAATTGGCGTAAAAAATAATACATCTGGACGTAAAGATATAATTCTATTATATGAAATATCTGGATCAATTAGGTTAAGAGATTTTTTTATTGATAAAGCTTGCCACGTTTGTAAGGCTAAATTCATACTATGATCTTGATATTCAAAAAGATATTTTTTAGGATTATATAATTTTATTAATTTATCTTTCATACATGGAATCCAACAATGAATATAAACATCATAATTTGTTATATTATTATATTTTATAATATTATCTATAACTGATTGATAACATGGAGTAATATCATCATAATCTTCAAATTTTAAATTCTCTGTAAATAAATTACATCTATATTTTTTGTAACTTATTCCACCTCTAAATACTAGAGCAATATTATTATTATTATTATTATTATTATTATTATTATTATTATTATTATTCATATTTAATATATTAAATATAAAAAAAACAATTTAAAACTAAACTTTTCCCTCTGCAGTTTTAATTTCCGGACTTAGGACCCGACACATTATAAATATAATTGTGGTAGCATTACTTTTTGTTTTTTAGTTTTTTAGTTTTGTTTTTGTTTTTTATAGTTTTTATAGTTTTTAATAGTGTTTTTTATATTTACACATATTTACATATTTACATATTTACATATTTACATATTGATACGTATTTTGCATAGTTTTATACGCGTTGTGTGCAGCAGTACCGAATGATGCTTCGTCATCCATTTTTTTTGTTCTTACTTGAATTTCGAAACGGGGTAAACTTGCCACGGATGGTACGATAGTAGCATGTAAAGACATGTATCCGTTTTTTTTGGGAGCTCTTATATAATCCTTCAAATCGGTTACTTCTTGTACATGTGGAGACGATGCAATGCACCGAAGAACACGATAGCATAATGCATAGCCAACCTCCTTATCACACTGTAATGGTCCCTCGTCGACGATTACTCGCACACCAACAATATCTCTTAAATTGTTTACATGATAAAGTCCTTTAAGAGACAATTTTTCAGTAATACTCCATGCAGATTTAATTCTTGTAAGAATTGAAAATGATGAAGCGGTCGCCAATATCTTGTCTTCTTTAAATAAATAATTCACGCGACAAGTTATTTTATTTAAGATGAAATTGTCACTTTTGCGACGCGCGGCGAGTTCTTGTGTAATTACTGTCAAATCTATGAGAGAAGGGGGACTACAAACATTAGGAGCAGACAATATTGTTGACACATGATTAGGTGTGATACGTAACGAATATGTTATATGCAATATATATGCAATTAAGAAAATACGCATATAGCAAACCTTATTTATTAAACACATTTTTTATAACTCTATTTATTTATGTTTATTGATGTTTAAGCAGTTAAATCAATCATTTTTATAGATTATATAAAAAATAAAAAGCAATGCCACCACTAATGTGTCGGGTTCCAAGTCCGGAATAATAAAGCTGCATAGGATTTTTTAATCTAAATAAGTTGAAAAAAATGAATATTTTTTTATTTTAAATTTGATAAATTTATTAAGTAAAGATGTCATTCACAAGTAATGATTCGCTAAAAAAGTTAGAAAAATTATTGCCGAAAAGTATTAATAATCAATCAGTACCAAAAGACGTACTAGGTATTATAAATGAATATATTCTTAAATTAAATAACAAAAATATTCATCAAATTGTAAAAGATTATTTATCCGAAGATGAAAATCTAAAACAACAAGTAATTCTTAATTACGGACCAATAAATAATTGGGATGTATCCAATGTGACAGATATGAATAGATTATTTTACAAGAAATATAATTTTAATGAAAATATTTCGAATTGGAATGTATCCAATGTAATTAATATGAATAGAATGTTTCAAAATGCATTATCATTTAATCAATCTCTCAACAATTGGAATGTATCCAATGTAACAAGTATGTCTTCTATGTTTGAGAGAGCAAAATCATTTAATCAACCTCTCAATAATTGGGATGTATCCAATGTGACAGATATGAAATTTATGTTTTGGTGTTCATCTTTTAATCAATCTCTGAATAATTGGAACGTATCCAATGTGACAAATATGTCATATATAATTGCTCGTGCAGGAAACTTCAATCAACCACTTGATAATTGGAATGTATATAATGTGACAGATATGCAAGCTATGTTTTCTCATGCATATAATTTTAATCAACCTCTCAACAATTGGGATGTATCCAATGTAACAAATATGAAATCTATGTTTAATGAAGCATATTCATTCAATCAACCTCTGAACAATTGGAATGTGTCGAATGTAACTGATATGCGTTCTATGTTCAACAGAGCAATAGAATTTAATCGAGAAGAAAATGCAATTTGGTATTAAAATAATACGCTTAAACTAAAAAGAAAAACAAAAAAAACAAAAAAAACAAAGAAAAGTAATGCCACCACTTTTATAAATAATGTGTCGGGTCCCAAGTCCGAAATAATAAAGCTGCAGAAGGATTTTTTTTATTTTAAATAAATTATGCTTTTAACAAAAGCGTTATATTATTATAATGCTTTTCTAAATAATTGTGAAATAAGCATATTTGAATTCAATAATTCATATTTTGATTTTGCTAAAAAATTATCAGAAAATCCCGGTGCAGAATTGTATAGAACCGAAAAATATGGATTATAATTTTTGTCCAATTTTTCATTTGATTCAAATCTTTCATTTGTCAATTTGTAACCATTTAAATCTCTTTCTAAATTTACACTTGGAAAATGAAAATATTTATAATTGATAGATTTTTGTAACATATATATTTGTTTCCAAATCAATTCTCTACCTAATTCATGATAATCTATATGTTTTTTTGAGTCTAAATATTTGTCAGCTTCTTGTAAACATTTTGTTACTAAAATACCATTTTTTCTACTAGCCATTGCCCAGTTACTTACTTTACCATAAGTCACAGTTTTATATTTATTCAAGAAGGAATTTGAACCGAAACCAACAAAATCATAATGTTTCAATAAATTTAATAAATTATTTGGAGATTTAAAAAGGATTATATCGCTGTCTAAATAAATTCCTCCATAAAGTTTTAAAATATATAAGCGAATGTAATCCGCTTTTTGAGGAAGAGATAATTGATTAATATCTGTTCTTAAATTTGGTAAATACTTTTTAATGTTTTTTCCCGTTAATATAATAAGATTCAAATTATCTGAGCAATTTTTAATAACTGATTTTCTACACAATTGAATATGGTTAGGTGTTTTTGTATTAATTTTATTTTCCCAAAATAACCATACAAAATTCGGAACATTGATATGATTTTGTATATTAAATGTATTATTCGTTGGTGCAATTGTTTTAATAAATATCATTCTGGTTATTATAATTAAAAAAATAATGAATATTAATAGTTTAGTTTTTTTTACCATATTATAATGAAATATCAAAAAAACTAAACTTATGCAAAAACTCATAAAAACAATTAATAGATTAATATAATGACATCCTCCCCGCACTAAAGTACGGGGCGTTCTTTGTTTTTTTTACGAAAAAAAACAAAGAGATTATAAATCATATAGTAATAAATGAATAATATTGAAACTTCTATTTATGAAAATAATATATTGATTGATAAAGAATGTCCAATATGTTTATTAGAAATAAAATTTGAAAAAGAAATGCCGTGTTGTAATAATTTAGTATGTGAAAGTTGTTATAATGATTGGCACATTATTAATAATAATACAACATGTGTTTTTTGTAGATATGAGATTAATATGGAAAACACTCAAGATATGAATATAATACATATTATTTTTAGAAGATTCAACAATAAATTATGTATATCGTGCTTGTTAATATCATTTACATTATTAGTATCTTTACTCTACATTGTAAAGTTATGTTGTTTTGTATTATATCAACCACGCTTTTAACAAAAGCGTAAGCAAAACTTTTTGTTGAACCACGCTTTTAACAAAAGCGTAAGCAAAACTTTTTGTTGAACCACGCTTTTAACAAAAGCGTAAGCAAAACTTTTTGTTGAACCTTTTTTCTAAAAAGGTTTTCTAAAAGGTTTTCTAAAAAGGTTTTCTAAAAAGGTTTCTATGTTAACACAATTACATTTGAAGGATCAAATATAATTTCATTTTCATTAGTTAAACAATATTCAACAATTTTTCCGGGACTAACCATTTCTGATTTAATATTTTTATCAACAATATCTAAATGTTGATATAATTTAATAATAGCTTCAGAACAAAAATGTTTTTTTTGTTTATTATTTTTGATAAACGGAAAATTTTTTCCAACAGTTTTTGAACAATTAAAAATAACGTATTTTCTGTTTATATAAGTATTCCAAAATTCGTTTAATTTATATTTTTCAGATAATCTTGAATTTATATATATTTGTTTTTCTGTATAACTTAATTGTTTTTCTTCATTTACCGTTAAATTAAATGGATTATTTAATAATTTTAAAGCAACCACTGTCCCTCCTTTCTTGATATGAGTTTTTGCAACGTCTTTTAATCTTCGAATTTGAAGACCTCTTGGTAATTTATTTGAATCTGTATTAATTATGTGATTATAAAGTGCATACGTAGATTCAATTATATATGTTTCATCATTATTCTTACGATTAAATTTCAAAAAACTGTTTGGAACAACAATGCCTACATGAATCCACTTTTTCGATTCTTCATTTTGAAATAAACATTTGCTTATATTTATAGAATCAAATAAAATTGCATCGAAAGGATTTAGTTTTCTCTCAAAATCCTTGAATTTTACACATTTTTGTTCGCAATTAAATTTTGAATTTAAAGATGACATATTATATTATGTTATTAAAAAGATAAATAGTCTTATACATAATGAATTGTAATTATAATATATAAAAAAAATGCAAAAAAATGATTAGGATATTATCATAATATACGAATATAGATATTAGAAGTGAAAAAACATAAAAGACGACTTAACAAAATAAAAAATGGAAAACGTTTTGTTTCCTAAAGATATTGATGTGTCTAACCTAGAATATAGCGATCTTCGTCCTTTCGGAGAACATGCTAAGATTGTTTATATCAATCATAAAGGTTCACCACTGTTGATTCAAACTCCATTGATGAAACTTCCTTATGGATTAGGAAAATATGAAGATGGAGAACGTTGCAAGTACTCTTTAGATTTAAGTTTTGGAGGAGATTCTTCAAAAATTACAACTTTGAAAGATAAGTTGGAAGAAATTGATTCTAAAGTTCTAGATGATAGTGTAACAAACTCTTTGACTTGGTTTAAGAAGAAGAAGCAAACCAAAGAAGTATCACAAGCTTTATTTACTCCGGCTGTTAAAGTCGCTATGTCTGAAGGAGAACCTACTGATAAGTATCCTCCAACATTCAAAGCAAAATTGCATTATTCGAATGACAAATTTCGAGTTTTGTGTTTTGATCAAGACAAACAACCTGTGAATCCGGATCTAAACACTCTAATTACCAAAGGTCAATCTGTACGCGCAATCGTACAGCTAGTTGGCTTGTGGTTTGCAGGTTCTAAATTTGGAATTTCGTATGAAGTAAAACAGTTGAAGATTAATCCGAGTAGTACTATTTCTACTTATGCATTCGCAGAAGATTCTGATGAAGAAGCTACTGCAGTTGAGGTAGAAGAACCTTCTGCTACTGAAAATAACTATGTTTTAGATTCAGAAGATGAAGATGATCTATAAGGTTAATAAGATAAGGCAAGTTAAGACAATAAGATAAGGCAAGTTAAGACAATAAGATAAGGCAAGTTAAGACAAGGTAAGTAAAAAAAAAGGGAAACAAAGCACGCAAAAAAATATTATATCATATACAATACGCATCGCGCGGTTAATAACGCAGCGATAAGTTCCCTACATAATGCGCGATTAACAATTACGCAGCATATGTTTTTTTATTTTTTTAATAACAAAATCATAAAAGAATCATATTATTAGAAAAACTAAGAAACAAAAAAAATAAAAAAATGATTTAATTTATGTTTTAAATTAATATATATTTTAAATTAAACATAAAAAGAAAATAAATACAAAAAAGATGACGAGCATTGATAAGTTACGTGCAAATTTGCGCAAACTGTCACCGAATTCCGGTTGTCTCACAAGAGAAGAAGCACAATTCTGTAATATCTTCCACTCTGGCGAATGGAACACTGCTCAAAAAAAAGAGATATTTTCGCATATGGATGAAGAGATTTTAGACGAATTCTTAGAAGCAAAAAGAGAATTTAGAGAGAAATTTAAAAAAAATGATTAATTTTATCTCTAAATATATAAAATTAATAAAAACAAACAATCGTTTTTATTACTCCGGTTTAATTCAACATGTCTGTCGTATCCACACAGCAGATCGAGACGCAGGCCAATGAGCATACTAACTCTAGTTTAGAGTGTCTAGCCGAATCGATGAAAGATAACGACACCGGCATGAAAAATATTAAAATAGAAGAAAACAATAGTAAGAAAATTATGTTATTGTCTCAAGACGACATTCAATTTGAGGTTTCTTCGAATATTATAGAATTGTCTGAATTAGTTAAGACTATGATTTGCAATTATGATGAGGATGATGACAATGATGTACAAGAAATGCCACTTCCGAATGTTAGATCTAGTGTATTAGCTAAAGTTATTGAGTATTGTAGACATTATTCGGAAGAACCAATGTCTGAAATCGAAAAACCATTAATATCTTCTGAAATGTGTGACGTTGTACAGAACTGGTATGCAAATTTCGTAGATATTGACGACGAAATGGTATTTGAGATTCTACTAGCTGCAAATTATATGGACATCAAACCGTTATTAAATTTGTGTTCTGCAACAGTAGCATCTAAATGCAAAGATAAAACTATTGAAGAAATGTCTGAACATTTTAGACCATTAAGAGAAAAATGTGCAAACTTACAGTAATTTTGGTACCAAAAATACAATGCGCGATAAATTACCTCAACCCTTTAATAAAACAGATAAAAATAAAAAAAAACAGAAAACAAAAATAAAAATAAAAATAAAAAAAAACAGAACAAAAAAATTAAAAAAAACAAGTAATGCCACCATTGTATTAACGTAAAATACGAATGCCGGGTCCCAAGTCCGGAATATGAAAGCAGCAGAGGGAAATTGTTTTTTTTTAGAATAGACTAAAAAAGAATTATTGATTCTGTTGTTTTTTCTTGTAATTAAATATTTTTAAGCAAAAAAAAATATTATGTAATATTTAAATGGCATTTGTAGGTCCATTAAATATTACAAAAGTATTTGATAATCCAATAATTTGGCATGTTGTGGGATTAGTAAAAATAAGACAGAAGACAGAAATTATTCAAATGGAAGGGCCTCATTTAAGCGAATGTATATTTAAAATAGAAAGAATTCTGAGAGGTATTGAGAATGGGTCTCAAGAATTGATTCAAACCCCAAATGGTTCATCATCAAATAAATATGTACATAGTGATGCGAGAGTACAACCAATATATAGATATCCATATGGAGAAGATAACGACCAGCAAATAACTTCAATTTTAGTTATTAATAACGACCAGCAAATAAATGATAACCAGCAAATAAATGATAACCAGCAAATAAATGATAACCAGCAAATAAATGATAACCAGCAAATAAATGATAACCAGCAAATTGAATTAAAACAAAAAGAAGAACCCCCCCAAAAAAGAGATGTGGACTACTATGTGAAAATGAATGCATCAAGAGGAGTTAATATAAAAATCAACAATTCAAAATCTGAGAAATCTAAATAGAAATCGGAGCAGGAACCGGAATCATAGATATAAAAGCTTAAATACTACTAGCGTAGTAATAAATAAAACTATCAAAATGTTTAATATCAAATACTTTTTTACATTGATCGTTGTTTATGCAAATAATAATAGAAATATTTGTTTATGTCGTAAAACAATATATACACCAAAATTATTAGATCAATATAATAAACCAATAAATTGGAATAAATATAATATAATAGCTATTGGGAATAAAAAAGATCATAAATTGAACGATGATTTATTAACTTATGTGTTAACAAAATTGAACTTATTTAACAATGACATTTGTATTATAGCTTCAATTCCTTCTTGGTTTTCTACTTATGGTTCAAAAATTTTATTAAGAAATTCTATAAAATTTATAGAGTCAAAAAATCCGGTATATATTGATTGGCATCAGAGTTTTGCAGATGCAAATAATGTTACAAGTTTTCCAACAATTATTATAAAAACGAAATTGAACAACTTCGAATTAAGTCGAATTTCAGGTGCTTTGACAAAAGAGAAATTAGAACATTTTTTTAACAAAGTAAAATTTGAATTCATAAATTAGAAATTATATAAATTAAAAATGTGTTAAAAAAAATAAATGTAGATATAATGGGTTATGGAAACAATGCAAAAAGATTAGTAATTTTTTTATATCTTGCGAATTATATATTTTTAATGTTGTATTTTGCTTCTATATTCGGTATTCGTTATTTTTTTACGACAAATAGAAGAAAATACTTCAGAATGTTGAGTACAATTTATACTTTATGTATGGGATTCTTATTAATTTCTTTAAGATTTGATATTCTAGTTGATTTACGAAACCGGTCATGTTTGAAAGAAATAAAATTTCTCATGTTATCAGCCGGATTAATAATATTGTCGACTCTAAGTAAAGACGATCTTGGTGAAGTATGGGATTTAATTGTTCCTGATACCAGATTAGCTGCTTTAGAAAGATTTAAAAATTTAAAAATAAGAAATGAAAACTAACTAAATGAAAATTAATTTTATTATTTTAATATAGAATACAAAATGATTAACTCGTTCACCAATAACTATTTAAATCGAATCCTAGTGGTCTATCTCTGAATCCTTGATCTAGTGGTGTAGTTGGGTGAGATTGCCCTGTGTCTTGGTCTCTTCTTGGTGGTGTAGTCGGTCACCCTATTATTTGATGTTGTGGTGTAGTTGGGTGGTGTAGTCGGTCACCCTATTATTTGATGTTGTGGTGTAGTTGGGTGAGATTGCCCTGTGTCTTGGTCTCTTCTTGGTGGTGTAGTCGGTCTCCGTATTATTTGATGTTGTGGTGTAGCTGGGTGAGATTGCCCTGTGTCTTGGTCTCTTCTTGGTGGTGTAGT
>Ga0181420_1000969_pt1 | contig 11108 bp, 8 predicted proteins | sample 43SPOviralmetaG_FD_130145 | JGI IMG/M metagenome (GOLD analysis project Ga0181420, IMG submission 130145) | Marine viral communities from the oligotrophic San Pedro Time Series (SPOT) site, San Pedro Channel, CA, USA - 43 SPOT_SRF_2013-05-22 | ecosystem: Environmental > Aquatic > Marine > Strait... | reverse complement strand
TAAGGTATTATGACTTAATAATTCACCAAAATAATATCTAACTTCAGATAAAGCACCATTATAACCTATATTAAAAGTACTTCCTGTTAGGTCAGCATCTGCTCCTAATTCGTAAAAAGATTGGGTTACTATTCCAAATGTGTTAAAATCTCTTATACCACCAAAAAATCCTTTTCTTACACCTCCTATATAATTACCACTGTCATAATAAGGGTTACCAAAAGATTTTGCATTATTTTCTTCAGATAATATTACTGAACCAGTGTAATGGTTAACTTCTCTTAGATGATTAGCTTGATAAGCTCCAAAACTTGCAGTTGTACTACTACCTGATATACCCTCTGTTCCTAAAAATATATTCCAAAAATCTCCATTATATATAGGAATTTTTTCTGTTTCTGCTACACTAGATGTAAATTGTGTTAATACTAACTTTCCATATTGTGTTTTATCATTAGTAGCAAATAAATCGCTACTACCAGTATAAGGATGTAATGTTAAATGTAAATCTGATCCTGATATGTCATTAAATGAAGAATGATTAGTTAACGAAAATAAATGATAATGGGTATTAGCTCCACTAGGTGGTCTATTAGGTTTTATTCTAAATTCAACTGTTTTAGCTGAAGAAGAATTAGCATTTGTTAATGATGAAGACCATTCTGTTTCTATAAACATTCCATTTGTACTAGTGTTTGTTATAGAATTTCCACTTAATACTTGTGTAAATTTAGGGTATGAATATAATTTAAATTCATTTCTATCAGGATCAGAACTACCAAACTCTTTTATATCTAATACTGTTTCTGGGATACCATAACAATTAATTAAAGCTCTTAAACCTCTTTCTGTTCCTTTAGTTTTTAAAAGATAAGGAGCATTATGGTATAAACGTTTCCAAATTTCTTTAGATATGTCTTGTTTTGAAACTATTGCATTTGATGCAGTAATTACTGTTGAAGTGTCTTGTGGGTCTAAACTTGATCCAAATATATATTGTGATAAGTCATCATTTTCAAATTGATCATAACCTTCTATACCTAATGTCTTTAAAGTATAATAAACTAAATCTTTAGACACACCTAAAGTATGACTATTATCTCTTAATTGTGTTATTTCTTTTATATGTGTCCAAATGGGATCAAAATGCTGCCCCACCATATCACAAAATAATATGTAAGGTTGGTTTTCTTCTCTATCTCCTATAAAAGTAGGAACTAATTTAGATAATTTATTAGGATTTTGAGAATCAAATATAGAAGCAGATAATAATTGACCACCATAATTTGGATTATAAGAATCACCACTACCTAACCACGTTTCTGCTTCTGAAGAAGTTGTATGTGATAATATATAAGGTTCTATTGAGTTTGTTTTAGGCCATGAATATGCTCCTGACTCAAAATACAAAAATTGTTCATAACCACTAAAACCTTGAATTAAATTTTCTTTTTTAATTTTTATAGAAGAAGATGCATTCGTATAAGCTACTGATTGTGTTGTATCCCCTGTAATTGTTTCTATATCATTTAATTGAGTACCATATAATTCAATTAATTCTAATTTATATTTAAAATTATTTAATAGTTCAGTTGCACTACCAAAATGTACAAAATTTTCAAAATGTGTAGGTGTTACTGTTAAAAAATCTAATGATGCTGTATCTACTGGTCTTATATATCCATAATCTATTTCTGGGATTTCATATCCATCTAATTTAGATAAAAGTTTTTGATAAGATGAAGTAGTAGATGTACTTAATATATCATTAAATGATTTAAATTCATTAGATACTTTAGGATTTAATCTTGTATCAATTTTAAAATTAGGACCTTTTATAGGTGTTGTAGTATCTACAGGTGGTAATTCACCTAAATTATAAATTATTTCTAGAGGATCTACTATATCTTCTACTATATTTAATTTATCACCTACAGATATGTTATCTGGTAAAGGCTTAAGTAACTTTATTAATAATAAAAATTCATTAGGATTAGATTTATCTATATCCATATTAACTCCTACTATGTTTATATCATTTTGAAAATTTAATGTAAATTCTCTAAAATAAGTCGAACTTTGAATTGTTTGTATATAATTTCTAGAATTAGAATCTAATACTGTGTTTCCTTCGGTTGTTGATAATTTTAATTCATTTCTAGTTGCTGATATTTCTGATAATTTAAAAACAGGAGTTATAGAATTAAATATCTTTCTTTTTTGTATATTTGTTTTTAATCTATATTCACCTGTATTATAACCATTTTCGTTAAGTATTTGTTGTGGATTAATATTTATTTCGTTTGTTAATCCCCCTATATTTTCTCCTGTTTCAAAATCAGAGTATTCATGTATACTATTTAATAAATTATTATTAAGATCATATATATGAACTTCTACAAAATCTTCAGCTCTACCGAATTTTCTATCAACGGATATAGATTTTAAATCATCTATATTTTTGATATCCACTCTAGTGGTATTATTTTCAGCAATTGTCTTAGCCATTTATATTATCTTTGTTTTAATATTGAAATTTCTTGTTCTTTAACTTTATTATCAGCTTCTAAAATATTTTTTTCTGATTCTAAAGTTGCTATTCTTTGTTCTAAAGATTGTATGTTATTTCTTAAATCTCTAATAATTTTATCTGAGGATAATTCCGCATCTTTTAAATATTCTCCACTTCTATTAAATAAAATAGTGTGGGATAAAGTTCCTGTTTGTGGGATTTGAAAAAATAATTTGTTGTATATTTCAAAAAAATTTGTTAATGAAACATTATCAACTGATGATTTTAATTCATTAAAAGACCTGTCTATTAGTTTATCGGCTTCTGTTATTTCATATGCCTTTTTAGTTAATTTCATTATCTTACTATTTTAAAGAAATAATCTTCGTCATAAATATTAATTCCATCATTATTATCAACTCTAAACATTAACTTATAATAACGTTCAGGTTGAAATCCTTCCATCCATAAATCAAAATACATTCCATCACTATTAGCACTTAATTTTGTATATTCTGTGTCAAAAGGAATTATTACTTCGTCCGTTTCTACATCACGTACACTGTAGTAACTTGTTTCGGGTAAATATTGTACATTTAAAAAATTTGAACTTGTTACAAATGTTCTATCTGGGTATCTTTTTCTTGTTGTTAACCTAAAACGTTGTTTTGATTTTCTTTGAAATTCAGATTTATTATTATATAATGATAAAAATATGTCTCCACTAGTTAAAGTAGTTCCACTATGAGAGTAAGATGAATCATCCCATTTAAAAGTTAATTTAGGAGGATAAACTGTATGTGTGTTAGTTGAAAAATAACTTAATTCACCATAACTTAAACTGTCTTCTTCTACACTTGAAGGTTTTTTAATTATAAAACCATTATTAGTTATAGCATCAGGATAAACTGCACTGGTATAAAAACTTGAAGAGAATTTTTGGATTATAGAAGTAACATCTATATCTAAATCTAAATTATCATTTTCAAAAAAACTATTTTCACCTCTAAAATCACTACCTATGTACCAAGCTCCTCCCCCTGCTTGAAAGGTATATGATCCTGTTGCTTGTGAATTAAAATTTGTAGTATCCCATAAAGATGATGTTAATTCTGTTCTATGAACCCATGTTGCCCCATTTGCCGCTTGAAGACTACCTGAAGCTATAAAAGGTGGATTTGATTCATATCTATGTGTTCCCTCATTAAAAGACTGTGATAAAGGAAAAGCTTCAATTACATGACTATTTGCTAGTTGTTTATGTTCAGTAGAATATAAATTTAAACATATTTTTAAATTGTTAGATGTTACTTCTTTTGCTACACCTGATAATTTATTTTCTATAACATCTTTTATATCTATATTTTTAAACTTCATTAATATACGAGAAGTAAAATATGTTTCTCCTGTGTTTGATTTTTCTTCAACTAATTCAAGAATTTCATCACGACCTGTATTCATATTAGTTCGATCGGGATGACTATATATAGTAGTGTCTTTTTCGGGAAAAATTGAGTAATATGCCATTTTAATATTGTTTTATTTTACCTTTAATATCCGTATCTGGATATTTTAATTCAAAAATACTTGGATCTAAAGAAGGATAAATTATACCATTTTTATTAGCTGTTTTAAAATCATATCTAAATCTAGAATATCCTTTTTCTTGACCCGCTAAATTATTAAACACAACATTTATTACTGATTGTACTCCTTTTACATTTGCTATTAAATTAATAACTTCTGATTCTATAATTGGTTGATTTATTTCCCATTTATCTACATTAAAATAACTTTTTAATTCAGATATACAATCTAATAAAACTTGTTGATTATTATTATTTCTAAAAGTTGTAATTTCAAAATCAATTCCAAAATTAATAATAAAAGCATCCATTATATTAATAGAATCTGTTAGTGGTTTATAATAATTAAGATAAGTTATTAAATTAGTTTTAGTAGCTTTATTACATGTAGTAAAGTATTTATTTCTATCATATCCCAAAATATATAAGTTTGAAGATATTTGAGATGATTCCGTGTTTGTATTAGGTGTTTCTATGTCTGTAGATTTTACTATATATGCTTTAGCTACACTACCATATAAAGAAGGCATAGATAATGTTCTCACAATATAATCTTCTTTAGTTACTGTTCTTTGTTGGGCTGCGAAAGAAGCGGCTGTATTAAGTTTTAAATCTTCAACAGTATCACCTGCTCCCCCACCTGTTGATGCTTCTGGGTTGTTACATGCTAATGATTCTTTAACAAAAGAAATTAAACTACCATCTAAATTAGGTTTATTAGAAATATTAGTTTCTTTAATTTTTGTTATAGTATTAGAAGGAACATTAGAATTTAATCCACCCCCTACTAAATAATTAACTGTTAAAGTTGTATTTGATGGTACTTTACCATATGTTTCTGTATATAAAAAGTTTGATGGGTCTATAGATTGGTCTAACTTACTTCTTCCATCTCTACCACCTAAACCTATATTATCTGGTATTGGAACTATTTGTTCATCTGTTTTGTCTGAACTTCCCCCACCAAATTGTATTTCTAATACCCCATTAGACGTAAATCTAGTTACAAATCTTCTAGGTACTCTTTTTAATTTTAATAAATAAGGTGTTTCATCATAAAATTCATATAATGTAGGACTAGTACCTTGTATATTTGATATATTTTCAAAAACAGTATCTTGGGCTAAATAAGGGACTTCTGTGTATTCATTTCCATTTGAATCTACTATAGATTCTATTGATATAATATTACTATCTATTAAGTTTAAAATTAAAAATCTTTCTAAATTTCCTATTTCAAATGTTGTAGATTTTCTATTAGCAGATATTGCTTTTACTGATTTTTTTAATAAATAATATTCAGGATCATTTCCATCTAAAGAATAAACACTAACGTCTGTTGGGTTAAAAGAAGATGAATTACTAAAAACTACTGGGTTTTGTAATAAAAATTCTGTGCCATTCGAAGCTTCAAATACTGAAGGTTGGTTTATTGTTAATGAATAATCAAAATCTGGTATTTTATTACCTGTACTTCCTTTTGCTGGTATTAATTGAAATAAATCTATATCCGTAACTGATGTTGATGTTACTTTTGGTCTATAACCTAAGGTATATGCTAAATGGAATAAATTAGTTCTTTCTTGGGCAGTGTCTAAAAATGTTTCTTGTAATTGAGTGTCTACATAGTAAGATAAAACATCACCAACATAAGCAGCCATTTCCATAAACATTAAACCTGGAGATCCTTCTGTAAAATCATTAAAAGTATCAGGATAATATGTTCTAGTAAATTCAACTAGATCAGATCTAAAAGAATTAAAATCTTTATTAAGATATTTTATATCTTTAATAGGTGTTGTATTTGATATTTTATTATAAGCCATGTTTTTTTATTTAATATCCTCCTCCCGCACTAGGTGAAGGTGTTGAAGAATTACTTAAATTATTATCTTGTGTAAAATTAATTTGTATAGCGTCTTCTTCTCCATTGTTTATTAATCTATAAAATATACCTACATATAATTCATGACTATCAGGTGATTTATCTACAGTTACATTTACTAATTCAATTTGAGGAATATAAAGTTTTATTTGGTTATTAATTTTTTCTTTTAATGATTCCTCATCTGTAAAATTTTCAAAAAGATACTCTCTTAATCCTACACCAAAATTAGGTTTAAATACTCTTTCTCCTGGTTCTGTTAATATTATATTTAATAGATTACTTTTTACTTGTTCAGCTGTTTCATAAGTAGAAAAGAATACACCTTCAGCGTTAAAAGGAAATCTAACACCAATTGCTCTCCTATTATTTACATCTATAGGATTTATTCTTATATAATCTCTTACGTTTGCCATTTACTAGTTTCCTTTTTTCTTATTAATTGCATTCATTAAACCACTATAATCTCTTGTTACTGCTTTTGCTACTGAGTCAGGCATACCTGCTGTATTTATTGGTAAAGGATCACCTGTTGCAAAAGGTTGTGATAAACTTACAGGTGAATTTCCTGAATTTAAATTTGTATCTCCTGCTGCTGTTTCATTTAGTAAATCATTTAACATACTATCTCCTACAAATTGTTGTTTTTTGATAGGTTTTTTACCCATTATTTTTTCTTTTAAAGATGATTGAGGTACTTTAGGTACTTCAACTAATCTTTCAGTATGTTCTGTGATTGTTGGTTTTAATCCATCACGTAAATCTTCTTTAAGTGATTTGATTTCTCTGCGTAACGCATAATCGATTTCTTCTCTAACTACTTTTCTAATTAGATTTTCAAAAGTTTTTGCTTTCATGTTAATAATTAATGTTTGTTAATAAATATAAATTTTTTAAGCTCTATAACGCTTATATCCTATCATTTCAAAATCTAAATTATATAATTTTTCTATATATTCAATTTGATTAGTTTCTGTTAGTTCATTTATTATATCATCATATAATTTATCTAAGTCTATTGAAAAATTATTTGGGTCTAAAGCTGGTTCATTAGTTAATGGTAAAGTTCCATTATTATATAATTCATTTGTTATTTGGGGGTGAATTTCAGTTAAATCTCCTAATAAAGGATGATTATTAAAATCTTTTCCTGAAGAAGGATTTAAATCTGATTGTGTTATAGGATTTCCTATTTGTGTATCTCCTATTATAAGTGGATCTGATAAATTTAATCCTGTAATTTGTGAATTTATAGAACTGTTATTAAAGTTTGATGTAGAATTATTATTAGGATTAGTTGTAGTGTTATTTGTGTTTAAAGAATTATCTTGTGGGAATTTATCTTTATTAGGTATATTTGAATTTCCTAAATTATTAAAAGCATCCTTAATAGTTTGAGAAAAATCTTGTTCTGTAAATCCTGGGTATCCTATTTCTGCTAAAAATTCTTCTGGGCTAGTTGCTTTTGAATTTTCTTTAGCACTAGCTGTCGAATTATTTTTTCCAAATAATAGTAACATTAATAATTCCATTAGTTGTTTTAAAAATTTAATAAATGCTATAATAGCTAAAATAGCGCCTACTACTTTTAATATAGTAGAAATTAAATTCATTATTTTTTCTAAACCATCTTTTAAAAATTTTCCAACATTTTTAGCTTTTTGTTCCATATTAGCTTTAAACCCGTCAGCTTCTTCTCTTGCTTTTTTAGCTGCTTGTGTTACTCCACTATTAGCTTTATTACCAGGACCTGGGTGAGAAGGAAATGTAGGTTTCATACTATTAGTTTGAGCTTCTAAAGATTTAGCTGATGATTCTTTTTGTGCTGCTTCTCCCTTTATTTTACCATCTTGAACTATTGATTTAGTAGCATCTTTTAAAACATCTTTTCCTTCTTCTGATACTTTAAGTACTTCTTTTTGAATATTTAAAACTCTTTTTTGTGATTCAGCTATTTGGGCCTTAAAAAATTTAAAAGCAGCTATTTTTAATGCTATTTCTCCTAAACCACTATTAGTTACAGCTCCTAAAGCTGCTCCTGCTACTGCTCCTTTTATTAAGTTATCAGCTTGTCCTTGTAACCCACCTAAAATACTACCTGCTTTATCTTTTACGGTGTTTTGGATTTTAGATGCTATTTCATTTCTTTTTTGTCTTAATTCTCTTTTTCTTTCTTCTTCTTGTATTTGTTTTTCAGTTAAACCCTCAGTGTCTACTGGTTTTTCTATAGGTACATCAGTAGGTATTATCTCTACTTTAGGTATATCAACTGTTGGGATAGGAATATTAGATACTAAATCTTGTGTAGGGTCAAAATCTTTTAGAAAATTAGAAGGAACATTATTTCCTGGTTTAAATACATTTTGTAAAGTAATAGGATTAGGTAGTATACCTTTTAAATCAGATATCCCCTCTTTAAAGGGAACTTGTCCATTAGGTAATTTTCCTGAAACACTACTAATAGTATTTTTTATTTGGTTAGTTATTTGTGATTGTGCGTTTAATGTTGACATTTTATTGTTTTATAAATACGTGTCTACTAATTATATCTTTTATCATTTTTCTAATTTCTCCTACACTATTAGCTTCAGGTTCTCCTTTACTATCATACCAATCTTTCCTAATTGTTTCAAAAGTTTCACCTTTTGGTGTTGTAGGATGGCCATTATCACCAATATGACTATAATCATCACTTAAAATATCTAATAATTGTTTAAAGATATCTAATATTTTATTTAATGTTTCTTGTGTTTTTAACCCTAATACAGCATTTTGGGTTGGATAATTTTTAGGTCTACCTTCAACAGTATCCATACCAATAAATATATTAGGTGAATTTAACATAATATAATTTTGAGTATTAGTATGTTGGTCTACTTTTGGAAATAATGTATTTAAATGTATACTGCCATTTGAACTAAAAGAAATAAAATTATGTGAAAACATATGTATATCTCCTCCTTCAAATGTATTAGCAGCATCTTTACTTTCTTCTGATCTTTGTTTTCGAGCATTAAAAATAATTCTGTCTGCATTTAATAATACTTGTTTACCTTGATAATCATTAGGGTATACAGGTGTTAGTATAGGATTTTTACCACTGTCTTGAATACTAGCTAATTCATCAGTGATGTTAAGTAAATTTTTTATTTCTCCTTTTAATTCTGCCATTTTAACTTATTGATTTAACCTTAAATGCATAATATACTTCTAATTCTCCGTCAACCTGGTATCTTGTTGGTGTTTGTGTTTGAAAATTGTCACCAAATTCAACATTTACATTTGTATTCCCTATTTCTAAATATACTTTTGACAATGCGTCTTGTCTTGCTAAACTTTCAGCTATGCTAAATTCTTTATCTTTTCCTGTACCATTATAATATTTTCCTATAATATTAACATAAGGTCCTTTTTCTTCTTTTTCATTTCCTACTCCCCCATTTAAAACTGCCTCTCTAAACATTTTACTGTCCATTTGACTTATTACTGTTTTAGCACGTTTTATATTTTCTTCATATCCACCAGAGGATGGTTTATCAATAAATACAATACCTTGCGTATGTTTTGCTGTTATTTGTAAACGAGGTCCTACTTGTTTACCAAAGAAAAATATTACTCTTTTTTCACCATCTGATAATTTTATAATTGATGATAAAGGACCATAAGTTCCATCACTTCTTAAAATTTCTATTTTACCCTCTCTTGCCCCCCCTGTTATTCTATAAGTAGGTAAGGCTATAGCTTCTTGAGTGTTTTCTTTCTCATTAAATCCTGCTTCTTCTTCAGATATTGTTTCTGTTGATTCTGATGATTCTGTAGAAGTAGATTCTGTGGGGGTAGATTCTGTGGGTGGTGGAGTACTTTCTTTAACTTCAACTTCTTCAGCTACCATAAAATCAACTGGTGAATCTAAAAACTTTTTAGCTTCTTCATTATCATTTTGAGGTATAATAGCATTTAAACCAAATGAATACCAACACTCAGGAGCTGCTATTGCAAAATTATCTATTTTTTGGTTACTTGTTAAATATATAGATGATGGATCTGTATTTATATTTTCAAGTGTATGTACCCAACCTTGATTGTCTAAGTTTACTGCTTGTCCATTTCTAATAATAGTAATAGGATCTCCTACTTCTCCTTTAGCACCATTAGACCAATTATTTTTTTGTTCTTTAGGTATAGTTTCACTTCTTGCAGTGGCACCTAATCTTATTGTATTACCAAATCTACCTTCTACTATATAATCACCTTCATAAGGTAATAATGGTTTTATATTTAATTGTTCTTTAAAATATTTTCCTAAAGGTATATTAATATCTACTTCTCCGTCAACTGCTCTTCTTAAAAGGCCAGCTTGTTCATAATCTTCATTTTTAAAAATTTCAGATTTATCTTCACTATAATTTTGAACAGCAGGTAAAGTGTTATGGTGTGGGTGGTTCCATAAATTAATAGGTGGAAAATAATAATCCATTCTAGATAATCTATTATCTAAATAATCTTTACTAGTAGTAGATAATATTAATACTACCTCATTTATTAAAGGATAATATTTTAAAAAGGGAAATAATGGTTTAGCTACCCCATCAAATCCTTTACTTTCTAAAATTTCATCAGCATCTGGGTTAGTATTAAGACCATCATTTTTTATTTGAACTTTATTATAAAAAATTAACCCTACAGAATCATATCCCCCATAATTTGCTGCTCTATCAGTACTACCATCTAATATAATATCTTTTACCTTAACAGGTATAAGTTTTTTATTAAATAATCTATTACTAGATAATTTAGGATTTGAACTACTTATTCTCGCCATCTGAATCTGGTGCTTCTAATTGTTTAGGTTCTTCAACAGTTTTAGCTATTTCTTCAGTTAATTCTTGAAGTTGAGCCATTTCGTCTTCTGTTAGTAATCCACCATCACCTGAACTAGCTGTACCTGTAGATAAACGTTGTACAATAGCAGCCATTTTAATTAATGCATCATCGTTTTTTACACTAATTTCCATGTATTCTTTAATTAATGGTACTACAACAGTAGCATCACCTAAAGATTGTACTAATGGTTTTAACTCAGATATAAGTTGAGCTAATTGTTTGGCTTTTTTCTTTTGATTCC
>Ga0181420_1000968_pt1 | contig 11119 bp, 10 predicted proteins | sample 43SPOviralmetaG_FD_130145 | JGI IMG/M metagenome (GOLD analysis project Ga0181420, IMG submission 130145) | Marine viral communities from the oligotrophic San Pedro Time Series (SPOT) site, San Pedro Channel, CA, USA - 43 SPOT_SRF_2013-05-22 | ecosystem: Environmental > Aquatic > Marine > Strait... | reverse complement strand
CATCAACTGACCAATTGTGTTCTTTTAAAATGTCCCACAATTTTATCAAGTGTTGTTCGTTGGATAAATCTGGAATGCCAGAAGAAACCCTATAACTTAACTCATTGAGTATTTTTTTCCAATTATTTGTCATATTCGATTGTTATACCTTCTACTTCAATTCTACCTGTATTAACGAGTGTTTGTATTTCATCTCTTGTCATAGATACTATGGTAGGTTTTGAAAAGTCATGCTTTTGATTTGTTGGGTGTGCTATACCTTCTTTGTTGGTATAACGAGTAGTGATTTTTGATAAGTTCTTTATATCGCTCATTTAAGTCTCTCCGTTATGTCATCCATTTCGTGATAGTTAACACCTCTGCTGGTTTTAACTGGATACTTTCCATCACTTTCTATGGTTTCTTTTACCATTTTTAAAAACCCTAATCCGTCTTTCGTATCAAAGTCAAATAAAAATGCGTCGTAATTATACAACACTAACTTACTATTATATTCTTGTAACTTAGGTTGTAATATATTCAAAATCTTGATATTGTTTTCCGTTTCCATTAATTGTATCATATAATTAAACAATTTATTTGGGTTCATATCGTTTAGATTTTTTCTGTATATCTTTCTATTATAAATATAAGATTCTACAAAATTGTTAGTTTTATAGTCTTGCCAAAGCAATTTAATATAATCGTTTACTTTTGAGAAAAATGGGTTGTCCGATACCTCATCTGTAATCCCACCATACAAATACTTGAATGATAGTGCTTTTGCTTCATCGTAAGGTAACCCATATAGTTTTGCCATATGTTCGTGGACTGATGTTTGTGGGAACTCATAACCGATAATCTCTCCGATTAATCTTAAATGGTATGCGTCAAAGTCCATTTCCACTAATACTCCATTATTAAACCGACTAATGAATTCTTTTCTACTTCCGTCTGATTTGTTTAGAGCTGCGAAGTTCATACCACCGAAACGATTACTTGGTCTACCCGTTGATGTGAATGGATTGTATTCTGAATATATGATTTTTTCATATGTTTTTAATCCATTGCGTTCTATTTGGTATAGATTTTCCAATATGGTTTGGTCGTGTTGTTCATATCGTTCGTATAATTGTTTTGATATTGGTTCAAAATATTCAGCGTGCTTTACCAAAGGTACAATATCGTTGATATTTTGTTTATCGTAATGTAATCTATATTGATGGTGGTGTGCGTTTGTTAGGTGTTGTTCAAAGTCATAAGGTTGATTTGTTTGTTGATACCAACACCAATTTAAATCTTTAATATCTTTACCGAATACTAATGTGTTGTGTCTATACTTTTTTAAATCATCAACATAAATAGTTTGTTCGGTTTCTATCATAGGAATATCTTTTTGGAATCTTTCCGAATGATGAATTGGAACAATATATTGCTCAAATTGAAAATCAACCCAATAACAACTTATACGATTTTCTTGTGGATGTGCTTTGACATCAGAATACATTTGTAATAATACAAACGGTTTAGATTGTATTTGTTGTTTGAGTTGGTTTAATAGACTATCTGTATTTACTATAACCATTTACTATAAGTATTAATTTATAACATCAAAATGTAATTTTTTTATCTGAAACTATCCTCCATACTTCTTAATATGGGATATTCCTTTTGATACAGTGGTTGCTACGTTTAAACCAACTGGTGATACTACTCCAATAGCACTTTTAGCGTTGTCTTTTAACTTATCACTATAACTTCTTTGAACTAAGTTTTGTTCGTCCTTTGGACTTGCATTTTCTCCTGGTTCTTGTATTTCAATAAGTGTTTTTGTTCCTGTGGAATCACTACTGAGTTTGTATATTACTCCGTCGTGTTCCATAAATTCTTTACCCTTAGATTTTGATTCCGTTAACTTTTCTGAAAAACCTTTCATCTTTGGTCTATCATCTACCTTTTTCATAAGTAGTCCGTCTTTAATCATTTTAACTCTATCTAATTTCATTTTAGCAGTAATACTCGTAGTCCAACCACCGACACCAACTTGGTGCCCAACTTGTGATATAAAGAAATAACAATACTTTCTGTAAAGTTCTGGCAAATAATCTATTCTGAATAAATTACCAACTATTAATCCACCAATTCCATCTAATGTCATAGTTAATTCAATCGGAATAATTGGTTTATTTAAGTTGTAATTAGATTTTTCTGTGTCATCGGTAGAATCTCCTTTTACCAAGTCTGAAAGTAGTTGCTTCCTAAACCTAGCTTTCATTATACCAAAATCATCATACTTAAAGTCACTAAGTAATTTATCCCCACTATCACTATCCCCAGCTTCCTCACCTTTGTTTGATTTTATTTTTTGGTTTATTTCAGAAATTGATTTTGCTACCTCAGAGATTTCACCAAACTTTATACCACCATCATTAAACTTTAGAGCTGCTTGTGGATTTTGATTTGCAATATCAATGTCTGATGATATACCTTGTTTGTTGTTATCTGAGAATGCCGTTTTTATTCCCGTAACAACTAAATCTTCAAGTTGTTGTTTTCTCTTTTCTTGTTTTAGTGTTGGATTAAAAGACTCATTTATTTTTTCCCTTTGTCCTTCAGCCATATTTTGAGCAGTAAGTTGAGAAAAAGCACTTATACCCTCGTCATAATGATATGTGGAATCCACATCACCTGTTTCACTATTTGTTCCTATTGCCGCAAGAGATGCTGCCTTATCTGTCAGTTGTAGTGATAATCCAAAATCTCTTACGATTGAATATTCAGAGTGTATTGGGAAGAAAAACATTTTGTCTATTAGTTTTTTATCCTCAGCAAAATCTTCTATTTTAGATTGCTTTTTCTTTTCTAATAAATCTTCTGCTTTTTCTAATGGGTTTAAATAGTTTGAATCTGTAATACCAATTCTACCATCATTATTGATGTCTTGTGTTATTTGGAAGTTATTAAAACCACCTAAGTCTGAATTTACTTTTGACCAAAACCCCCTTAGTCCATCTTTTATACTTGTGATATCACTAAATGCTTCTTTTAAATACTTAATATCAAATACCATATTTCTTGTATAACCATAATCAAATTCTCCAACTTGGTCAGAGAAATTAGGAAATTGTTTATCTATTTCTTCAAATAATCTTACGAGTCTAAACTCTTCAAGAACATTTGTTCTTTTTCCTATTTCCTTGTATCCAATGTATGCACCTGCGGCAACCAAAGACGCGGGATTTGCAAGTCCTAAACCTACTGCAATTCCAGTTGCACCACCAACTATAAATCTACCTGCGTCCTTTCCAGCTTTTAAAGTTCTAGCTGTCCTCTCACCACCAAACATTTTGCCTGTGTTTTGACCTGGTATTATAATACTATTTAAACCGAGTGATTGTAATACTTTTGAATTATTACAACGATTATTTACATAGTTTTTGAAGTTTGTTTGAATTTGCATTAAACCATTGGCATTTTGAAGTTTTACTTTGTCTTGTTCATCTTCTTGTTCTTCAATTACACTACCGTCACCTGTTGCTTGTGCGATAGCTTCTGCAACTTCAAGGTTTTGTCTAGCTTCTGTATTTGCTAAAGTATTTTTACTCTTTTGAATTTTAATTTCTTCTGAATCAACTTCATATAAGTATGGTTTGTGAACACTACGAATTTCTTGTAATATTGATGATGTTTGACCTTGGTTTTTTACTCTTATTTGAAAGAAAGAGTTTAATATGTGGTCTTCAAACCAACCCCAAGTAACTAAGTGTTGTGATTTTTTTTCTTTATCGTTTAAGTGTGCTTCTAATAAAGACTCACCTGCTTGAGCAGCTCCTTTTTTTACAAGATTAACTATTGTGCTTTCTTGTCCGTTTCCTATTAAGAAATCTGTTGTAACTGCGGCGGCTCCTTTTACTCCTATTTCAAGTGCTATTTGAGCTTTCTTCCACCACTTTGTTTCTTTTTTAAACTTGTCTTGTAAATCTGGATATCCTTGAAGTGCCTTTTGTTGATTTTCGGTTAAAATATCTATTTCTTCAGGTTTGAAATCTATGTTGTATCCTATCCAATAATGCATAACTCCATTAAAGTATCTATATCGTAGTGGTTTTGCACCCTCTACATCTATACTCGTAGGTTCTGAGTTTTTAAGATAATCTTCAACTACATCTTCAAGTCTATTGATAGTTGCTTTAAATGATGTTGCTGAGTTTTGGAAATCTTCCTTGGTTTTACTTTCGGTTGCTGTGCTAATATCATTTTTATCAATGCCAGTTGCTTCTGATAAATTTTGTTTTTTCTTGTCTTCTAGTTCTTTAAACTTCTGTTGATAGTCTGCATTACTAAGTCCTTCGTCTTTTAAATCACTATCTTCATCACCCTGCTGTATTGGTGAATTTAATACATTTTGTCCTTTTGAAACAATAGTAATGTTTCCACTATAACCACCATAGTCAGTTGCTTCAAAAGTATATTTAGTAACTTGACCCATAAAAACTTGGTATTTATCAGGAAATTTCTGATTTCTTTTTACTATCTCTCCATTTTCACCTGTAAGTTCTTTCATAGTTTTTGCACCAAGAACTGATAGACTTGTAAATTCTGATTCATTTACACCAAATCCAAACTCTACAACGATAAGTCTTCCGTGTTTTAAGAATATTGGTTGTATTCTTGATTCAAAATCCATTGGGTCTGGACAAGTATAATTTATGGTAATTTCATTTAGAAAATAACTCTTTTGTGTTACCGAAACACTTGTTATGCCAGTATCTCCTCTGTATGAATTTGAATTGGGTGTTATAGTATCTTTAAAAGATATTGGACGATTAGCTTGTGTTGTTTCTTCTCCACCACCAGGACCGCCTGTCATATAACTTGCGAAGTTCATTATCTTTTTAGTTTTTTTATCTACAACATCAGCACTAACTTTACAATAAACACTGCGAAGTATTTGTTGTTCAAATGGGTTAGTATCATTTGGGGTGGCACCGATAATATCTCTTGGTAAAAATGTTTGCGCAGAATCTAAACTTGATTTTAAATCACTAAAGGTTCCGTGTGGGATATTATCTATTGGTTTAGAACTCGGTGTTTGACGATTTACCGCAACCATTTTTGAATAAAGTGCTTTTTGCACTTTTGAATCTACCATTGAGCTTTCAAATGCGCTCATTATCTATTTAGCTCCTCGAAGTCTTCGAGAATCTCTCCTATGTTTTGTGGTATACGATATTCTTTTCCTGGTTTCATATATGTTGAACCATCAACTTGTCCATTTGCTCTTGCAATTATCCACCATAATTCTACATTACCATAATACTTGTGTGCTATGTTTTCAAGTCTTTGACCATATAGTCCTTTTACCACTATATCTGTATCTCTTAGTTCAATTTTAGGATACTGAATACGATTTAGATATCGTGTTCCATTTTCATCTCTGAATATTTTTTGATTGTCATATCTACCCATTACGCTCTCCTAGCAGCTCTTCTCTCTGCTCTTCTATTTCTTCTGTCTTGTCTTCTTTTTTGCCTTCTTTCTCGTCTTTCATCTCGTTTAGACTTTTCAGGTGAAGTTGGTTCTACTTCATTAGAAGTTGCTGTTGCTTCTTTTTTAGGTGGAATAAATATATCTAAATCGTCATTTGGATTTTGACTACCGTAATTTGGACTTTCGTTAGTTGGTGTTACATTACCAATATATGTAAAGTTTAATGAAACATCACAAACGTGTGGAAATTGTAGTCCGTCTTCTAATTCCCAAGTTGAACTATTAGGTATAGTAATGTTGACTGACTCAAAGTATCCAACTGTATTTTTGAATATATCACCAAGAGTAAAATGAACTATTGGTGCGGTAGGTCTTGTAAATAAATCTGTTGTTGTTTCACCTAATTTGTTTATTGAATTTAAAAATGGTTTATATGCTGGTTGTGTCAATCCTTTTAATCTATCTATTTTTCTCCAAATGATAGGTATTTCGTCTTTATTGGTTGCCACTACTTTAAATCCAATAGTAAATGAGCGTTTCATATTTTTGTAAATATGGACTGCGTCTGGTCGACCAATATAATTTATTTCTTCGTATTGAGCGGTTGAGTTATCTGCTATATCACTTGTAAGTATTACTGGAAATACTATCCACTTACCTTGCACCATATCTCTTATTCTAAACTTTATAAAATCTTTTGGTAAGTCTGAACCATTTTCTAAAAATGATTCTCCATAATCTACTTGTAAACTTTTCTTACCTTTGTTTTTGATGTCTAAATAATTTACTGCTTCCTTTACTTCACCATAATCTTTTCTTGTAGAATCCTCACCGAAGTCTCCATTTTCTACAAACTTTACATATTGATTATCTGCCTCTCCACCAATCAACTGATTGACTACACCACTAAGACTTAATCCTTCAGAAAATAGTGATTCGTTAATATGTCTTTGGAAGTGTGGCATTGTTGGAATATTTTTTAATACTGATGATGGGTCATAAACATTTGCATTTCTTTGTTTGTTTTGATTTTGTAGAATTGCCTGTTTTGCTGTAAACAATGCACCCTTTGGTGAAAATAAAAACTTACCTATTCTTTTTGTATCTTCAATGGTTCGTTCTGCTTGTAGAGCTGCACCACCACGCATAAATCCTCCGTCAAGTTTTGTCCCTCTGTATCTTTCACCAATGTCTTTTCTTATCAATTGGTCATCACTTGGACTTAGTTTACTATGTTGTTGTTGGACACTTTCATCAGAAAAGTTAGTTTTTCTTTCAGTATTGTCACCTTGATTAGCGCGAAACTTACCCGTTTCGGTAGTGTTAGTTCCACCGATTTTTTGTGCTAAATTTGTTTTTAAATCAATTAGTGCCATTTTTTATCCTACATAAACTCTTGATATGGGCTTTGTTGGTTTCCACTTTTTCCAAGTTTTTGCAACTCTTCTTTGTTTCCTTGAAAACCTGCTCTTAATATATCATTTCGTTTTTTATCTAATTCTATTTGTTCATTTTCCTTATCTATGGATTCACCACGACTTACTGCCATAAGTTCTTGAACTGATAAACCTATTGCTGATGCGATAGTTCTTCTTTCTATCACATTCATAGATTGTATATCACCCATATTACCAACTTGTTTTTGGATTTCTGCTTGTAGTCCTGATATATTACCTTCAAGTGCTAATCTTCTGGCAGTTTCAAGATTTAATGCTTTACCTGTTAGGACTTGTGCTTCAAACTCTGCAGTTATACTTTGTTCAAAACTTAGTAATCCGTCTGCAACGGTTAGTAATGATGATATACTTGTTCCTACTTTGGCTGCTTCAACTGCCGCTTGAGCTAATCCTTCCGCACCCATAGTTGTAAATTCTGCAAACTTAGCTGAATTATCTGCTATGTCTTTTAAAACTTTACCTGCTGCTACTCCCTCAGAAATTGCCAGATTACCAACCATTTTTGCTGTGTTGGTAGCTTGGTCAAAAGTCATACCTGTTAAGTCAGTCATTACTTTGTTGAACTTGACTACTTCGGTTCCTGCGACTCCCATATTTTGAGCCATTCGTTCAATTTGCATAGCATTCATTACATTGACTTCTGCTAATGAACCAAATTGGTCCGATATCTCACCTAATGTTGTTTTTAATTTAGAAGAGTCAAGACCAAGAAATTTAAATGTCATTTCAGCACCTTTTAACTGAGCTAACATACCTACTGCTTGACTTCTTGAAACATCAAGACTATCTCCTAACTCTCTTGCAGCTTTATTTATACCTCTTATAATTTTAAATACTGCTGTTGCCACTACTAATATTGCAGTTAGAGCTGCTGTGATTGGATTTGCCATAGCAAATGTTCGTAAAGCACTAAACACCCCTGCAGCAGATTTTCCTACGACACCAACCATATCCTTAACACCTGAGAAACCTGCTGACATCATATTTGTAACTCCGTCAGCTTTACCTTCGTCAAACGCATCAAGCATATTATCGATGACTTTTTCTTGTATGTCATTTCCCAAGGTTTCAATACCGAGTGCATTAACAAGCATATCACCACCAGGTAAACCTTTAACCATATCCCTTAAACCATCACCGACTGCCTTTGCTTTATCACCTTGAGTTCCAATAATAAAACTAAACTCTTGCGCAAGTTCGTTGGTTTTCATTTGTTTTATACGGCCAGTTTCATCAGCTTTGTTTCTGGCTTTCTTTTGTGCTATTTCCTTTTTAACTACTTCTGCAGCTTCTTCACCGGCTGCCTTATTTTTTCCTTTGTATTTTGTTAAAAATCTTACTTTTTCTTTTTCTAATTCAACAATTTCTTCATTTCGTCTTTTTATATCTGCTTCTATATCAGTTACTTTTGATTTTAATACTGACTGAAAGTCAGTTGTCTTAGCGATTTCTTTTTCAACTCCAAGAGCTCTTTCTCGTAATTCTAAGATATCTTTTTCTTCTTTACGAGTCTCTTTACGAGTTTTTAAGATATTCTGTGCTATCTTTTCTGATTTTGCGTCCATAATTTATTTGATTGTTGTGTGTTTACTTAAAAAGTAAAAGAGTTTACACTCTTCCGTAGCGTTTTGATAATTCTTTGTAACCTTCGGGGTCAGTTTTTTTCATTCTTTTTAACTGATTTCTTAAATCATCACCAAGTTTTGTTATTTTATCTCTTTTTTGTTTCAACTCAGGACTCTTGTTAATTATTCTATCAATTGTTTTAGTTCCCTTATTTGCAAAAAAGCTTGCGATAACACTACCGATAAACTCTCGTATTACTGATTTGTTTTCTTTTATAAATGTTTTATTCATAGATTTTTCCTATCAATAAATATTAAGTTTTGAAATTTTATGGGAATTAAGTGAATTACTTTTTAGCAGATTGTCTGGCATTTTCTATGATTTCAGATTCTTTCTTTTTAGCATCAACTAACTTTTGAGCATAAAATCTGCGTAATGGAATTGGCATATTATAGAGTTCATTGTGTGTGAACCCATTACCATAGTAGGCGATGTTGAAGAGTTCTTCGTGTATTGCCGGCCTATTGGATGCCGGCTGGCCAAAAAAATCCAATCCCGAGTGGAACATCTAATCTGTGTAGATTTCCTGTTTGACTTGTGTAGTCAAACTTCAACTCAATGTCTGGTGTTAGTCTAGCCATTTCATCTCTGAAAGCTCTTGTATCTAATGATAAGAATTCATTATCAACAAATTTATCAATTGCGTTCTGTTCTTTATTTCCGTCAATAGATATGATTTGGTGTTTTAGTCTTGTGGTTAAATCATATGAAACACCTGTAAGTTCAGTTGCTTTTTCGTAACCTTTTAATGTTTCGGTTACATCCTCTTCATCTTTATGTGTTGTTAATCTAAAACCAACCACTCTTTCTGAATTAGGTAGCTTAAACTCAAATTCATTTTTACCACTAAGTTCTGATATATCTATTTCTTTATTTTTTAACTCTGATAAGTCTACTACATAGTCTAATTGTTCATTTGTATCAGGGTCGGTAAGTGTAATATTATAGTCCTTACCATATCCCAAAATACGAGTTCCAACCATTAGTGCATTTTTATCACCAACTAACATATCGTCTAACTTTATATCTGAATTAACGATTACACTTTCTAAAAGTTTATTTATTACTTTACCTTGTGCAATTAGGTTTGTGGAAGTTAAGATATCTTCCTCTTTTGCTGTCATATATTTGACATCTATTGTTCCACTACGCAAAGGACTATCTTCAGGGTATAATAATCCCTGTGATGGTAAAGATAGAACTTCAGTAGGAAATCCATACTGATTTTCAGCCATTTTGTTTTACTCCTTGATTATTAAGAATTAATAACTTATTATTTTTTACCCATAATCTTTTCAGCACCTGCGATACCGAAAGAACCAAGGGTTATGAATACAAACGAGTTGTATACCATATCATTTATAACTAAATCTTTTCCAACTATTCCTGTTGCTAAATCAACTACTGCAAATATTGTCATTACTGCAAATGCCGCAAATCCAATTATTGATTTTTCGTTATAGTCATTGTCGTCTTTAAAAATTGCCCACATAATTATTTCCTTAGAATTGTAAGATTGCGTAATCGTATTGAAGTGTTAATTGAACTTCCGCTGGTGTGTTTTCACTATAATTTAAATCACTAAAATCTGCTGTTGTGATAAATGCACCTTTTAAAGTCCACTCTTCCACCTTATCACCAACTGGTCCTAATACATTAAATGTAAGGTCCTTTTTATAAAAGTCTGAGTATCCGTCACGACCTGTTACTGATTCGTGATGTAGTCTTACCCACTCCATTACTGCTTGTGCTCCTGATGGAACGATTGGGTCGTATAAAGTTACTTGGATTGGTCCCCAAGTTCCTTTACCTTTTACATATCGTTTAACATTGATATGGTCAAGAGTTACTGCTTCAAAAGTTATTGAAGGTCTTTGGACACTTTTTATTAGGTAGGCCGGTATTCCGTCCATCTCCATAATAAACCTATTGTTCATCTTAGGTTCAAATGGTGTAAAAAATATTTCGTTTGGGTCTATAAATTCAGCCACTTTCTTTCTCCTATAAATAAAGAATTTTCTATTACATTAATAAATATAAGAAAGTTGAAAAAAGTTAATACCAAATATGATATAGTTTTAGAAGTTTTATTGAAGTTTTTTAAGAAAAAGCTTGACATTGTCATTTGTTCATTGTATATTATGGTATGATAGGAAAAACAAATATACCAAAACAAATAGTTAATATGTTGTTTGTAATTCTAACTGGACACGATAACTTAGATGATAAGACCATTAGAGATATAAATAACATAATTAATAAAGTTAATAAATTAGATAAAGTTTTAAATTAATTAAAATAAAGCTTGACATTTACAAATAGTATTTGTATATTATAGTGTTATGATAATGATAAAGGAAAACGAAATGACTGTTAAACAAATGATTGAAAATAAAAGATTTCTTGAAGATAATGAAGTAATTACAACTGATACCGAGGGTATTTATATGAGAGATTACCAAGATACTTTGGTAACGAGAGAAATACCAAACCATTATGGGTATTACAATGATGCTGGTGAGTATGTGGAAAATGGAACTCATACCATTACTCATTATAGATATGCT
>Ga0181420_1000966_pt1 | contig 11127 bp, 15 predicted proteins | sample 43SPOviralmetaG_FD_130145 | JGI IMG/M metagenome (GOLD analysis project Ga0181420, IMG submission 130145) | Marine viral communities from the oligotrophic San Pedro Time Series (SPOT) site, San Pedro Channel, CA, USA - 43 SPOT_SRF_2013-05-22 | ecosystem: Environmental > Aquatic > Marine > Strait... | reverse complement strand
GCATGTAACTTGGTATTTTTGGTCCCTTCGTCTATCGGTTAGGACAGCGGGTTTTCATCTCGCAAAGAGGGGTTCGACTCCCCTAGGGACTACCATGTGTGCCCGTAGTTCAGTTGGATAGAATACGAGTTTCCTAAACTTGGGGTCGGAGGTTCGAATCCTTCCGGGCACACCAAAAACACAATAATTAATTGTGTGAAGAAATTTTATTCCATCAAGTTGAAACAGTTCAAAGAAAACATACCACCAGCACTGGCAGAGACAATGTTGTTGGACGAATCCAAACTTGTGAAGTACCTGTGGAAACACCAGGCGCTGGAGTTCAGGTATCCCAAACACAAGGGCAGACTAGACCTTTACGCAGATGAGAAGTATCTCATGATGGGTAAGTTGAAGCACCCCACAATGTTTGGAAACAGAAAAAGGATGGGCTTCATGGAACTGTACATAGTTCACAGAATCAATCAGAGAATGAACCTAGCGAGAGGTAGCACGTGATAAAGTTTGGTCATTACACAGATAGAGGCCTACCGGATTCAGATGTGGGTTACAGATGCCCTAGTTGGGATCCGATGCCCGATGGCAAAAAGAATGTTGTAGTACTAGGATGTAGTCACACCTACGGTGTGGGGCATGACGACAACACCCACTGGGTGCATTTCCTTTCACAGCACAACACGGACAGATTAAGATATTGGAACTTGGGACAGCCTGGCGCAAGCGGAGACAAGATAGTGCGTATACTTTATGGCTCGCAGAAATTGTTAGATCCAAGCATAATAATCATTTGCTGGCCTGCTTGGAGTCGCAGGGAAAGATTGGGATCATTTGCTGAAAGTGTTAGTAGCACAGACCAGAGACTAAAGTTCGAAGATGACCACACAGACAAAAATAACTTCTTGGAGAATGTGTTCTTTGTTGAGAAGTTCGCAGAACAAAATCGTTGCCAAACCTTCCATTGCTTTGCACAGGATCCTTATCATGAACACATCAAAGGACTTAATGTTCTAGAAGATTTCACGATCAAAAATTGTTGGCCTTACTGGGACAAGTTCGAACAGCGTACACAGTACAAGGAACCTAGTCTTGCCGCCGACGGCGAACACTACGGGGTAGAACACCATCAGAGATTCGCTGAACTTTTTTTAGATTACTTTGGTCCCAAGTTGAGATAATAATCATACACAGAGATATTACGTAGCCGGTCTTGCTTTTCGATAAATGCTTCCAGTTGTTCGCTGTTGTCTTCGGACACGGCTATCTCGTTTGGTGACATGTGTTTGGCGAGCGATGTGAATTTATTTGTGTACTTTACGTTTAACACACTAGGCTGTTCTAGGAATGCCCAGTCGTGCGGTATGTTTTTATTCTTTGCAAAATTAATGATGTCTGGTAAGTTCTTTATGTTAAGACAACTCACGGTGGTCCAGAAGTCCAATTGCAGAAGTTTGTACTTTTTTTGTAGCATCTGATAAGCGTCAACAGTCTTTTTGTAGTTGTCCCACTTTATTGGCCAGCGTGTGTAGTCATGCACTCTACCTATCCCGTCGAGACTCATAGTGACAATGACCATGATGTTTCTTTTCAACACGTCTTCTATCTCTGGTATCATCCTTGATCCGTTCGTGTTCATCCTTACAATCTTTACATTATCTGGCAACGACTTCAATACCTTCTTGTAGTTCTTGCTGGCCGTGGGCTCACCGCCGTTGACGTCAAACTCTATGATTCTTTCTTGTGGCAATTTCTTAAAGACCTCGTAGTTGTCTACACGCGGATAGTCTTTGGTTTCCAGACTTCCTATCTTTGTGCTCAGGCCAGAGTTGCACGACTGACAAGCACTATTGCAAACATTGTCTAATACACCACCAACTATTAGATAATCGTTTCTGATGGGGTGTAGCATCTTGTGTCTAACAATACTATTGGTACGTATGCTTTCTCCCTTGCTTTTTTCTGAACGCTGACATCTGAAACATTCCATGGGCCATTGTCCCTGCTCCATGGTCTTTCTTATGTTAGACATCCAATCGCTGTGTTCCAGATCCTCATAACTTTCAAAACCTTTCGCATTGATCATGTGTCCACACTTGCCTACAGTGCCATCACGATTCAATCGTATAAAATGATCTATCCTAGGACAGTGCATGTTTATACCTCTTGATCAAGTAACCAATGTTTACAGTTTCGTTGTAATACTTTGTTAGGTGTCGGTCCACGGCAACAAACTGTTCACACACAGGCACATCCTTTTTGGATTTACTTTTGTGCAGATGCACGTCAGTAATGTTGCTTATGTGTTTGAATGGACGTATGGTTATGAAGCCTTTGTAAAATCTGTACAAATGCATCAACCAAATGTACTGAGGAGTGAAGTGCCGGTCGAGTAATTTGCCTTCGTTGATCAACTTCCAAGTAACATCTATATCTAGATTATGTTGTACACAGTATTCGTTGACACCGGAAACAAAACGAGCCTCCGGTTCCCGTATCATAACGTCAACATGATTGCAATGATGTATCTGCTCGTTAACATATTTCGTATCACACACAGACATAAGTGTGCTCTGCCCAACTCTGAATATAGGGTAAACTGTGTGTGGTCCCACGTCCACCACAACACATTCTGTGTTCAACAACTTGTTCCATGCTGTTAACATATGTCCTGCTCCTCCAGTACTCCGCTGACATAGTCGTCTGCCGAAATGCTGTCAGGTGCACTGAACGACTGTGTGTTAACTGCTCCGGGCCTTATCAGTTGCATCTGTATGTTGCTGGCCTGTGAATGCAGTTGCACGTGTGCCAACTCCAATGACATCTTACGATTCCTGTACTCCATGGCTTCCCGCATGGTGAGTCCGTTGATCTTTTTGTCCTCGTCCCACTCACACACCTTTGTAGAGATGTTCCATATGTGGTGCACCTCCTTTATCTCGCTCCACCGGTGCCACACCTCAAACAACAGTTCTGTCTGTGCGTACATGCTGACTGCATTGTTGATGAACATATCACAGGGCTCTATCAGTGAGGCCGTGTGAGGCACCCTCCGGATGTTCTCACCATCACTCCTCGATATGCCGACTATCTCGTGTCCACGCTGTGCCAGTTGTTCCGCGAACGCTCTACCGATCCCTTTCCTGTGTCCTGTGATTGCTATCCTCATACTAGATATTTAAATGTTGGTATCTCCACTATTGGTTTTTTCTCCATGCCCAGGTATTGCTTTATGCCTGTCAATTTCTCCTTGTAGTCTTCGTGCAGTGGATGGTTGTGGTCAAATATGTTCATGTCATTGAATCTGTCAGACACGTTCCAATCTTCCACCTTGTTAAGGAATATTCGGTCAGCGTTGTACTTCTTGCCAAGCATTATTATTTCCTCCATCTCGTGGTAGTTGTCCTTCTGCACAACGAAGTGTAGCATCAATAGGAATCCATGTCTCTGTTTCATCTCTGCCATGCACTCGAGGTTCTCATTGATCTTCTCCCAGTTACCGCCCAATCTCAGTCTCTCGTAGGTATCTTTGGATGCTCCGTCTATGCTTACGCCCAGTTCCTTCAGGTTACCGATCACGTAAGGAACCCTGTGATGGAAATTCTTGAACATCAGTCCGTTGGTTAGGATACTGTATTTGATGTTGTCACTCTCTGGTGCGTGGTCCATGAAGTACCTGTACACGTGTGAGGCGAAAGGATCACCGTCGGATCCCAGGTGCACCTGTATCGGGTGCTTGAGGTGATACAGCCAGTCTATTATCTTTTCCGCCAGTCGTATACCTAGTTCATAAGCGGAACCCTCCTTGTGGAATATCATGCCCTTCCTACATGTAGGACATCGGAGATTGCAACTGTCATCGATTGCCAACCTGAGGTGTTGTATCCGGGCCGGTGTCGTGATTTGGAAGTTCGGCTCGTAGACCTCGTTGGCCCGTATGTAACTGCACTGGTTCTCGTTGCAGTATCTATATGTGCCGTCCTTGATGGATGACTGCAGGTGCTTCCTCATGACACTGTCGTCGATGATCTCGCTGAGCAGTTTGATCTGCAGGTTACCTATGCTCTGTGGCAACCATGACTGGCACTCACATGCGTAGCAGGAACCTTGCTTGTCAATCAACACTGTGTCGAATGGCCTGGGGCACCTGTTCTTTATGCCGAGGTCCTTGTGGGTGTCTATGCCGTAGTGTGTGAACAGTCGCTCATTTATCATTTGTCTGGATCTGTGATCATGTCCAAGGTCAGCGGACGTGTCTCGTCAGGTTTCTGTTGCGGCATCTGTTGTGGCTTCTTGCTGAGCCTCCTCTGTTCCCTCTCATGCTGTTTCTGTAATTTCTTTGCACCCCTGGTGTTCTTGTAGTCGTAGTGTATGCCCATCGCGAACCTCCTTTGCTATCCGTAATTATACACTACAACAGTGGTGGTGTAAACTATTTTTGGTAAAAAAGTTGCACTTAATGGTTGCATTCTAGATAAATATGCCTTACAATCCAGAGCGGTCAATAGGCCATTGATCGCATTTAATCATATAGATCAGAGGAGAAAAACAATCTATGAAAATGACTAAGAAAAAAGCGGCTATAGGTGTGGCGATTATCATCGCACTTGTGGCTATTTGGTCGGTTATGAAACCGGCACCGGCTGAAGCGGCCGAGATGAAAGTGTATGGTTCATTGAACTACATGCTGTCAAACAATGAGAATGCTTCAGGCGTGGCAACATCGAAAGCGGAGAACAACGGTTCTTCAATCGGTGTTGACTTTACAAGCCCACTATCAGAGGGTGTCGACGGCTTCGCGAAGTTAGAAGTTGAAATCGATGCGGATGACTCTGGAAGTTCACCATTTGATTCAAAACTGGCATACGCTGGAATTGACATGGGTGACGCAGGTGTGCTATCAGCAGGAAGACAGGACTCTGTGTTTAAGGGTGCTGTTACATCTAAGACGGATGTGTTCCCAGAATACGGCGGAAGTGCCGCACAGAAATTGTTCAGCAGAGATTCACACACAGTGACTTACTCTAACAGTTTAGGTGCTATCCAGTTCGACAACTTGATCAAAGTTGACGGTACAACTGGTAAATCGGGTGTTGACGTGTACGAGACTGCGGCCACTATGGACTTATCTGATTCACTAAACATCGGTGTTGCATACACGGATGACAAAGTGAACGCAGTAGAGTACAAGGGTGCAGGTGTCACGTTTGACATTTCTGATGCCACATCAATCGGTTACAACCATACAAGAAAAGAAGTAGAGTCTACTAAAATAGAAACTACTGCTAACGAAGTAGTTGCTTCACACCTAATCGGTGCAACAACTATCTCAGTTGGTTATGGTGAGATCGAGGATGGCAACAAATACACTACAGTGGGAGCCGAGAAGAAGATCGGTGAGAACTTTAGTTTATACGGTGCTTTCCAACAAACTGACGTGCCTACAGGTGTAGACACACAAGACGCGGCGGCTGGAATCAAATTCACATTCTAGTTTGCTAACACTGTGGAGTCGGTCAGCTCAAAGAAGGGCAGGCCGGCTTTACGCTTTTTAACGCTTCGCGTTATTTCTTAACTTACGCTATTTTTGGTAATTTACGCTTTCGCTTCCTTAAGCATTGGTAAAAGTAACTCTTCGGTCAACTTGTGATGTCCAAGCCTATTTGGGTGTACTGTGTCTGGCCAGAACAGACGATGTTCTTTGGTATCTATTCCTCGTTCTGCCCTTATACGATGTCTTGCAATAATCTTTTCTTGCAGTTCGTGATAGCCTAACAGTGCAACATCACAGTCTGGATATTGCCAGTCACGGCACAAGGTATCAATATGATTGTCCTCTGACAGTAACCATGCACGTAAGTCTTTGACAACTATCTTCCATCTAGGATACTGTGTCGCTAACCATTCCGGTACTTGACACACACCACCTATCAACCATATCTCTGTGTTGGGCAGTAGGGCATCCACATGCTCAAATGATCTTTCCAGCAGTGTCCTTCTTGTGTGATGATATTGTTCTAGGGTCGTTGGTTGTCGATCAACTTCTCTCAATGGATCTGTTAAGAACCAAATACAGATGTCTGCGTCCTTGTGGTCGTTGAGTTTAGATATCTGTTCGGCATTACTTGAACTACCTTCTGCTATAGATGTTATTTTATAGCCTGCTTCTTGTAGGTAATGCTTGGTGCCTTCATGCACAACCTCTCTAGAGAGGCTCCATTCTCCACACCCCCAACTGTCGCCTATGATTAAAATTTTTCCCATTGCAATGGTTGTTGTGTCCATTTTACTATTGACTCTCCGCCAAACACATTCTTGTAGTTTTTGTTTCCTGACTGGTGTACAAATATTTGATACCAACCCCATTCACTGCCGTTCAGTTCGTGTTTGTCTTTGAGTTCTGCTACGTCGGGCAATCTGTCTCTCGGGTGAAACTGTATATGATCCCATATCCTCCAAGGACATCCTGGTGCATCGTGGGCCTGCTCTTCCAATTTGTGTATGGGCGTTGGATTACCGCCTGGTGCTTGTCCTGTGTTGAATCCTATGACCCAACCATCTTTGGCGAGTTGAAGATACGGGTCGAAATCTACTTTAGTTGATACCAATGTATCAAACCTTAATCTTATTATTGTTTTGTATTTCTCAGGCAGACTCTTTACCAAATGATAGTGTGCCACCTGTTGATTTGCAGAATGCCAAAACTGTTTGTACAATTTCTGTTTACGATACATCTTACCATTCGGTTTGTCTGTGTATCTACGGAATATGTCACAGTCTGGCTTTACCTTTACATCAGCCATGCAATGATAATCCCATTCAGGTTCTGGTGTTTGTAGACAGTTGGGAACTTTTGGTTCCGGGTATCCTTCCCACTGTTGGAAAAAGAAATCATGTTCACCAAACACTTTCCTTTGCAGATCTATAACCTTCTCGTGTTCAGGCCCAGCGATTCCACTTACGCATACGGCTATCATGTGTACCACTCCTTCTCTGTCGCAACATGTTTTAATTTTGTTGTGCATTCTCCTGTTAGATTCCAAACATGCCAGTTCTCCTTGACTCCCCAATAGTATAGATGTTCATTGTCTAAAGTAAAGTTCATTAATTTTGTTTGATGATCTTTCAACGTGTCCCAATTACTTCTAAAATCTATCCATCTCAGTTTGAATATATCAACTATTTGTAAGTTATTCATACAAGCATCTCGCCAACTGTCTTCTTCGCACTGTGCAAGGAAGTTGTTTGCTAGACTGTTCAATCCTGACTTGGTTGGATACCAGTTGTTGATGTTGAACATCTTCTTCATAAGTGATGTTGATCCATACAAAAAGAGATCTCCTAATTCTTGTTTTACTAAACTTGTCTGTTGTGTGACTAACATCTTTTTATCTTCTTGCAGTAATGATTGTGCAAACCCAAACATGTTTTTCTTTGTGTGTACAGTGTCGCATCTTGATTTCAAAACGTTTTCAAAGCCTTTTTGTTCGGCGATGTCCAGGCCCTTTGATACTAGGTAAGGATGGCCTTTGTGTATTTCTTCTTCAATTATTTCTTTCTGCCATATCATGTGATTACAAAAATTTTCTATATTGGGACGTAGGCCGTGCCCTGTCACAATGATGTACGCTTCAGGATTGTGTTCACGCCAGTGTCGTAGTGCAAATTCCACTGCCAGCAACTTGTCTTGTTCGTTGTCTCTGATGAAAACATGTGATAGCAAAATACACTGCATTAGAACTTGTCTCCGAATGTTTCAATGTCTAATTTGAAGTGTTGTGCAACTTCGTCGATCATCTTATCGTTGGTGTAGTACTCCTTGTAATCCTTAGTACGTTTGGTTTTACGCCATCTCTTTTCCTGCATGTCTTTTAGATTTAAACCTATCTTAGCGAATATTGTTTCAGTTTCCTTTTCCCAGTCGTCGTATCTTGCAATATGGTCAACAATCTTTGTGCCATGGTCACTGTGCGTATACCAATACGTTGGTTGGAAGTGTATGTCTTCTGCCCACTTTGTGTTCCGGAAGTTCAAGATAAAATCTTCAAATGATTTAAAATCTTCTGTCATCCCTGAACTCCATGTGTCTAGGTGTCCCTTCTCAGATGTGAATTCTATCCAACTAGATATCATCCGATCCCAGGGGTTCCTATGATAAGCAAATTTATAGTATTGTCTAATTGGCCAGTGTCCGTAGTGTTTCTTGATGTGCTTCATCGGCCAATGCCATTTTCTCTTCAACCAGGACTTGTTACCATTGAGATTGATCTCATCGACCTTGATGAAATGTTTCGACAGCGTGGTTGAACTTGTCTTGGGGACACAAACAAACACAAATTTTCGTTTGTGATTTATTATCATAACAGTTTGTGTAATCTTGTAAAGTGTCTACCGCCATCGAAAGTGTTTTTGAGTAGAGTTTCAATTAGACTTTGTATCTTTGCTTTGTCCATGTACTTGGACGGTATGGCTATATGATTTGCACAGTTGTGTTTAATTGCATACTTTGCCGTGTAGTCATCAAAGCACAGTGCGGATATTATGCCCTCAACTTTGTTTGCTGTGATGTTTGCACCTTGTCCCGACCTACAAAAACTTATGCCATGTGAACAGTCATTTAATTCTATAAGTTTTGTTACTTGCAAGACGTAATCTGGATAGTCACACGCCTTGTCAGTGTATGTGCCAACATCGATGTAAGGTATCGCTAGATTGTCAAGTATGTCTTTGCACTGTTTCTTTGCCAAGTATCCGCTGTGGTCACTTGCAAGTGCTATAGGTTTGTCGCCGAATCTTGTGATAACACGTTTACAGAAAAATTCAAACTGGTGAGGAGTGCCTAACACATGCATTTTTTCCGTGTTGGCCGCTGTAATTTTTAAACCATCTCTGATCATTAAGTTGTACATTGGCGCAATATAGAATTCGTTTTTGTACATTATCTCATTGTTGATCATCTCGTCTGCATACTTTAAAAATATTTTTCCTGATTTGAAATGATACAAGCCAACGTTTGCTTCCTTAGAAATAACTTCTTTCTCAACCACGTTTGTCACGACACCGTCTTCCTCGTATTCAGAATAACTGTGGTCCGGACTGTTTGCAGTGAATGTCAAAAGGAAACCATCACTGTCTGCACTTATAGTTTCAGGATTGAACACAGGATTAAAATGCACGTCTGGTGTGTAAACGATCAATGGCAGGTCGTTGTCAATGTGTTCTCTGGCCAGTGTGCAGGTCTCTAGAGCACCTCTTGTTACCTTACTCAATTTTATAATGGTAATATCCTCACCGAACTTCTGTTTCAATATCTTGTCTATACTGAAATTGTAAACATGATCTACCCTTACCATGAAAATCAAATTGCATTCTGTGGTATCAACTGAATCCATGGCCCAGTCAATCACGTGCTTGTTCTTGGCCAGTATCAGGGCCTTGGGCATGGTGTATCCTGCATCCAGGAATCTCTGTGCCTTGCCGGCGATTGGCAGTAGTAGATTATATTTTTTCATTCTCTGTCCTTATTAGTTTACTTGTTGTTTCGTGTGCATACTTTTGTATTTCCTCCATCTGCAATCCCAAATGTAATCCATATAAAAAACTACTTGCAAACATGTCGCCTGCGCCTAGTACGTTACTCTTTGGTACGAACATGTTGTCTTCTATTTGATATTTGTTTTCATACCTTCCATCTGAGACCACACTGCTTTTGCTTGTATGTAGTATTACATGTCCTTTTGTATCCTTGCACATTGTAGATAGGTCCGCATATGCATCTTCATCTGCTATAAAAAAGTAATCTACGTGTTGTAGAAGTAAAGGATCTACTCTTGGCCCTGCACACACATCTGCTGACACAATACCCTGTAGATCTTTCAGCCAACTGACGTCAAGCAGTTTGTTTATATACATCGCATGTGAGATTTTAGATTGATGTATTATTGGTGTGTTCGTTTTTATGTCAGGTACAAAGTTACTATACCGTGTGCTTGAATCTCTGTCTATGTAAACTAATGCTTCACCTATAGACGTTGGACATATCCCGATATCGAGATCCGGGGCAATCTGCTTAAATGTTCTCCACATGTTTGCCATTGCACCTAGTGTTTGTTTTTCTTCAAACCCATCAAAGATTCTATCAACAGTCATGTGTCCGTAGAGAGTTATATCGTGCATTAAAATTTCTCCTTAAGATCTAGTTCATAAACTTTTTTTAAGTGCTCTTCAAATTCAGGATTAGGAATTAGTTTCTCACTTTGTAGTTGATCCAGCAAGGTCATTACAAAGTTCTCTCCACTATTGGCATCGATCGGATCGGCATATGATTGCACAGTTATCTCACTGTTCATTGGACAGTACGCATGATCTAGTTTTTTCATTATTTCTATATCGAATATATCGTCTCCTGCATACACAATTTCGTTTAGTTTACATTTGTACTCTTTTGCTAAATTTTCAATGTAGTAAGATTTATCCGTATGCTTTCCGTCTTTACGATTTACTATGCAAGGTATGTTTCTGTTTTTTGCTATAGACTCGTTGAAAGGATCTCCGGTCAAGAAAACTACAGGTATGTCCATTGCACGGAATCTTTTGATCGCAGTCCAGTCCTTGTCGCAGAATGTTTTCATCAACACTTCACCTTCACGATTGTAATATTTTTTACCGTCGGTAAGAACACCGTCCACATCTAGTACTATCAATTTAATCACGGAACTTCTCCACATAGTCACTGCACACACCGTCAAACTTTTCAACTTCCTCCGGGGTTAACTTTTCAGGATGTACTGCTATTGTTTTTACGCCACCTGTTTTCCCCGGGTATGCCCACATGTATCCGAACAAGGTAAGTGTGTAGTCGTCACTCTTATGAAAGAAACAATGTATGTTCATAGCGACCATGGCTTCTAGAGCATTATAACTTTTAGCATGGCACCATAGGTTGTTGTCTTTCAACCACTCTCTATCAACTGCTTCGGTTGGTTCATCATGACCTAACCAAAATTTCTCACCATCCCATTTGCATATATCGATCTCGCAATGGTATCCTTTATCCAATGCTTCCTGTATATAGGCTACTGTATTTTCACGTTCCGGGTTTGGGCCACTGATATTGCCTCTGTGAGCTATGAG
>Ga0181420_1000964_pt1 | contig 11145 bp, 19 predicted proteins | sample 43SPOviralmetaG_FD_130145 | JGI IMG/M metagenome (GOLD analysis project Ga0181420, IMG submission 130145) | Marine viral communities from the oligotrophic San Pedro Time Series (SPOT) site, San Pedro Channel, CA, USA - 43 SPOT_SRF_2013-05-22 | ecosystem: Environmental > Aquatic > Marine > Strait... | reverse complement strand
TAGATATAGGTGATGGTGACATCATTCAATCTAATATTATTTGGGTCAGTTCCCTTAATGGGTCTTGGTCTACCAAAGTGTACGACATGACTGACAGGTTCTTTTGTCAGAACCAGTTGATAGGACAGCCTCTTATCAGTGTGCGTCACACGACTAACCATGACAATCTGCTTTCTATGAGAGTGGAGATATTGGAAGGTGCGAAGGCTAGGGCTAACGCATGGACTGGTCAGGCACGAGAGTGGAAGGATCAGAAGATGGTTGATCAACAGTTCTTTGATATGGTCAATTATCTTATGCCTATTCCGCAAGGTGAGAACGTTGTTGATGCTACTAAAGAACGAATGAAACATAAACGTAACAATGTTCTTAATCGTTGGTACAACGAACGTAACAAGTACGGTGATGGCGATGAGGGTATAGGTGATGCGTGGTCTGCTTACAATGCGTTTCAAGGAGCCGAGCAGCATTACATTAATGCTAAAGGTCGTGGTAACAACTGGTCACGTGACCGTGCTTTGATCAAGGCTGTTGATGGTAAGACACCGTTGGCTACCCAAGCGTTCAACTATTTACAGGTAATGAGCAGATGAGTAGAAAAGCAACAGCAACGATACTAGTAACAGTAGAGTACGAAGTTTACCAAATGTTTGATGATGATGTGCCTATTGATGACATGCGTGATTATTGGACTGAATATATAGAACTACCTCAAGGTTGTATGCCTAAAGAATGGGATTACATAGAGGTAGATATATCCAAGATTAGATGCGAAGGAGAAGAATGGTATAAATGGTGACTAAATTATTATTAGTCGCTGCACTCAGCGGGGCTGGCAGTAGTTGCTCGTCACTTGGGGAACTGGTCTCAGTGTATTTCGCACCCGGAGATCGAGACCTCATGTTAGACATCGCATTCTGCGAGTCTTCCGCTGACGCAGACGACACGTATTCAACAGCGTACAATCATAAAAGCGGTGCGACTGGCTGGTTCCAGCATTTACCTAAGTGGTGGGATGAGCGGAGTCGTAAGGCTGGTTTTGAAGGTGCGCACATATTAGACCCGAATGCTAATGTTGCAGTAGCGGCATATCTATACTACCATATGGATTCTAATCCACGCTGGTATGGAGCATCCCACTGGTATCCATCAAGGCGTTGTTGGGGAGGAAAGTAATGGGTCAAATACCATCAGGTGTAAACGAGACTATCACACGAGAAGAATACCATCGGTATCGTGATGAAGATGCTCGTAAACAAAAAGTCTTTGCCAAAGGGGTAAAGCAAATATATAAGGAGGCAGGAGCCTATGAGTAGAACATTAGATAAATTTCCAGAACAGAGAAGAGGTTCCGGACATAATTGGAAATACAACTGGGATGAGTGGAAAGATGGACGAGTCCACGAACTCATACATTCATCTTGGAGTTCGACTTGCGATTTTGATGTTCCTGTTGAGAGTATGCGATCAATGGTGTATACATACGCCAACAAAGAAGGGTTATCAGCAAGAACTGCTAAAACAAAAGCGGGTATAGCAATACAATTTATTTCGACTACAGATAACGGAGAGATATTAGAGTGGTAAAACTGACAGATCATGATGGCAATGAGTATGATCTTGTTCCCAAAGTATCAATCGATTGGGGTCACAACCCTGCTGAATTTGATTGGGCTACAATAGTAGAGTACGAAATATTTGCTTTGAATACTTTTCTTGCCAATAAGAAAGGTGTTCTTAAAACTTTACAAGAAATATCGTCTGCTGAAAATGCGGAAGATATTATCCACGGATAAATGAACTGGGCGGCGGGGTGCTCCCCCTCCTTTGCGCTCCGTCGCCTTTAACTTAAGGAGAAAAAATGTCAGAAGACAACGAAACAACAGAGATGGATATAGGACAGTTTGCTGCTTCTATATCAGTTATACAAAACAAACTTATGGGCGATTTCCTGCACGATGTGGGTCATATTTGCCATAAATATATGAACGAATTTGCTAATCTTTTGGAAGGTTTTGAGCATGTCCCACAACCAGACCACTCAGAACCCGAAAAAAGTAACACAAATTTAATATTATTAGATGGAGATAAAGACTAATTTGTTGTAGCCTCCACATATGAACATATGACCGTCCCCAAAAGGGGACGGTAACATATGCATATGGTGATTGACAACATCTTAAAACTGTACTAAGATAGATACTATGCAACCTACCAAACCACCAGAAGACGCAATCATTCTCAGACAATCATGGCTAGGGGATCTCGCCATGTGTCCTGAGAGAGCCAGACAAGTCCGTGAAGGCGTTGCTATCAGCACCGACTCATCGAACACAGTGCTAGGTTCCGCAGTTCACTACGGGATAGAACAATGCCTTATAGACAAAATGGATACAGGTATTCCCCTGTCCCGAGTAGACACACTCTCTGCTTCTATGGAGTACTGGCAGAAACACGTAAAAGACATCGTACGGTTCAACCACAAAGAAGGCGAACCCGAAAAGATTATTGAAGCCAACACCAACGTGTGGTGGGACGAAGTAATGCCAGACATCCATCCCATAGCCGTAGAGTACGACTTCTGCCTGCCTCTAGTACCACAACACACACCAGAGATCTGGTTAAAAGGAACTATCGACTGCATACAAGAAGCACCACTCCCGATAGTTGACTGGAAAAATCCGGGTCGTAAACCCAGCGCTGAATGGGAAAAGAAACGTTGGTCAGTTCAAGCAGCCGCATACACGTGGGCAGTGCAAGCAATGGAACCACAAGGTTTCGGTAAAGCACAAAACTTTGAATTCGTGTACCTAGTCAAAGGTGCAGTACACAGAACTTACTTAGAACTTGGACCAGCGGATTGGGCAGGACTGGTTGCGCTTGCTCATTCCGCTGGGACACAAATAGCCGCTAACCTACCAGAGTGGCCGCTCCAAATGAGTGGCTGGCACTGTGCGCCAAAGTGGTGTCCTGCGTGGAACTCATGCAGGGGTAGATATGCGGGTCCAGACCCTTGGGCTCAACTTTAGGAGGTAAAAATGGGTGAACAAGACATACGGATATCTATCTCACGTAGAAGCGTGGCACAGGTAGCACCGTACGAATCAGAGGAGGCTTCCGCTAGTGTGGAAATCTCACTTGCTGCTGACACGTCTGCTGAAGAGGTGGTAGCACAACTCAAAGGATGGGGTGATCGTATCGCCACAGCAAACTTTGAAGCACTTGGTATCGGTTACGAGATAGACGAGGTGGCTGTTAGACGGCTCCAAAAAAGCGTTCCCGAGAACAACCAAAGTCCTGCCGTGGCTCCCGCCCCGAGACAGGCAGCAGCCGCTCCAGCCAAGAGTGCGCCCGCTGGTGACGGTATATGGCGAGACATAATGGACAACTCAGACAACTGGTTTGTCAACTGGCCTGACATTGTTAGTGGCGTAGAAAGCAACGCTAAACGTCCCGCATACAGGAAAAAGGGACCTAACGGTACAGGCGTTTGGCTAGTCAACCAAGACAATGAGAACTCTGCTGCATTCCCAGAATGGTTTGTGTGTCCAAAGACAGGCAAAGGATCAGAAGAACTCCTTGAAATAGGTAGACAAATCAAACAAAAGTCCTTCGCTAAGTAGGGGGCATGGCGGTACTTCACTCAGAAGAAGAAATCGCACGCAGATTGGTAGAAGCACAACAAGAAGCGGACGACAACACTTCAGAAGAGACAGAAGATACGTCACCTCAAAGACCTAAGCGTTTCCCACTCTCATCCACCGTAGTCGAGAGTCTCGTCGGGTTCATAAGGAACCCAACGGAACGCTGGTACCTTGGGTTTCCAGAATTTGATCTGGCGACCCGAGGTGTAGGTCGAGGTGAAGTCATGATGGTAATCGGACGTAGCCACACAGGTAAAAGTCAAATACTTTTAAACTCCATAGTGTGGAACCTGATCAACCAACACGACTCATATGCCGTGATCTTTTCCTTAGATGAACCAAGAGAACTAGTTTTAATGAAACTGTTCTGCTTACTCAAAGGACGCTCATCAGAAGAAGTCGAAGACGCAATCAAAGAAGGTGACAAAGACACCCTCTCTGATCTTGAACGTGCAGCAACACAAGAACTCTCTCGTGTAGCCATCATCGACGAAGCGATCAACCTGACAGAAATGAGTCGGGTAATGGAAGAAGCCAGAGCATGGTGGGGTGCTGAACCCTCATTCTGCATGATCGACTACCTAGAACTACTACCCGGAGGTGACGCAGATGCGACAGGAGTCACATCAAAAGCGCAGGCTGTTAAACGTTGGGCTAAAGAAGAACGAGTACCAATAGGGCTAGTTCACCAAGCAGGACGAGGCAGCGCAGATCCCGGAAAATCAGCAGGGTTATACGGAGGTAGATACGGGGGTGAGCAAGAAGCCATCTTCGTGTTAGAGGTATACCGAAAGAAAGACAGAACAGATCTGTCCGACTGGGAAACCCTCTACCACGCCAACTCCGTTAACATGAACCTGTGTAAAAACAAACGCACAGCGAAACTGTTAGACCAAACGTATTACATGGATCCTGTAGCAGGACACGTCCACCCGTATCACGAAAATCTGATACCGGAGGCAAGACGATGACAGTTACACGATTTAAAACAAAACGAATGTCTATCCCAATGGGAGCAGGGCATTGGATCCAACGATGGGTTGTACTCCAAGACGGCAGCATAAAAATATTGTTCGACACAGAAGAACAAGCACAATCATTCATTGAAGATCAACTCGAAGATTGGGGATCTAAAGATGAATGAAGAAACCATACAAGGTTTCGCTGACCTGTTCCAAGGGGGGAAGATAGCCCAATCCCACAAGGATGGCTACTTCGCTCCTATGGAGGCAACAGATGGCACACATTTTGATGCCTCAGGAACCGTCTATTTGAGGGCTGTAGAGGCTCATCTCACAGAAGATAATGCGGGTATAGGTGTTTACCCTCTCGTGGCCTTAGAGGACCCCACAGACGGCTCTCACAGCCTCGTAGTTCATTGGGGTTGCGTCGATTGGGACGATGGACTGGCAGAATCCTTTAAACACGCTAATAATGTATACAATCTATTGAAACAATTAGGTGTCAGATCATGGGTAGAAACATCCAGATCAAAAGGACACCACCTGTGGGTATTCTTTGAAGAACCACTTCCCGCACGCATAGTACGAGAAGGACTAATAGGAGCATGCAACATAGTTGATGCACCCATCAAAGAAGTAAACCCTAAACAAATAGAACTAACAGGAAAAGGATTCGGCAACGGGCTAAGACTCCCATACCCACACGACCACGAAACAGGCAGACAAGAAATGAATAACTTAGAGTATTCTTTCTCAATAGTCCCAGCACAAGTGTTCGTAGAAGAAGCATTACCAACCAGAGTCACCGCTGAACAATGGGAACAAGTACACACCCTGTACAAACAAGCAGAACCACCACCTGTTAGAAGAGAATCGTTCAGTTACACAGGACGCAGACTCACAGGACTAGCAGAAGCAATCAGAAGAAACGGACCTCGCAGAACAGCAGACAAACCACACGGTGACAGATCGTCCACCCTATTTGGTTTAGCATGTGCGATGATTAGACAAGGCTACACCGACGGGGACATAATGACTGAGTTAACTTCAGCCGACCAAGACTGGGGCGGAAAGTTTGCTTTACGCCACGACGGTGAGCAAAGACTACGGAGACTAATAGACAGCGCACACACAGACGCATGGAAAGACCGTGAAAAGTATAACACTAAAAATAAATCGTAGACCCAAAGCCAAAGCAAGACCAAGGCACAACAAAAAAGGGCAAGTGTTCACGCCCAAAGCGACAACAGACGAAGAAAAAGCAATCCGTGCAGCATGGGAAGAAGCCGAACTAGACACACTAGAAGGACCAGTGGAAGTATCGTTAACTTACACCCCAGAATGTAGTATAATAACTGTACAGGAATCGCCACACAATGCTACAACCCTGAGAGGCGACATAGACAACTATGTCAAACTCACATTAGATGCACTCAACGGGACAGCGTGGATAGATGACAAGCAAGTTGTTCGTATAAACGCTGTGAAAGTGAACAAAATTGATCCTGATTGAATTAGAAAAATGGGAATACGAATGGGCATCCCACGTAGGAATACGCAGATTCACAGAAAACTGGGAAAAACAAGACGCAGCCCATTACAAACGTGAATACATGGAAGACGACAGAAGCGCCCAAGTCGCAGCAGCAATAGGGGAACTAGCAGTAGCACGAGTAACCAACCAATACTGGGGTGGTCACGTATGGGCAGGTAACCGCCACGTAGAAAACCGTAACCGTGCAGACGTAGGACACAATATCGAAGTGCGCAGAGTGCGCACATCAAGCAACGCAGCCGTAAGAAAAAGGCAACTAGGGCAAGGACTGACCCTGTTCGTGGTACGACCAGTACCACCCGAATTCAGAGAAGTAGAAATGCTTGGTTGGATAGACCACGACGAAGCATGGGAACTCGGAGAGCCTTCCGGTTACGACGCTGATAACACCAGAGTAATTGCCGAAAAGTTCCTCCATGAAGTGACGGAATGGCAAAAAAACGAGAATACTCTTACAACCCTGACACAATAGCATGGATGGCACGAGCAGGATTACCTAACGTAATTAACTGCACAGCAGACGTACGCCCATTAACAGAACTTCAAGCAATGATGGAAGAAGTACCCGGAATTGTTAACAAAATAAGATCCCTTGAAGAAACACTGTTACTCAAAGAAGCATTAGCAGAAGCGTTCGAAACCCTATCAGCAGAAGACTTGTGGATAGCAGAACGACTACTAATAGAAGGCATGTCACTACGCAAAGCAGGCGCAGTTCTAAGCATACCTAAAACCACACTCGCACGACGACGTGACAAAATACGCCTACGACTAGTAGACGCACTGGTAGATTCACCAGCGGTTAGAGGGTACCTACGAGACTAATTATCCTCGGATAAATCGTAATCATCAGGCAACACCACAAGCGACTGTTTAATAATACCCATCAAACATGTAGCCCACGCTGCCCAACTGTAAGTAGCGTCTTCGATACCATCAATGCCAGCGTGGAACGCTGCCAACAAAAACTCTGCTTCTTCTTCATCTAATACTAGAAGTAAACCAAGAACCCTGTCGCTTGTCCATTTAGCATGAGTGCCATCTTCAACATCAAATATATTCGCAGTCTCTTGCAACTCCTCATATATTTCTTTTTCAATAGCCCGCCCTTCACTCTCAATGAATTTATTCCACGCCACATCAAGAGCGGACTCTTCCATTACTATTTCGCTACTTTATCTTTAACTATAGTTTTAAGAACAGACACAGCGGCTGCTAAACCAGCAACACCCGCACCCTTAGCAGACGACAAATCGGCTACAACAAACACACCAAGAAACGCTTGAGCGAAAGTCCACCCAGCACGTTCCAGTACATCAAAAATGTTCTTCAAATTTTTTCCTTTGTTAGATTGTTAATACCTAGGACGACGAGGTTTTCTTTTACCAGCCATTAGTCATTCTCGTCAAACTTGGCTCTCATCCCATTGCCCATGCGAAGCATCGCATCACCCGTGAGAGAACCCTGATTAGCAGTAGGACGCACATTAGTCTTGTGCATCACACTGTTAGCATCAGTATTGTATGTAGTACCATCTAATTTATGTGGCATAATAACCCGCTTCCTTAATGATCTCTATGAAAAGGAAGACCACCATAAGCAGCATTTCCTAAGTTAGTGTTCCGCAAAAACGATGCGGCTTTCTTAGCCTTTTGACTTACGTCCCACATATTGAATGAAGACGTAGAGTTGTAAGGCTGCTCATCTTGTGAACCGAACGTTTCTTCAAACGTTCCGTATCCTTCACCTTTTGGCATAATATTTATCCTTATTGTATAAACAGGGAACCGAACGTGTCACCGTTCACCACACCTGTAACCTTCAAAAAACCTTGTGTCTTCTGAAACTCTCTGACAGCAGACACAGTTTTCTTACCGTAAATCCCATCAACAGGACCAGCATCAAAACCACGCTCCGCTAACTTTCCCTGCACCAAACGCACAGGTAAACCACGACTACGGCTAGGACGAGACAACGGCCTCTTCTTAACCTGCTCGTGTAAATCTTTAAAGAACTGAATAATCGCAGCCCAATCAACTTTCTCAGGAGGTTCAGAAGTACCCATACCATTCTCAACCCAATCGCCTAACCAATCCCCCGGACACGTCGTATAGCCTTTAGTGCTTTTCTTACGATGTGTCGAAACCCAAAGCCCTTTGCCGAAATGATACTCAGCGGCATCAACAACTGTTTGTAAAGAACGTAAAGCAGCGTCGCTAGGCTTGTGAAAACCCCAGCCAGTAAAGCACACACTAATGGAACGACTGTTCCAACCCTTAGTTCCCGCCCCACGACTATCCCAACCTCTTCCCTCAAAAATTATGCCACTCTCATCAACCAACCAGTTGTAGCCGATACCATCCCAGCCTTTACCCATGTGATGGCGCTCGAATGCTTTAACAGCATCAGAATTTTTAGGTCCGTTTTCTACACCAGAATGGTGTATAACAACACCTTGCACTCTTGACCTGTTCAACTTGTCGAACCTGCCTTTAGGGGGAGGTTTCGCTCCCCAATCACTTCTTGATAAGTGTTTCATAACTATCAGTCCCTTCTGTCCCGACCTAGCCTAGTGTAGGTCCACGACTCGCAGAGCCACCCAACGAGGGACCACTGATATTACGGGGACTTCTAATACCTTTTTCTCTATCTATTTTACTTTGCTGATACCTTAAACTTTTCATATAACTTTCCCGTTTTTCAGGTGTCAAAGGTCTAATACTGATACCAGCCATAGAAGAAAACATTGTTTCAAAAAACTTTTCTTGATATCTTGCTTCACTAGGAATCACTCGTCTTATAGTTCCCAAAGCAGGTAAAGCACTTAAAACCATGTAAAGAGTATGATCAGCCATCTGCCAATCTCCATCAACTTTTTCAGCCCAACCAATAGTACTCAACGCAGGCATTAAACCCGGAATGCTACGTATAGGCTGTGGAGTTGATTGCATTTCACCAGTAAAAGGCGCACCGTACCCAGATAACTGTTTCTGAAAACCTATCTCTAAAGGAGTTTTAACAATAGGAGAAATCTGCCATGTTAAATTTTGCAAAGTTTTTTTAACACCATACAACGGGTCGCCCAACTCGCCTTGAGTTTGGCGAGTCACATCGTACCTTAACAAATCTTGAAAAGGTAAATCAGGAACAGAATAAATAGTAGAACCCGCATAACTAAACGGAGTGCGCACACCAAAAGGTTCTAAAAAGTAATCAGGTTTATAATCGTAATCTTCTGTACCCCACTCTAAATTACGTTTAGCGTTCATCACAGCATTATATTTGTAAGGATATTTACCTAATTGTTCCAACTGGTAAGGAATATTTTTTCTTGACCACGTATAAAAAGGAACAAATCGTTGCATAACGTTTCTTTCAAAACTTGTTAAATCACCATAATCAAATTGTGATTTAGCAATTCTTTCTAAAGCATCAGCAGAACTACCACCCCAACGCATGGTGTCTAAACCGACACCTAAACGAATAATATCTTCCACCTGAGTGTTAGCAGATCGTACAACCTGATAACCTACAAACCCACTTGAGAAAGGAGACACACTCCCAGCAAACAAATCCTCACCTTTTGTTGCCGCTCTAACCGCAACCTCTTTAGCCCTTGGACCAGTAAACACCAACTGTCCAGACAAAGCATTCTGCAAAGGAACACCAGTAACAGAAAAATCTTGTTTTGACAAAGGAGCATTAGCCGCACGAGCATCAGCAAACGCTTGCACATTAGGACCAGCAATTCTACCAGCAGCCGTCGTAGGAGTAGTAGCAACCGTTGCTTGACCACCACCACGCACACCACGTTCTAACAACTCAACATAATTTCTCATGTACTGATCGCCATCTTTAGCCAATGCACGAGCAGCAACTATAAAAGGCGTATTATCAGCATAAGATTTTTCACTCACACGCTTAGTCATTTTAGCGGCTCTCAACATTTCAGTAGGGTTAACACCATCTAACCATGCGTTAAAGAAAGCACCGAAAATGTTACGGAAAACGAATCCGGGTGTAGCGATCATTCCTGCTTTAAGAAAGTTTTGAAACTTGTCGTAACTTTTTAAAAAACCTTCAACCTCTTTAGGAGTGTTCATCAACCTAAACGCTTCAGCAGCAGCAACCATACCCTCATCTAATTCTGTGTTCCCAGTAGCAATACGCCAAGGACCCCAAGATTTAACTCCATCTTTAACAGAATCCATCCAAGTAGTAACCATTTCAGAATCAATACTTTGAGCGCTTAAATTATTCCACACTTGATCCCAAGTTTGAGGACCAGTTTTCTTTGCAACATTAAAATCAGTCACAGCAGCAGGCGCACCAGCCTCCCGTAAACTTGCCGCCATTGTTTGACTACCGCTAAGATTCAAAAAATCAGCCGCTTCTCTAGCCAACGCTTGCGCTTCAATCTCAGCAGACAAAGCCAACTCTCTTAACTGTTTAACCTCAATAGGAATCTCATCTAAACCTAAACTAGCCTGCATTTCCATAGCAGCGTCTGCTTGCTGACGCAACCTAGCCGCCTCAGCAAACATGTCCTCTGCGTTTGCAGCAGTCAAAGTTGTAGCCTCTAAAATTTCATCATCGGTCATACCAAAAGTCTTGTATTTAGTTGTTGCAGAACGAGCCGTTCTCTGAGCCGGATCTAAAATACTGCTCAACAACTGGCTTTCTTCAATACGAATAACATCATCAAGAACTTCTTTAAGAAGTTCTTCAGCCTGCGCTACGTTAACCTCACCTGTAACACCCACACCTATAAAATCTTCATGCCCAAAAACGTCATCGTTTTTAACAACGTTCATCAAATCTTCCCACTTGGCTACAGCCTTCGTAGGAGCACGACCAACAACAGGAGTACCATTAATAACACTCTCTAAACGTCTTAAATGTTTAATAGAAACATCCTGCCCTTTAACATCTTTAGCAGCCTGATTCAACAACTTAAACTGATCTTCAATTTCTTTCATCGAAT
>Ga0181420_1000963_pt1 | contig 11159 bp, 7 predicted proteins | sample 43SPOviralmetaG_FD_130145 | JGI IMG/M metagenome (GOLD analysis project Ga0181420, IMG submission 130145) | Marine viral communities from the oligotrophic San Pedro Time Series (SPOT) site, San Pedro Channel, CA, USA - 43 SPOT_SRF_2013-05-22 | ecosystem: Environmental > Aquatic > Marine > Strait... | reverse complement strand
GGATTTAAAAAACATGGGGTACTTCGATAGTAAGTTAGATATAAATGATACAACAGATCAGTTCACTGCCTACAGTGAGTGGGTAGAGGGCATGATCATCACACCACCAGACCAACGCCTGTATGAAAACTTATTTGGTTTGATGAGTGAAGCAGGTGAGGTTGCAGGTAAAATGCAAAAGACTATACGTGATGCTAAGTCTGTGTCAAAAGCTGACATGGTCAAAGAGTTAGGTGACGTAGTGTTCTACGCTACAGCTATAGCTAATGCGTATAAGAGTTCACTCAAAGAAGTTATAGAAGTAAACATGGACAAGCTAAACAATCGTAAAAGACAAGGTAAAATTAAAGGAAGCGGAGACAACAGATAATGCAATACAGATCTAACTTAAACCCTATGCTGAGATCTAAATTCTCAGAAGACATATTCAACCACAAGTACAGACATGACGGAGCAGAAACGTGGGCTGCATTAGCGCACACTCTTGTAGAAGATGTATGTAAATCACCTGACTCAACAGGTAGCCAAGATGCTTACCTATCGAAAGAAGAGAGACAACAGCTAGAAGAATACATACGAGACATGAAGTTCATACCCGGTGGTCGTTACTTGTACTACGCAGGTAGACTCAACAAGTTTTTCAACAACTGTTACCTACTCAAAGCTGAAGAAGATACACGAGAAGACTGGGCGAACCTATCTTGGAAGTCAGAGAGTTGTCTGATGACAGGTGGTGGTATAGGTGTAGACTACTCTATCTACAGAGGAGAAGGCGCACCAATACAGAGGACAGGTGGCGAAGCATCTGGTCCTATACCTAAAATGAATATGATAAATGAGATTGGGAGAAGGGTGATGCAAGGTGGCAGTAGGAGATCAGCTATCTACGCTAGTCTTAACTGGCGACATCCTGACATAAATAAGTTCTTGGTAGCAAAAGATTGGGCATCAATGCCTGTAGGTAGTACAGGTAAAACTCTCTGGGATATAAAGCAAGAAGACTTTAACTTCCCTGCACCCCTTGACATGACTAATGTTTCAGTTAACTACGATACGGATTGGCTACTTAACTACTACGAAACTGGTGCAGTTGGCCTTACGTTTGAGGCTAATGTTAAACAAGCTATGAAGACAGCCGAACCCGGATTCTCGTTTAACTTCTTTGATAAAGAGAATGAGACACTACGTAATGCTTGTACTGAAGTAACAAGTGCAGATGATAGTGATGTATGTAACTTGGGTTCACTAAACTTTGGACGCATCGAAACTCTTACTGAGCTAAAGGATGTTGTACGTCTAGCCACTATGTTCCTTATCTGTGGGACATTAAAGGCACAGCTACCTTACGATAAAGTGTATAAAGTTAGAGCTAAAAATAGGAGATTAGGTCTAGGCTTTATGGGTGTACACGAGTGGCTCATAAAAAAAGGATACAAATATGAGGTCACTCCTGAGTTACACCAGTGGCTTTCAGTATATAGGGGAGAGTCTGATAAAGTCTCTAAGGAGTTCTCAGAGAAGTTATCTATTACCAAACCAGTAGCGAATAGAGCTATAGCACCTACAGGATCTATCGGCATACTAGCTGGTACATCAACAGGCATTGAGCCTATCTTTGCTGTGGCATATAAGAGGAGATATTTAAAAGGGAATACACGATGGGTATATCAATATGTAGTTGATAGTGCTGCACAAGAACTCATTGATCTGTACGGTACAGACCCAGAACAAGTAGAGAGTGCGTTAGACTTAGCTTCAGACTACGAAAGAAGAATAAAGTTTCAAGCTGACGTACAAGACTATGTAGATATGAGTATTAGTTCTACAATTAATCTTCCTGCTTGGGGTAGTAAACTCAACAACGAAGATACTGTACGTGACTTTGCTTATACATTAGCAAGCTACGCTCACAGGCTACGTGGGTTTACGTGCTACCCTGATGGCAGTCGTGGTGGTCAGCCACTTACATCTGTACCTTACAGTGAAGCAGTTGAGAAACTAGGGGAAGAGTTTGATGAACACGTAGAGACTCACGACATATGTGACATCAGTGGTCAAGGAGGTTCATGCGGAGTATGAGTATAATTAGAGAGGCAGAACAATACATCAAGAATAAAAAGTATCATCTGATAAAAGGGGTATCTCAAAGGTTAGACCCTTTAGAGGAATACATACAAGATAACTTGAGTGAATCTTTAGAGAAAGAAAAAGCTATTGAACACTTGACAGAGGTATTTATGTGGTGTAAAAGATATACAGATCTTCGTGGGTGAGGGTTGTGTGTGCTGAGAAAAGGGGGAGAGCTTAACGGTTCTCTCTCTTTTTTTTTTTTTAATTAGCTTCCATTAAAGGTAAAGCCATTGCTTCTATTTCTCTTATCTTCATAGCATCATAGTCATTCATGTATGCTATAAAAGTTTGTAATTCAGTAATACTTAAGTCAGTTAGTTTTCTTTTTCCTTTTCTACCAGAGTAATTTTCATACTCATTTAAAATAGTAGAAAGTCTTGTCTCACTTTTCTTTTTAGATATGTCATAAAGTATTTGTAATCTTTGATCATTAGGATCTAAACTTGCTGCTAATTGTAATTCAACTGCTTTTTTAGCAGGTTTTACTACTTTTTCTTTCCATATTAGTTGTCGCTGTTCATTAGTACCTTTTTGCCAAGCGTCTTGTTTGTACCATTCTTCGGCATACCATTCTAAATGAAAAGAAATCATCTTAGTCATTACATTATTTACTTCAGGGAACATATTCTTTATTGTTTGTCCTGCTTTCCAGTAAGGCTTTGATATTTGATTCATCATTCTTTGAGCAGTACTTAATACAGGTTCTTCTCGTAGTCCTATTGCTTTTTCAGGTTGACCTCTAAGAGCAGGTACAACTGTTGCGTCAAACTTCTCAGTTTTTCCTGTAGTTCCTAACTTTTTTAAAGGCACATACATATTATCATTTGATACTAAATAATCAAACATAGAATCTGTGTACCTAACAAGTTGGTTTATGTTTTCTCCGTTGATTCTTTTATCAACTACGATGTCGCCTTTTAACATACGTATTGCATCTCCAAAAGGTTCTAGAGGTCTTTGAAAACCACCCCCTATATTAGAAGCAAAACCTCCTGAGTGTATGGCAATTTCTTCTAACAGACCTGCAGGATTTTTACCACTTGCTGTATCTAAGAATATATCTTTTAATACATCTAAACTTACATTAGCCCCTCTAGTAAATGCCTCAATGGTAAAAGTTTTTAGTCCTTCTTGCAATAAATCTTCAGGGGGAAACTCTCCTCTAGATATGTGTGCAGCAACTGTGCCTATCCACATAGGTAAATTTTTAGGGTAATCATATTTATAGCTTCTTATTCTTCCTGCATCATCACGTTCAGCGTACCAAGGAAGACCTTCTTCTAAAGCTGCTTTTCTTGAATCTGCCATATAAAAGAATGCAGTCCAAGCTGCAGCAGCAAATGCAGCTTTCTCACCTATACTTCTTCCTAGTGCTTGTTTATTTGTCTTCTCATAAAATTTACTCTTGCGATAGAAGGCTTGATGTATAGCACTAAGACCTGTAGCTTCCATTTGAAATGCTACAGTATTATTGTAAAACTGTCCGAAAGGTACTTTAGTTCCTCCAAGTGGTATGTTTCTAAGGTCTTCTATAAATTTAGCAAACCTTCCAAGTCCACCTTTCATGTCTGCAAAGGACTTTGAAAAAGTATTTCTTTGGGCATTAGATACAGCTTCTGCTACTAAGGCTGTCCACTGATCTGTTTCTGTAATTCTCCATGCATCTTTGCTATTTAAAAAATCATCTATACCTAAGTTATATTGTTTTCTTGTTAGGTAATCCATGCTTGTCATAAACTCTACAGACTTAGAGTATATGTCCATAGCTTTAGTACCCCAAAGTATTTGCATTTTATCTACATAAGCATCTACCATTTCAGCAGGTTTTTTGTACCATGTTTTAATTGTAGGTTCTGCAGGAGCTAAATCTAAATACTTGTTCATATCTTTTACTTCTACACCACCATTAGCCCACTTCATTAATTTTTGAGCCTCTGGATAAAACGCCATAAAAGATTGTACTTCATCTACTGTAGTTTCTAAATCTAAAATTCTTCTAGCTTTATAAACTTGATTATCAAAAATGTTTTGGGCTAATTGAAACTGATTGGCTGAATACTTTCCTCTTCCTACAAGTGCTTGAATAGTAGCATTACCACCGTGTAACATCATTTGAGCCATTCGCCCTGTTGACTCTAGTCCTGTCATAACTTTCCACCCTTGGTAGTTTAACCAAGTAGTTCCGGGGTTAGTAACAATAGCTCTTATAAAACTTTTTGTTACCCAAGTTGAGCTATCCCATATTCCTTTTATTGGATTAGGTAATTTTTCTCCAAAAGAATTAAGTCTAGACGATAAAAATTTAGTATCAATAGGATCTATTATTTCATTTTGTATTTTTCCTGTTTTATCTAAAGTAAGCTTTGCATCTTTACCTATTTTTTTAGCCATGTTACCCATTAGACCTAGTTTAAATCCAGCTTCACTAAGGTCAGCAGCTATTATATTCATAGCTGTATCAAAGTTTATAGGTCTATTAGTAGTAGAACTTCTAAATTTTTTAGGGCCATGTTTTCCTAATGTTGATCTATAGTTTCTTCTTATTTCTTTTTTTATTTCTTTAGGTGCTGCAACCGTAATGTCAATAAGCCAATTAGAAAAATTATCTTTTATAGCTTTACCATCTGCATCTTTTAAATATGTTCTTTTACCTTCATAAATTATTCCATATCTTCTAAGTAAACCTTCTATTCCTTCAACGCCATCTTCTGCAGCACCAAACATATAAGCATTATACACACTATCATACTTTCCTGCTGGATCACCTGCAGCCCTAAAGCTAAGAGGCGCACCTTCTTCTACTTTATCTAGCCACGTATTAAATTTAATAGTGTTGTTTCGTAAAGATGCACCTATTGCAGATATTTTTTCTGGTCTAAGATCTTTCCAAACATCTTTAGCTATTGAAGTTTTTGCACCTTCTTTTATAATGGCTCTGTTTTTTACCATCTCCTCAAACAACCAAGGTGTAGGACTTGCACCACCTAAAGCATTACGTGCTGCTTTATTAAACAAAGCGTGGTACGCAAAGTTTACTCCCCCTCCTAATATTGTAGCTAAAGTAGTCACTGCTACTGTTTGACCTACGCTGTAATCTTTTTTTACATCTGCCATTATATCTGAGGTTTGATTTAAATAATCTATACCTGCGTTAAACATTCCGTTTAATCCTGCACTTCCTAAAAGTGCTTTTTTCATTCCTGAAAATTGTACGTCTGCTCTTTGCATAGCAGTAAAGGTTAATTTATTTACTGCCTTTTGAATTTCATTTTCTTTTTTAGCTTGAGATAATTTTTTATTCTTTTTAACTTTAGATGTTACAAGAGCTATATCTTTTTTTCTTAAATTTTTAGCTGCTCGTTTTACAAAAAAACTTTTTATTCTACCAAAAGTAATTATAGGAATTATGTTAACAGGATCTGTAACAATCGCTTGTGTAGTATCTGTAACACTTTGCTCTCCTACTGTTTTATCTTTTTTAGGATATAAAGCTGATATAGGTTGATTTTTATAGTATTCCCAATCAAGTTGTCCCTTATCATTAAGTACAAATCCAGTGTCTTTAGCTTGTTGTATCTGGTCGGTTCTTTCATCTTTCTGAAAAGCACCACCAACTCTACTCCACAACTCTATAGAATCTTTTGTAGCTTGTTTATCTAACGTATTTGCTTTACGTAACCAATTATTCATAGTTAATGCATTAACAGAGTTATACATATCTCTGTTCTTCATAAATTGTCGCCACGATTTTACGATGTCTTCTTGTTTGTTTTCTTTTAGATCCATTCCGAATCTTCTTTTCATTATGTTTTGTATAACTGAAAAGTTTTCGGGTTTGTATAGTTCCTTATCTGTAAGACCTTCTTTAGTAGGATTTAAATCAGAGTTTTTCCAATCAAATTCTTCTATTATGTTACCTAATGACGCACCTACAGATAACCCTTTATCAACAACAGGCGTTATCCATCCTAACATCCCAAAACCTCCAGTTCTACTTTTATCAACTAAAGAAATTTTGTTTTTTATTATGGGTTCTTTATCCCACACAACTTCTCCGTTCTCATCCTCATACTTATCTACAATAACTTCAGGAGTTGTTCTTAAATCTTCTAAAGAAGTTGCATTATCAATAGGATCATACTTAGAATCAAGTGGATTATCATCTACTAAAGGCATAAATATCTTTCTTAGTTTGAAGGGTCAGGAATAATACTTTTTAATATACCACCAAGTAGTATTGGACCTCTATAATTATTTGCATTTGAATATGCTTGAGCTTCTTGAAGACTAGCAAAGTCTAAACCTTGAAGCTTTAAGTTTTCTGCAAATCTATCTCTTCTTCCGTATACTTGTGCGAGTAGTGAATTGTTACTCATAGAACCGGGACGTTCTCTTTCTACTAAATCTATGAACTTAAACATTTGTTGACTAGGATCATATGTATCACTTTTGGTTACAAATAGATTTAAATCAGTAGATTGAAAACCGTTGAGTTTCATACGTTCTAATTCTTTCATTTGTTCTTTATATCTTTGTCTAAGAGATTCTACATCAGTATTATTTAATTGTTCACTTATTCTATTTTTAGCAACTTCCCATTCTTTTTTAAATTTATCTAACACTGTTGATTCGTAACGTGACTCTGCTGTTATGCCTAAAGGTTTTGGTCCTAGCATACCAATTATATCTAAGCTTCCTTCAGTTGCACTTTGTGATGTTCCAGCTTCTATTCTTTTTACGTCACGAGGAGTCAGACCTCTAGCAAATCTAGGTTCATCCATCCAACTGTCGTCACCATAACCTCCAGAGATTATGCCTTGTAAAATATTCTCATCTCTTTCTGTACGATTAGCATTTGGATCGTGGTATACATTCATACCACGTAGTATAACCTCAGTTAAATCAAGATCTGTATCTTGTACCCACTCTCTTCCTAGTTTACTAATAGATTGATAATCATCTATGCTAAGATTGGGTCTTTCAAGCAATGCTTTATGAAACATTCTTATACCTTTAGCACCACTCTTTTGATAAATACCAAGCATAGCTTGTTCATCTATTCCCATAGCTACAGATTGATTTACCATTGCTAATACTTCGTCTGCTTTTGCTTGTGCATTAGCGATAGTTTTAGCACCATATTTATCCATATAATTTTTACGATCACGAGAGTCTTCTCGTAGTTCTTTACGAATTTCTCCTACATCTTTAGAAAACTGAGGACCAAAACCTGCCCAGAAACCTGCCATTACATTGTACTCCTACTCATTAAACCCATAGGTTTTTGTTCTTTTGGTTCTGTTATTTCTGCAACTTCTTCTTCTTGTACATCTACAGACTCTGCTTCTTCTATTTTATCAGCTATATCTGACACTGGTTCATCTCTTAAAAAGTCCAATGCATCTGATACTATTTCATCTTTAGGATCTTTAGTAAGCATTTTAGTTAATTTTTTTTGTAGTATTGCATCAACACGTTGATCTTCTTTTTCAGATCTTTCTTCTTCAGATTCTTCATCACCCATAACGTAATCAATACCTGCATCTTCTGCTGTACTAACTAGTTGTTGTGTAATTACAGGAGTAATAAGTAAACCTACATCAGGATTATACAAACCTTCTGCTTGACTATTTGTTTTAATAGTTTCAGCTAATGGTATTATAGGAAAACCAACTTGCAATAATGCTAAAACACTATCTAGTGCTTCTGGTTTATTTAATCTTTTTAATTCAAATCTTGCTGCTTCAGTAGGATCTGTATATTCAGCAGGTCTTTCCCAAGGAAAATTCTTAGGTGTGTCTGTAAGAGACTGACCCGGAATAGCAGACTGAAATAAATTTTCTTGTATACTCATTTTGTTTACCTATAGTTCTTCTTTGTTTCTAAGTTCAGCTATAATCAAAGCTAGTTTAGCTGTAGTTCTAGTTGTGTCAGTTATCTCGTCTTCAGGAACTTCTGCTTCTTTTTTTCTACGAGGTGGCATTAATGCGTTAGTGTTCATTATTATAAATACCTTATTGTTTTGGTAAATTTGGAGGTCTAAGTACAGGACTCATAAATCCTTTACCTTTGTAGGGTTTATACATATCTTCATAAGATAATAATGTATTTGTTTTTACTCTCCACAAAGTTTCGTCTTTAGTTATAGTACCGTCATTATTTAAATCTAGTCCTTTGTTAGGCGTGTATGTCTCATTAGGATCTTGATATACTACATTAGAAGATGTTCCAACTCTTGCAGGTGCAAATACAGCTAAATAAGTGTCATCTAAAGATTTTATTTTACCTTTAAACTTTTCAAAGTAAGCTTCAACGTAAGGCATTTGTTCTACCCTTGTCATTTTTCGCAACTCATTATGAGATGTTCCTACCTCTTTAGCTACAGAACTTGTAAAGTGTATAAGCCCTCTAGCTGAAGAGCTTTTACTTTTATTAGAAGGATCAAATGTGTGTTGGGTTTCAAAAGACATAGTAGTAGCCAACCACTCTGGTTTAATGCCTAGTCTTTTTGCTGTATTTTCTACAGACTTTTTAAACTCTATGTCCTTTTCAAATATTCCACCTCCTCGTATATTGCTCCACCAATTATCTTTAGTTTCAGGTTGATATACATTAGTCCTATCTGATAGTTCTTTAGGTCTTAATTCTGGTTTATAAGGATTTGATGTTTCAGGTACTGTAGGTCTTAACTTAGGTCTAAAGTCATCATAAGAACTACCTTCAGTTATAGTTTTTACCATATCATTTATTTCTGCTATTGTGTCAACATCAGGCTCGTCTTCTCGTGCTGTTGATTGTGAAAACATAGGAGCTTTAGGCAAAGCCGTAGCTGCTTTTGTAATTGAACCTGCAAGACTAGTAGGAAGCTCTCTTACTTTATCAAAGTTATTAGAAAAGTAATTTGCTAGTTCTGAAACTTTATCTGTTAAACCCATTTACTTAAAACCCAAATGTTTTACCTAGTATACCAGTCAGTATAGTAGAGAAAAAAGATCCTTTACCCATCTGATCAGCTAAATCAGCTTTTTGATCGCCTGTTAATTTTGCTACGGCAATCTTTACGGCTCTGTCTGCTGCACTTTCTGAACCAGTAAAAGCAAAAGACATCAAATCTCTTTCTCTTTGCCACAGTTGATCTAGTGCTGTACCAGTTAAACCATTTACAGTTTTAGCGTACTCCATATTAGCTTCATTAGCTGCAGCAGTATTAAGAGTAGTAGCGTTCTGTCTCCACTGTGCATTAGATTGTGCAATAGCTAAACCATTAGTAGCGTTAAACTGATCACGTTGGTTTTCTAACTCAGCATTAAATCTTTTAAGTGTACTTCTATTGTCAGCATCAAACTGTGACATTGCATTTGTTTGTGACGCATTGAACTGCTGTGTTTGATTAGCAAGACTAGCAAAGAACTGTTGTGTTTGGTTCTCTGATGTAGCGTTTAACTGACTAGCTGCATTTTCAGCAGCTTGATCTGTAAACAAAGCTTGTGTTATTTGTTGTTGTTTAAACAAACCAGTTTGCTGTTCGTTACTTAGGTTTTGCATATCCATCTGCATAAAGTTCTGAGCATTTTGTACTGCAGCTTGTTGTCTATTGTTTAAGTTTGATATGTCTAGCTGTGATAGTGCAGCAGCTTCAGCCATAACCATAGCTTGTGAGTTAGTTAAGTTAGCCATGTTCATTGTGTTAGCTGCTCGTCCATTCTCTAGAGCTATCTGTTGCTCTGCAGTAAAGTTCATGTTAGCTATATCACCTATACGTGCAGAGTTAGCTACTCGTGCTTGAAACTCTTGGTCAAACTCTTGACCTATAAATGTAGCACGTTGCTGTGCTGCAAGCATAGCACGTTGTTGTCTGTTTGACAAGTTCTGTGCTTCAAATTGTGCAGTCGTTGCAGCATCGGCTTGAGCTATAGGTAGTGCAGACTCCATAGCTGCTTGTACAAGAGCTTGTCCTGCCATGCTTGATGCACCTAATCCTCGTGCTGCCATAGCTGCTGTAGCTGCTCTCATTGCTCCTGCTGCCCATACTGGTGTTTCACCACCCTCAAAGTCATCCATGAGTGTGTCAAGTTGACCTTTAACTGTAGCTTTCTTTGAAGGTGTAGCAGTAGCAGCTTCTACTTGTTCGGTGTAAGCAGAAGCAGTTGCTGCATTAGCGGCTCCGCTTACTATCTCTCCGTCTTCTATCTTACGAGTAACAGGGTTAGTCATTACATTCGCAACACCTGCTGCTGCAGTTAAGTCAGATACTGCAGACTTATCTTCTGTTGCAGCAGTTACTTGGGCGTCATCACTTACTGCACCTGTAGCTGCAGTCATAGCGTCAGTAGCAGCTTTAACTTTATCTGCTGCAGTTGTAGCTGTCATTACACCTGCTGGGCCTTCTGCTGTAGGTACACCTGTTGTAGCTACGTCTGTAGCTGTAGGCATATCTACAGATGGATCACCTGTAACTTGACCTGTACCTGCAGCTATCTCGTTATAGGCAGACGGTACTATGTTCTCAGTTACACCAGCAGTAATAACACTGCCCGGATCAGTGTACGTTTTAGTCATCATGTCTTTTTGTGCGTCAGCTAATTTGTTTAAGTCAGTTTGTGGAGCTGCCATAGTTTTAGCTTGTGGTATATTGTAAACGCCACCCGGTCCTAATGCTAGTGCTGCATCTATGCTTGCTTGTTCTTGTGGACTTTTTACATCTCGTTGCCTAGTTCTATTTAGTGCAGCTTCATAAGACAATGATGTAGGTTGAGCAGGTCGAGTAACTTGAGCTTGGTTTAAAGGTATTCTACTACCTCCACCGCCTTGAGTAAATAATTGTGCTGGTGAAAAGTCTTCAGCACTTGGTGGAGTAAATTGCCCAAGTTGAACTGGTTGTTCACCAAACCGTCTAGTATCTGCTCGTGCTATTTTGCTATCTGGTTGGTAAGGTCGAACTGGTTGTTGGAAAAAACGTGGATCAGGCAGAGGCATTGTTCTACCCGGAAGTTGACCTGTCATTTCTGGTAGAAGACCATCCATTGATC
>Ga0181420_1000960_pt1 | contig 11176 bp, 17 predicted proteins | sample 43SPOviralmetaG_FD_130145 | JGI IMG/M metagenome (GOLD analysis project Ga0181420, IMG submission 130145) | Marine viral communities from the oligotrophic San Pedro Time Series (SPOT) site, San Pedro Channel, CA, USA - 43 SPOT_SRF_2013-05-22 | ecosystem: Environmental > Aquatic > Marine > Strait... | reverse complement strand
TTATGTCTATCTATAAACTCTTTTAATTTTGGTTGTTCTTTACATAAGTTGTAATACTCTGTACGAGGCAAAGCAAGTTGTTGTGACATATCGTCTGGATACAAAAGTATTTTTGCATGACCTGGCCAATTCTTTACTGTACTTTGAATTCCTGCTTGTACAGGATTAGGCCAATACTTGGGCCCCCAAGTTGTTACAATTGTTAATGATTTCATTTTACAAAACTTGACATTATCTCATACATCTTATTAATGCCTTCTGTTATGTCTTGGCTTCCGTTTCCTACAAAAAATCCATTGTCGTGTATATCATCTGCGGCAGTAAAGTCGCCGTTCTGTATATAATTTAAATCTCTCATAACAGGTTGTTTCATAAAATTTCTAGATGCTAATGGTCTGTTTTGTACCCCTGCTTCAGACAATGCATCAATTACTTCTGCTCTACGTCCTTTTAATTCTCCATCTAATACAATACCAAATGTAAACCAACTGCTTTGTCCTATTTCTTTTTGTAGTCTGCACCACGACTTATCAGCAAATAATGAAAAGAAATGTTTCTTGTTTGCGTTACGCACTTCCAAAATTTTATCCCATTTCTTTAATTGTTCTGTACCAATTGCTCCGCTCATTTCTAATGGTCGTATATTATATCCTGGTGTAGCAAAAATAAAGTTATCATCAAATGCGTTTCCGGTTTTTTGATACAAAGGAGAATTGTCTGGCAAGTCTCTAACCCAGCCATGTGCCCGCATACTTCTCATATAGTCTGCATCATCTCTACTGTCAGTTAACACCATACCACCTTCCATTGTTTGTATGTGATGAGAAAAGAAAAATGAAAACGAACCTGCTAGTCCTATTGTTCCACAATACTTGTCGTGAAACTTTGCTCCCATTGACTCACAGTTATCTTCAATTAACATTAAATTATATTCTCTACAAATTTCTATTAGTCTTCCATAGTCGCAACTGTTGCCTAATAAGTTAACTGGCATAATTGCACAGGTGTTAGGAGTAATTGCTTTTTCAATTTTAGTAGTGTCAATGTTCCAAGTATTAGGATCAACGTCAACAAAATTTATTTTAAACCCGTTCTGTGCAATAGGAAAGTATGTTGTTGCCCAACCAACTACTGGAACAATAATATCTCCTGTTAGTTTGTACTTCCATTTTAATAACGACAGCATTAATAGGTTTGCTGATGAACCAGAGTTAACCATTACAGCATTTTCACTGCCAAACAGTTCTGCAAACTCTTGTTCAAACTGCTTAACGTGTTTGCCCATTGTGTACATATCTGTACTAATAACTTTTTGTATTGCTTCTACTTCTTCTTTACCCCAAGTAGAATATGCTAATGGATATATCATACAAATATGTCTCCTTTTTTGTTTCCTTTTAAATGATTTAAAAAATTATTTAATGGCGAAGTTGGTACTGGATCTTTTTCATCTACTCCATTATGATACTGCATTAAATCCATTTGCTTACACTCTTTAAATGAATCTCTACCATATGCCATTGTGTATTGATCTGCTTGTTTGTTTTCTTCATATGTCCATACTTCACCTGACAAATATATTTCTTCTAATCTATTTGCCCAGTCTTTTGCTTTTGGATGTTGTGGATTGTGCATATAAAATCCTGTTTCATCTCTAAACTTTGGTCTATCAAAAAATGTACATAAAGATTCTTCTGGACATATTTCTCGCAAGTAATCTAAATTAGGTTTTGCATGATACAATGTGTCTGCATCAGAGTATAATAAAACATTCGCGTTAGAATTTTTTATCCTATGAGTTTGTGCAAATACTTTGTGTGAAAACTTAACACCATCGTTCTTCCAAACATACTTGCCTCTGTCTTCTCGCCAACCGTGAAACTTTTTATCTGTGTGCTTGTCTATCCACTCTTTAAGTTGTGGTTGAACTTTATAAAGTTCATGGTAAACAATGTTGGGAGCAAATATTTCTGGCTCTTGTTCTTGCCAGTATACGTGTAATTCTATATCGTGTGGCCAGTACTGTAAGAAAGTTTCTATCATTCTTTTACCACATAAGTCATAATATTTTTTGTTATATGTGGTTGCAACTTCTACTATACGTGACATACAGTAATTTAGCATTTTTGAGAATGGCCGTCTACCTTTTTAAACCTGGGCACCTCTGTATACGATACCCAGGAGGGTATACAGCCACTTTTGGGGTGTTCACCTGTTCTCGCAAACAGGATAATCCTTTGCTTGGACTCTCGCCTACACAATGGGTGTCTATCTTCCACCATGAACACACTAGTAATTATATGAGTTTATAATAAGTTTGTCAATACACTTAAAAGTATATAAAGCCTATTATGATTGCAACACCTGTTGCTATTACAACTAACACTACTGCCCATGCAGACATCTTAACCCAAAAGGTATTTTCTTCATTAGTCATAATATTTAGGAAATATTGATCTAAGTGATTCGTAAAATCTTGCTGGATACCCATAACCCACAATTCTTGCTAGTTCTATTCTACCATTCCAAATAATGAACGTAGGTGTCCCTCGTATAGGTTTAATTCTCTTTTCAGCATATGCTTGTTTAAACCATTCAGGCTGATCATAGACACTAATAATTACTAATGTTAGGGGTTGGTTTTCTGCATGATCAAACTTATATGTTGGATATACTTCTGTCATAAAAAGTTCACAATAATGACAACCTGGATTATGAGCCATTAATAATTCTAATGCGTAAACAGGTAACGCAAAAAATATAAAAAATAAGGTTAAAAATAATTTCTTCACTACTTGGCTAGTGCATTAAGCCTATAAGCACTTACAGTAGTTGAACCACCCGATGTTGATGCCGCTAATATTGACGCTGTGGCTTCTACATCATCTTTATAGTCTGATGTAAAGGCTAATTGATTTGTTCCTTTAGTACTTACATAACCAGCATTGGCTATTGCACACTCTCCTGATCCTAATGCAACAAATACTTCATTGACTGCATACGTACCTTCTGATGCATTTTTACTTACAAAATAATACATAGCACCATTGTTTGTTGTTTCTATTAATGTATCTACTTCTGTAGCAGTAGATGAAACCGTAACTGGAGCAATGGCTTCTGTATTAGAATAAGTTCCAGCATCTGTTACCATAGTATCTTTTAACATAATTGCATGAACAGTTACTCTTAAATTTGGTTCATAGCCTGCCGCAGATACTACAACGTTAGATCCATCTATTGCGGCTGTTAGTGCTATTAAATCATTATTTCCTGACGATATTTGATTGTATGTTGTAATATATCCAGCAGATCCATCATGAACTACAAGTGCTTCAATGTTTCCTACTTCTGTTTTAGAATCGTTATTAATTGATATAAAAAGTTTTGCACCTCTGTAAGTGCCATGAGCAAATGAAACTAATGACTCAGATGCTGAATCTACATCTGCATTTACAGTTACAATTACATTTCCTGATGTTGCCGCCGAACTATTGTCTCCTAGACCAAATTTATAATAAGATGCTCTTCCACCAATAGCATTTGTACTTGCCGCTTTTAATCTAACCATATCATTAGAGATGTCTGCCGTGAATGCTGTCATGTCTGTACCAGCGGCTTTAGATATTACTCCTGACGAGGAAACAAAGGCAGTTGTGTTATTATGACATAACGAAACTGCTTGTACGTTAATACAATCTTCATAATGATCGTTTGATACAACCATATAAAATGCAGAGTCTTGGAATGTAGCGTGAAATGAATCTATTGTTCTAGCAGTAGATGTTATTATTTTATTTGCTACTCCAACACCTAAACTGTCATCACTAGCAGAAGCCTCTCCCACTGTACCAAATGTTAATGTTCCTGACCCGTCTGTGACTAGTGCTTGTCCATCGTCTCCATCTGCTGTTGGAAAAGTATATGCACTATTAAATGTTATTGCACCAGCACTTGTACCTTTGATCCAAACTACTGTTGAAGCATCAGTTTGACCATGGATTACTAATTGCTGATCCCCAGTTGTTGAATCAGCATTAAGATTTGCTCCAATCATTACATTACCATCTCCAGAAGTAATATTTTGTCCAGCTTGATAACCTAAACAAATATTATACAAACCTGAAGTCACACCATTTGCAGAATCTCTTCCTATGCTTGTATTATGACGACCACCTAGAATTGATTGACCAGCATTTTTTCCAATCATTGTGTTATTATCACCAGTAGTAATTCTTTGTAAAGACCCATCTCCAAGTGCTGTATTATCTGAAGCCGCATCTAAAGTTCCTGTTGTTGCATGGCCAATTATTAAACTGCCTGAAAAATTTGTTCCTCCAACTTTCAACCAACCACCTGTAGGAGTGTTAATAACTGGACTTGTTAATGTTTTATTTGTTAATGTTTCACTTCCTGTTAAAGAAACAAAACTATCACTTTGTAAAGCACTATTCCACTCTGCTAAAGAACCTGTTAAAGTATTATTTGCTAAATCAATTGATTTATTTGTTAATGTATCTGTTGTTGCTTTACCTACTAAGGTATCTGCCGCGGCCGGTAAAATAACATCTACGTCTGCTGTTGCCGCCGCACCTACTAATGTTACTCCGTTTGTACCATTGTCGGTTCCTTCTAAAAATTTGATTTTACCACCTACTGTTGTGCTTGTAGCAGTAATAGTTGGTGCTGTTAATGTTTTATTAGTTAAAACTTGTGTGCCTGTAAGTGTTGTAACTGTTGAATCAATTGCTACTGTTAATGTATTACTTGACCCACTTGTATCAATTCCAGTACCCCCAGCAATATCTAAAGTTTCACTATCTAAATCAATGTTTAATGCCCCACCACTATCACCTTGAAAGTCTAAATCTTGTGCTGTAACTGTTGCGTCAACATATGCTTTGATTGATTGTTGTGTAGCTAGTTGTGTAGCTGAGTTTGTTCCCATGCCATCTTCATCAAGAATACCTGTTACTGTGGCACCTGTTGCTAATGCTAAACTTGTTGCTGAAGATAATGCTCCTGATACTGCCGCTGTTCCGTCAACAATTAAGCCTTCGTTAATATTGATTGCTGATGAATCTGCCGCACTTAAAGTTGTGCCGCGTACTGTAATTCCGTCTAGTACTATATTACCTGTACCTGATGTTGTAAGTGTTAAGTCCGAATTCGATGGTGCTACTAAATTTGTGATAGAGATATCACCCTCAGCACCAAACTCCATCGCAGTACCTGCCGCGTTTACTTTTAATACCTGTCCTGCTGAACCTAAAGATGATAAACCTGTACCACCAAATGCATATCCAACTGTTTCCGTTGACTGGAACTCCGCAAGTCCTGTTGCAACATTTGATGAGTTATAAACTACTCTTACTGGTGTTTTATCTGCCATATAAAATCTCTGTGATGCACCTTAAGTAGTCTGTGCAATTCATTCAATTATTAATGATATTTACCGTATTAATGTTAAAATTGGAATAGGGTAACACCCGTTTGGTTGGATGCTAATGTGGCACCACTTGCTAATGTAAACGTTTGATTTGCTTCTGTATAAACTGGTACATCATCAACTGTACCGTTAAATTCTAATTCTAAGTCGGCTGTTGTTGCAAGTATTTGTGCATCTGTACGTACTGTACTTCCATCACTAACAAAGATTTCAACTAACTGTACTGGTCTGCCAGACGAACCAGTTGTTTTTCCACCTAACATTAAAGCCTGCGTTCCAACTTTAGATCCTGAAGGTAGTGTGGCACCTGTTGCCGCAATGGCAATAGATCCTGTTCCATCTGATGAAATAGTCGCTCCGCCAATATCTAGTGTTTCTGCAGATAGGTATGCTGTTTGCCATCTTTTAGATGACGAGCCTAATTGATACACACCATCAGCACTTGGTATTAAATTTCCTGTAACTTCAACTCCTGCACTGGAATCTGTTGTGCTTATAACGTTTCCAGTAATACTAAGACCTTCTATATCAACTGAGCTTCCAGATGAAACTAATGTTAAAGGTGCATTTGAAGGTGCGGCAATTGTTGCACCTATAATTGATAAGTCACCTATAGATACACTTGCAAAAGATAATGTACCTGATCCGTTTGTTTTTAAAAATTGTCCTGCATCACCATCTGATGTTGGGTATGATAAACCCGATGCTGTTAATGCTCCTGAAGTAATTAAAGTTCCGTCAACAATCAATCCTTCGTTTATATTAATTGCCGAGCTGTCTGATGAGTCTAATGTAGTACCATTTATTCTTAATTCACCTATTACTACGTCACCTGTTCCACTTGGTTGAATTGAAATATCTGCGTTGGAGCCATTTGATGTAATTGCGTTTGTTGTAAGTGCTCCTGTTGTAACGCCACCAGTAAATGTTGCCGCGCCTGTTACTGCTAACGTTGAACTAAACGTACCTGCTGTTGCTGATAACGTTGAACTAAATGTACCTGTTGTTCCTTTAAATACTCCTACTTGTAAACCAGCATAAGAATCTAATGTTACGTTGCCTGACGTTGTTCCGTCTTCACCTGCTGTTACTGCTAGAGCAAACTCGTCTGCAGATTCGTCCCATACAAATGATACGTTGCTTAATGATCCTCTGTTAAAAAATAATCCTTGGTCCATTGTATTAGCAATTCCGCCTGAATTATTTTTTGCTAATTCTAGTAAAGGGTCTTCAACAACTAATGTTGTTGTTTCTAATGTTGTTTGTGTTCCAGTAACAGTTAAGTTACCTGTAATGGTTGTGTTGGCATTAAGAGCAATTACTCCTGAACCGCTTGGGTCTAAAGTTATATCTGCATTTGACGGAGAAATAATTGTTGATCCTACAAATGAAAAGTCACCAACACTTACACTTGCAAATGATAATGTACCATCTCCATCTGTTTTTAAAAATTGTCCAGCGGAGCCATCTGATGTTGGATATGCTAACCCTGATAGTTGTACCTTACCTGTACCTGAACCTCCAAGTATTAAATCTTCATTTGAATTTCTTGCAGTAATTTCGTTGTCATTAATTTCTACACTAGGTGTAAGAACACTACCTGTACCACCTGGAACAAATTCAATTGGCCCATTAGATGGAGATGTTAATTTTGTACCATAGAAAGTAACGGCGCCAGTAGCACCACTGCCTGATGCAAGTAATGTTCCGCCTGGAGTAGTACCATCACCAATCCTTAAGTCACCTGTTACTGTATCAACAGCAAGATAACCTGCTTCAATTATGTGACTTGATAATGTGTAGTCCTTATAAGATCCTACTATCTTCCTGAAAGCCATTGGCTACGCTCCTATTGTTGACCGAAGCCTGCTGGTATACCTGATTTAGTTGTCAACGCTGTTGCTCCAGCCGCCGCTTCTCTTTCCTTATTCAGTTTGTCCATTCCCATTTTATCTAGAGTGGCTCGTATCTTTTCGGCATCGCTTACTCGTTTTTCTGTGTCTGCTCCTAAAGTTGTTTCAGAATCTTGTACGTCCCAAGTTGTATCTGATTTGGTTGGTTCAACTTCTTTTGGTTCTTTAGGTGCTTGTTTTTGTTCGTCACTCCATTGTCCAATGTTTTGTGAATTTGGACTCTTCTCAATTTCTTTTCTCATATCTGCAGGCAATCCTGGTTTCTCGCCATCCATTTCTTCTGGTTCAGTTACAAGAGGTCCGTCGTGTGCTATGTGTGGTCCTTTTGAATTTGCTGTTTGATAAATGTGTTCGAGGTTTTCAATGTCTTTACCTGCTTCTTTTTTACGTAATTCCATATCTTGTTGTAATGGATTAACCATTACGTTGTTATAAGGGTCATCTGATTGTACTTTACCTACGTTATCAATATTGTCTGTGTGGTCCGGTTCAGGTCCTCCACCCAATTGGTCTTCCATTTCCTTAATTGCTTTAAACTCAGAGTATCTCATATATTAATATTTAGTCAAATATTAGTATGGACCTTGATGTTCGCAACTTGCTCTCATTTGGTCTATGTTAGGTCGGTTTTCAGTAAACGTATTCTGTGCTACTATACACTCTTCGGCAGTTGCGTAAAACGTTCTGTACCAGCCTTCATATCCATAATGTTCGGCTGATCCCCACCTGTGTTCATATCCAGTGCTAGTTGGGTTTGCTACAAAGAAGTAAACCACCAATGCCCATTTCATATAAACTTTATTTAGGCTTTCTTTTGAAATATTTTTAATATCTTAGCATATTTTTGTTTATTGCCAATGTTATGCTTAGGTTGTGTGTTGATTGCTTTTTCGATAGGAAAGAATACTACATTACGAAATCGTTCTAATGCTATTCTTCGTTTAATGTATTCTAACATTACCCAGCACTAATTTTTACTGTACCAGAGTCATTCCAAAGTTGTCCAGCATTACTTGGGTCGCTTGTAGGTAAGTCTGCCGCCATTACTTTGCCTGACTCATTAACCATAACTGTGCCGCTTTGATCTGGGAACGTAACATCTCTTCTTCCAGTTGCACTTCCAAAAAGTCTTGTTTTTTTCCAGCCAGTGTTTTGCAAAACAAATGGTGCATCAATGTGTGCAATTATTCCGTCGTTCTGTATAACCAACATGGCTTTGTGTTGTCCGGCTTTTCGTGTAGTGAACTGTAATTTTGCATCATCTTCGCCGTTTCGTACATCTCGTATAGTACAATCAATTGAAGCAAATCTTATAGTGTTGCCTGCATCGTCATTGCCTTTGAATTGAATTTTGCCCAGTGTGTCTGAGTTTGCTGGACTAGCACTTTTACGCACAAGACTCATTAATGGTCCTGATGCCGCTCCGTCGCTGTTAGTTTCTAGTGTTAATGCATCTCTGTTAGTTGATGTGTTGTCTATGTGTAAGTGAGTGGCTTTGGCCATCCCACGACCTTTGCCGCTGTCGTTAAGTTTATAAGTCTTAATTGCCATTAGTCCGCTCCTATTTAATATGAGTATTTATTTCCAGATGTCATCTACATGGTCATCAAACTTCTTTTTCCATATAGGAAACCATTTAAATGCTAACTTAACTGTTACAATAATAATACCTACACTAATGATTAACCCTAAGGGTGTTAAGCCTATTGTGCTAGTGAACTCGTTTAAATCGTGTATCATTATAACCCAAGTAAATGATTTAGCCACTCAAAAGTTAACTGCGTATATTTTATCATTATATTATAAGCATTCCTTTGTGCCATCCTAGAAGAACAGCAATTAAAGCAAAAAATAACATCATCCCTACCACTGCTAATCCTTCTTTCAACATTTGTTTGTTGCCATTTGAAAAGTAGTTTTTAGGCTTTTTCATTGTGATGCTCCTGCGGCTATTAGTATTAGTGCTAATCCATAATACATATAGTACGACTTAATATGATTCCAAGTAGTACGGTTTAAAAATTTTTGCTGTGCAATTTTTTTGTATTTGAGGTACGTGGGTGCTGGTCCTCTTTCCGGATCCCATAGCTGTGAGTCTCTTCTCCATGGCTTGAGATCTAATATAATATAAAAGAATATTCCAGCTAATAAGCATACGCCTAAAAAAGCAAATACAAACTTGATTATTGCTATCATTTTCCCATTCCTGCTACTATTAATCCTATTAGTATTGCTCCTGCTACTCCTACTAAAAACCAAAATAGCATATTATTTCCTTTTTATTATATCGTATATGGACCAACCAACAAATCCTATTATTAGTACAGCTAAAAATATTTCCATGCTAATCCCTATACTTCCATGTTATCCATATACAGTATGGTATTGCTATTGCATAGTAGATTACAAATATCCATTCCATTATCTCGTTGCCCACCATATTAACCCTAGTAAACCGATAGCTATTCCAAAATATAGTAATAGAAAGAATAATGTAATATCTGGTTCACCGTACATTAAAAGATCCCGTAGTACCAGTTATATCCTATTTGAATTAGAATGAGTATGGCAATAGTTGTTAATATGCCCAGTATAATGTTAACTATCCAGTTATCGAACATACAGTTACTTAACCCTTATGCAGTTCGCAACCTACCTCCAAAGTCTCGAATGGTACGTCCCACGTAGTGAAACTCTCAGCCATGGTATAGAACTTGGCTTCTGCTTCTTCTAAGCATACTGCTTCTTGTGGGAAAGTACGGTGTATAGTTTCATAATGAGTAGTGCATACTAATTCGCCTGTGTTTAACACACATAATATTGCTACTATTTTCCACATACGCTCACTGCCCTTATACTGTAATTATCAATAATATAGGTTGACAATCTAGTTGCGAATAATTACTATTAGCAATAATAAACATTATTAGCAAAAGGAGAAATATGTCATTTTTATTACATGAATTGATGGAATTAGGCTTGTTGATATCTGCAATAGCAGTTACTTGGGCAGTGCCTAGACCAGCATGGGTATCACGACTATACACACGTATAGCAAGAGCATTTGGCTCTACTAAAACTTACAATTAATCAAACAACGACGCACACACTCAGACCTGTATAAGAGCAGTTTTGAGTGTTGTGCAAATTTTTTAGATCTGAGGAACAACATCGTTGCCACGGGGGTATTTTATTACCCACCACCAGATTCTTTCACCAGGCCCCCATACCGAATCACCTCTTGAAGATTTCATTTTCAAATCGTATGCCACCGTACCATATGGCTCGTCCTACTCTCTTATAGTGCAGACCATCCATGCTGGTTCAAAACGTACTCACAATGGGCCGCTTGACACTCGTTACTCGAGACCTACTTCATATATGCTATTGACTCTATGTGCTATGCCTTATGTTCGTTAGTGACTTCTATGTGTAAGGCGGCAATGCCATCGACTATCTGCAATAGTCAGGCCTCCGGAGGAGGCCAAATGGCTTTCAAAAGATTATATTCATACGGCTTGACAACCGGCCTAACCTGTGCTATATTCAATAGGAGAGATTACCAATCTCTACCAACCGCCATGGCCAAATTACCAAACCTTACCACGGTCGGCCACCATACCAAATTGACCATCTTGAACTGCTTCCACATTGCCAATGGTGTTACCAAACATTACCATCGCTTACCATCTGGAACGTGGGCCCGATTGACATGGCATATTGTTTCAGATGACCATGCTCCGAAACCATTCGAACGGTGGCAACGACCTAATAACTTTATGCGAAGCAAACTATTTGGTAATAAAAGTGGTAAGGA
>Ga0181420_1000959_pt1 | contig 11177 bp, 1 predicted proteins | sample 43SPOviralmetaG_FD_130145 | JGI IMG/M metagenome (GOLD analysis project Ga0181420, IMG submission 130145) | Marine viral communities from the oligotrophic San Pedro Time Series (SPOT) site, San Pedro Channel, CA, USA - 43 SPOT_SRF_2013-05-22 | ecosystem: Environmental > Aquatic > Marine > Strait... | reverse complement strand
TTAGCTATGGCACCACTAGCATAAGCTGATGGGAACACTTTATATCTTTTTTTAACTTTGTGGTAACATGCATCTTTTGGCATAATATTATTTTCTTTTTATCTCTCGGCGTTCAACTTCTCTTCTTTTAACCTCGCCTCTAGCGTCGTGATCTTTTTCTTTAATTCCAAGCTGCCAGTCTTGCCAACCAGCTCCTATAAAGGTTCTTTGCCAGTATTCAAGATCTTGATCTAAAGCTCCTTGAACTTGATCCATTAATAGCAAAGTTCTGTCTGTCGGTAAGTTTGTAGTACCTTCTATTACTCTAGCGGCGCCTCTAATTCCTGGATTATCTAAAGTAATACCTGCTTCTAAAATAGCTTCAGGAGTAGTGTAACTAAACGACTTTAACCCACCTGTTATTTTTCTATACTTAGATCCAAGAGGAGGTGCAATGTTTAAAATCTGTACACCTGCTTTTTCGTATTGAGGTCTTTTCTTTTTACTTTCACTGTATAATTTAATACCAACATCTTTAAAAGCAGCAAACACAGCAGGGTAAACACCCATACCTCTAATAACTGAATTAGCCATACCATTTGCTAAGTTTATAGCTTTATCGTCTGTAACACTAAGATCATCGTCAAACGCTGTAGCAAATATAGCTTGCTGCAAAGTATTAAATATTACGTTTTGCGCAAAAGTATAGTAAACTATCTTAGATATATTAGTCTTTGCATCTCCTCGGCCGTTTTTAAGGTCAAGAGCGGCTTTTTTTATTATTCTTGCATACTGAGCCGGTGTGTTAGCAAAAGCAAGTACATGTCTACCTAAGCCGCTAGCTTGTTCTTGGCTAATCAAATCAGGACTACTAGACTGCTGAGAAACTCTTGCTGTTTCTCTAAAATCTATAAAAGCTTTTTCCTCAGCTTGCTTTTTAGTGTATATTTTATTACCATCAACATCTGTTTCTTTTTCGTAAGTTTTTATTCTATTACGATAAAATGTTGAACCACCAGCTGCAATAGCAAAGCTATCAGCTATTTGTGTAGGTGTAAAACCAGCTTGTAATAATTTAGCTGTAACACCTCTTACGCCACCTTTACCAGCTGCTGTAGAAATATCTCTTTCAATAACGTTTATTCTAAGCCCAGCCCTTCTATCTTTTAAAAAGTCTGAGTTAAAAAGCGTTGAGAAATCTTTCCAATACTGAGGTTGGTTAGCGAAAGCTTTACCCGCTGCAAATATATTATTATCACCAAAGTTTACAAAGTTAAGCGATGATATTGTTTGTAGCACAGCCGATCTACTATTTAAAAACATTATAGAACCTGTGGCTTGAGCAATAAAATCTGTAAACTGTTGCGTTATTGTATCGCCCGTACCTATCCTGTTTCTGCCGGTTTTCATACGGCGTAATATATTTTTCATTGCATTAGCATAAGGCTTACCATAAGCCGCTTCTAATTTTAATAAGTTTTCTGGTGAAAATATAACATCTGAATTGTTTTGCCATTCTTCTAAATACTTAGATCTTTTAGTTGTATTAAGACCTTCTAATATGTCAGTACCTATAGTACCGCTTAACCAATTTTCACCAGGCTTAGCGTAGCCATCACCTTTGTTTATTCTTATAAGTTGATTACCAAAAGTTATTAAGCGTTTGTTATCTTTAACATGCAACAGTAACTTTTTAAGTTGACTTTCTGAAAGCCCAGGTATTTCCATACCTTGTTTAGTCCACACGTAAGCTCGCACGGCTTGCTCTGTTGTAAATCCAGTATCACCAACTTGTTTTTTTAATGATGATTTCTTAAACACACCTTTAATTCCTTTTTCGCCTGGCACTTTTAAATTACCAACTATTGCTTTATAGTCAGTTAACAAAGATATTCTATCAGCGCTTATATTATTTAAACCTTTAATAAAAGGATCTAGTAAGTTTCTTTTGTAAAACGCCATATCAGCATCACCTTGTTTGCCTCTACCTAGTGTTTTATAAAGTAAACCTACAAAGTCTTCAGCTGCAGGTCTTATAAATATGTCAAAACGGCCTTTACCAGCACCTTCCATTATAGCTTCTGTCTGTGAAAGCACGCGGGTAGAAGTAATGCCTCTTGATCTTTCGATCATGTCATTAAAAGTTTTGTTTAGTCTTTTATCTTTAGCGTTGCTAAAACTAACAAAAGCCTGCTCAGTTTTAGATTTAACATCTAATTGGCTTAAAACATCTTTAACAGCTTTTACGTTTTTTAAAGCATCATCAGCAAAATAAAAATCATTATAACCTTCTTTTGTTTTACCTTCAATCCAATCAGCTTTTGCTTTAGCTGTACCATCGGCTAAACCTGTTATGTTTTTTAAAGGTACATCTAGTCCTAACTGTTTCATGAAAGCTTTTATAGCTGGAGCAGATTCTTGCGGTCTAGCTGTTAATATAAATATATCTTCATTGCCAAACTTACCTTGACGCTTTAACGCAAGATCAGCTAATGGACCTTTTTTACCATCAACTACTCTGTTAAAATCACTGAAATCAAACTCAGCGCCTTTACTTTCTAGCTCTGCAGATTTTAAAGCAAACTGAGTCGCGTTAATCTTTCTTTTTGTACCATTAGGCATTGTAACACCTATTTTACTATTAGTTCTAGCTAAAGTGTCATCAAAATCAAATACGCTAATACCTTTTCTTTTTTCTCTAGCGCTACTAAAATCTACATTACCGTCTTTAAATAAAGCATCATATTCCTTAGGATAAAGTATTCTTTCTTCGCCGATCATTTTAAAATACTCTCTAGCTTCAGGAGTTCCAAATCTTTCACTTGCTTCACCCGTTTGTTTGTAACCCGTGTCTTTAAGTATATCGTCAAATTCTTTACTAACGACGTGTCTTCTAGATTTTTTTAAATAATCTTCATACTCTTTAAAAGTTATTTTTCCATCTACAAAATCATAACCTTTTTCTGTTAACACTTTTACAGGAGGATTATGCTCTAAAATAACTTCATTTCTGCCTTTTAAAATTCTTCCATTAGGGCCTAGCATTTGAAAACCTATTTCACTTATACTTCTTCCAGCACCATTAGTGTCTGTAAACTGAAATTTTAAAAACGCTTTTGCTTCATTTGTTTGACCTGTGTTTTTTAAATAATTAACTCTCTCTAACACATAGTCTCTATTCTGCGCTGATTCTGCAATTAAAGCATCTCTAATAACACCATCGAATGTTAAGTTTTCTTTTATAAATCCTTCGTCTAAATTTAATCTTACTCTTTCACCGTCAATTGATACAGTTTCTCCTTTACCTTTAGGATTTGGAATTATTTTTATATTTAACTCTTTTAAACTAAAACCAGTTTTATCTGCTTGTTTTTCTATTATATTTTCTAAAAATCTTTTATTAGTAGTGTCATAATCAAAGCCTACTTGTTTTCTAACTTGTTTTTGTTCTTTTGCATTCAAGCTTGTATATTTTTCACCAAACATTTTTCTTGCAAAAGCATTTCTGTCACTACTTCTTTTTTGAGAAGCAAAAGTACGAAAATTTCTACTATTATGTTTTATCCAATCTTTAAGCCCTTGCTTTGCGCCTACAATCCTTGGTTGGAATGGCGCTTGTACCATATCAACTAATTCTTTTTGTTCACTAGTTAAGTTTCTATAGTTTTGTAAATAACTAGGCTTGTTTTTAAGTTCTTCTTCAAATATTCTTCTTGCAATAACGTCTAATAATTCTGGGTCTGTATCTTTAGGCGCTAGTTTATTATTTTCTAAAAATATATCCTGTAACTCATTTTCAGCTTGTTTAAGTCCAAATTCTGTTAATTCTCTAACACTTAATTTTTCTAGACCAAGTAAAATATTTTCATAACTTTTTCCTTCTAATAAATTTTTATTAATTAATTGTATATATTCTAATTTATTTTTATCATTAATTAATAAATTTTTAGTTGCGTTATAAAAATCTTGAACAATTTTTTCACTGCTAAGCCCATTTTTTATACCATATTTAAAAGCTTGAAGTCCAGCGGCAGCATACTCTTGCATTAAAGGATCAATTGATTGTTTTTTACTTCGCAATTTTTTAAGTAGCGCATCATTGTCTTTAAAAGCTTTTTTAACTTCTTTTCTGTCTTCAGAAAAATCAATATTAGGATCTACAATAAGCTTTTGCGCGGCTTTAGCTATTTCTTGAGTAGTCATGTCAAGCGCTCTCATAACCCCAGGAGACTTTTCTTTAGTTAACGTAAAAGTTATTGCATTTACAAAACCATCTTTTCTAGTGCCTTTTAAGCCTGATCTTTTTCCTTCAGCTGTAACTGCAGGTGGATTAAAAAACTCTCTAACCTGCTCAGGCGTAGGCTTTAATCTCTCATAAATAGTTGGCCCTTGTTTTTCGTTTTCAACATAAAGCTCTTCGCCTTTATTTATAGCTTCGTCTATTTCTTTTTGAGTAGTTAAACGTTTCTTAACTTTAGTAAACATCCTTTGCCCGTCAGGTGTGTTTCTTTCCATTTGAACTAAAACACCTATAGGTAGGTTTTTACTACCGAATAAAGTTTGATGGTTTTCTTGCAAAAAGCCATTTAGGTCTTTTAGCTTCTTTTTTACTTGAGTAAAGTTTTTAACTTGCCCTGTTTGTTTTACATACAGCTGAAAGCTTTTATCAAAAACATCTGGTCTTTCACCTTCAAATATCTCAAAGGTATTTGCTTCTACAAAATCTTCTAAAGCTTGATCAACAAACTTTTTACCACCTATTGTAAGTTCTTGTGCTACAACAGACGTAGGTCTTTCAAAAGTAGATCTCTCAAAACCTAAATCAATTGAATCTTCTATATTGTCTGAAACCTCAAAGTCTCTAGTAGTACCATCTTCTCTTTCTAAAGTATCTTCAAATTTTTCTCTTCTAAAATCTTTTTTAGCAGTTGCAGTACCTATTTTTCTAACTAAATAAGAGTTTATGTAAGCGTCAAGATCGGTGTTTTTAACAGGATCAAAAGCATTAACATGTTTTATTAACTCTGGCCTAGTTTGCTCTGTAATAGCTTCTATAACCTTAGACATGTTTAGATCTGTTCCTGACTCGTTTAAAAACTCTTTTCTTCTATAGGTAGGTGTATCAAATATTGATGGGTTTTTCTTTCTTAAATTAATAACAACGTCACCTATGGTTTTACTGTACTCATTAACTATTTGATCTACAACCAAACCTTCTCTATCACCCATTTTACCTAAATCAGCTTCCATACGATCAGCAACTTCGTCTTTGCCTTGATCTCGCATTCTTTTAATAGCATCTAAAAAGCTTTTTTGTCTTTCGCTTTCTTTACTTCTAATGCTAGCCAGTTGATCACCAAGATTATTTACTTTTTCTTTTCTAGAATTAGAAAAATCTTTGCCCTCGTTTTTACTTACTTCATTGAAAGACTGTTCAGATTTGTCCTGTATAAACTTAACAATTGTTTTGTCAAGTTTCTTTTCACCTTGAGCAAAACCTCTTAGCATTTCAAACATGTCTTGACCAGTTTCAGAATTAACTTCTAAATTTTCAAAGCCAGCTTTTCTAAGAGGCGGTATAAGTCTAGAAAGTCCGCTACCTAACTTTTCAGTAAATTGTATTTTTTCTTGTTTAATAAGTTCACCTAAAACAGTTAAGTTTTCTTCGTACCAAAGCTCTTTCGGAAGTGAAGTATCATATCTAGAGTTTAGCTCCTCATCAAAAACACGTCTTTGAGAAGGCGTTAGTTGATCTATAATTCCATCAATTACTTCTATACCTCTTCGGCTAACTCTATTGTTAGCGTCTCTAAGTGATCCTTTTAAAACAAAATGTATATCTTCGTGTAAAAAAGGTGTAACATTTTTTTGCTCTAAAGCTTTTTGCTTATTTACTACTCTTTCGCCATTTTTACCAAAAAAAGCAATTTTATCTAAAACATTGTCTTTTCTACCAGGAAAAGTTTCTTCATAAATTTTTTGAAACTCTTGTGGTGTTTGAGCGTCTATAGGAGCTGCTTCACCTAAATTTTTAGCTCTTTCTTTAGCACTTATAAAATCTTTTTCATATAGCACCTTTACAGAGCTATTAAGAGATTCTTGCAGTTTGTTATATAATTCACCGCCTTCTCTGTATTTTTCATATTCTTTTTTAAGAGCAGCAATATCTTTACCAGGTATAGCTAAACTTTCTTGGTTTTGTATATCAAGAAATAAATTAACTTTTTTATTAACAAAGTCATAAGCAGCTTGTCTATCTGCTTTATTGTAAGTTTTATACTCAGTAGAGTTGTTAAGTATGTTGTCTATAGCTGTGTTTCTGTCAAACGTACCTTTAAACGCTTTATATTCATTTGAACCTGGTTTTATTCCAAGCTCAGAAACCATATAAGCTTCTGGTATTTTGGCTAATTTAGCAGATTCACTAGCTGTCAACTTATTACCATTTCTAAACTTTCTAGATATTACATATATGTCTGCATCTGTTGGAAACGTTTTGTCACCATACCTGTCTTTAGAAGATCTATTTAGTTTTATTTCAGCTTGCGCCAATTTTAACTCAGCGTGAGTTGATAATATTTCATAGTTATCATTTAACTCTTTTAGCTGTTCATTTTTAAGCTCTGTACTTGTGTCAGGATTATCTAATATTTCTTTTTGCTTTTTTTGAGCCGCTTTAGCGAGATTATCTAAAACACCTTCGAACTCTTTTGCCTCTACATTTTTATAAACTTCAGATTTTTGACCAAAGTATTCAGCAGCTTTAACAGATCTATTAGTAAATGGATTTCGCATATTAAGTATATCGTTACCCATTTGTCTTATCAAACCACCCTTAACAAAAGGATTTTGCTGACTAGCTCCTAAAACTCTCATTTTATAAACTTCTGCTATAAAATCTTTAGGCTTGAAAACATATTCTTCTTGCTGTCTTTGTATCAACTCTTCTCTTGTTATTAATCCAGCGTCAAATTCTTTTTGAGCTGTGCCACGAGCTTCCATTGTCATAAACTTAGCAAACTCATATGAACTTGCTCCAGAAACAGCACCAAAAGCTTTGTTTGCTTGATTAAGTGCACGTTTATTTTTACTTATATATTTCATAAAAGGACTAATAAACCTACCTACTCTATTTGATTGTGATAATATTCTAGCAAATTCTCCACCCGCTCCTAAAGAAGCAGCAAACTTAGGATCAAAATACTTACCACTTCCTTTTTCTGTAGTTACACCTTCAAAAAGCTCTGTACTTGCTTTAAACACAGCTACTTCTTCTAAAGCACCAACACCTATATTCAAGGTATTAGCTGCTAATCTACTTTTTTTAGCTAGCTTAGAACCTTTTATCATTTGCTTTATAAAACTACCGGCCTTATTAATAACGTTACCAGATAATTTCTTAGTTATTACTATTTCACCAACAAACTTTGCCAACTCTGGAAAACCACCTGCAACCATTTCTCCAATAGACTCTTCCATTGCCTCAGAAGCTTCAAGCTCTTGCCTGTCCATTATGCCAATTTTTTGGCCTTTGTCATCAACTTTTACTTTACCATACTGAATAGCATCCATAGAGTTCATAAAAGCCCTGTTTATCTCAACTCTATTTTTAGTAACAGCTTGACCTGATATACCAGATACAGCGCTAGTAACGCCCTGAATAAAAGCATCTCCCATTGATGTCTCTTTAGTCAAAGGATCTTTATTTATTTGTATAGCTCTATTTAATATTAAGTAATCTTGTAGGGCAGAATTAAAAGAAGTTACAACTGGATGGCTACCTGCTAGCTTTGAAATATTTCCAGGTATTATGCCTTTTTCTGCTATGTTATTTATTTTCTCAAAATCTTTTAACGTGCTTAACTTGTTATCTTTACTAGCTTGGTCACTAGTGTCAAACTGAGGATCATAAGAAGCTCTACTAAGTAATCTTGCTAAAAAATTTGTTTCCTCTTCTACATTTTCAATTCCAATAGTAGATACATCACCAGCCAAGCCAATAACCCTAGCTTGAGATTTAACTAGTTGCTCCAGAAGATCATCTAGTTCATTGTCTTCGGCTACATCTTTAGCTTTTTCGTGAATAACTTTAGAAGCCTCAGACAATTCATCATAAGACATTAAATTACCAGTTTCATAGTCATATAAATTATCACCAGCCTCTATTTCTTCTGAAAGTGTATTAGCTTGTTTTCTTAAACCATCTAAAGTTTCATTGCTTAAAGCGCCTGGGTTTCTTAATTGATCATATATTTTTGATAACTCTAGTCCTTTTTTTGATAAAAAAACTTTACCGCTACTCAATGCTCCTTCAACATTTAATCCAAAGTTTTCTATAGCGCTGTTAGCCTGTATTTGTTCCCATTTATTTCTAAGTTCGGTTATTGAGTAAGTATCTAATTTAGGATGATTTTCATTTGGATTAGAACCATCTTCCCAATCAACAGCAAGATAACCAGATCCGTCACCTATATCTGGTAAACCAAAAGATTTTCTTAGCTGTTTTTCTTGCTCCAAAGAATTTTCATCTACTTCGTAACCACTAGCTGCCGCTGTTAATCCAGTAGCTTTTACGCTTCTACTTTGATCAAAGGTAGGGTTTGCAGCATAATCAAAAATAATGCTTTTACCACCTGGAGAGCCTATTTGCTTTAAGGCTTCGTTTGTTTTATTGTTAGATTCAAGATCTCTACGGTTATAAACATTAATACCGAAAATTTCAGCTGCTCTAGTTATTTTTAAGTCTTTTCGTTTTTGTTTTTCTACGTCTACTTCTTCTTTACTTAACACTCCGGGTCTAATAGGAGTTATTGTTGGTGTTTCTTCAACAGGATCTGAAAAGTCTAAATAATTACGACTAAATTCCTGCGGCTTTAGTTTTAGATATTCAGGGCGGTTTGGTTCTCTTCCAAACAGTCTATCATAATAGTTTTTATCATAAAGCTTTCTAGTATGATCTGATGGAGTATATCCCCCGTCTTCTGCCCATGTACCGCCTATGTAACCGTCTACATTATGGTATCTAGACTGATTACTAAATGTTGCATGATTTGGTTTTTTCCATTTATCACTTCCATGATTATCTTCATCCATTTTCATATAGTCACCAGACTTCCAAAAACCTTGAATATCATATGCTCCAAGATCCCACGTAATATCTCTACCCTGTCTTTTAGATTCAGAAGCTACCCAAGCATCATATTTAATTTTTTCTTCTTTAGTAAGTGGTGTATTATACTTTTCTTTAAATATCATTTCAGGGTCACCACCATCCGTGTCACTTTGAACATCTTGTAAATCCAAAGAAATATTTTCCGAACTTAAGCCCCTACTACTTTGCACTTTCTCACCTGAGATATCTGTATCTAATATATCTTGAGTAGCTTGTAAACTAAATGGATCACTTCCTGTTGACCCCGAAGAACCAAGACCCGAGCCTAAGCCCATACTCTCTGGTGCTGCAATTCCCGACGGCGCATCCGCACCCGCTACACCGTCTTGTTGAAAATTTTCATCAGTAGTATTTTGCTCTGGAACCTGCCCATTGTTTTCTTTAAAAGCTATAATAAGTGGTATAGCTTCTTCTCTACTAATACCTTGTTCTTTCAATTGCTTTATATACTCAGCTAAAGTCATATTTATTTATTTTAATTTAATTATTATCAAATTCTTGTGCGGCTTTTTTCTTTTTTAAATGCTCTATTAATTTATTTTTTTGTCTGTCTGTTAGCTCCCAAGTAGGCCCTTTTTTACTATAAACATATTTTTTTATTTGATCGTCATTTAAATTATCTAAGTTAGCTACGGCTTTATCAGTTGCTTCTTCTAATGTTTTGCTGTAGTTTCCTTCGCCATATATCATGTTCACATAATCTATAGCCACTTGTTGCATTCTTTGTTCTTCTCTTACTTTAGCTTTAGCTCCTTCTCCACTACCTTTTTCTCCTTCTTGAATTTTATTTACAGCGTTTTCTAGTTCCTCAGTGCTTTTTATGTCTTTTATTAATAGTTTATCTGTTTTTTCTCCTTTATTATAGCTAATAGTTAAACTTGTTTGTGGAGTATAATTATTTTTTTCTTTATCACTTAAAGCATCATATGTCTCTTGCTCTGTAATAAGATTACCATTTACACTTCTATAACCTGTTATTTCATATTTAAAATCAGTAATACGATTATCAGATCCACCTATTGTTTTATTGTTTAAAAGCTCAGTCATTAAAGGAGCATTGTCACCTGATAATTTATCACCTATTTTTGCATCTTTAGGCTTTGAATCAGTACCAATTAAAAACGTATTACCTTTATTAGCTGCATCATTAAAATTCTTAAAAAAGTTATTTTGAGCACCTATTATAATGTTGTCGCCAGAAGAAGCATCATCTTCTTTTGGATCTTGAGCAGACTCATACAAAGCTTTTTTAGGATATGCTTTATTTGCTTTTAGTGTAACACTACCGGACGCTACAGCATCTTCACCAAATATGTTTGTGTAATATTCTTGTTCTGTTGCACTTAGATTACTGGTATCTATTACTTCATCTTTATTTTGAACAAAGAAATCACCTTTGAGTTTTTTTAAGTTTTCATTTGCAACAAACTGTAGTATGATATTATTTTTTTTGTCTTCTATAGTTTTAGTTGCTTGAGTATTAATGCTCTCAACTTTTTTCTCTACTTCATCTTTTGTAAGGCCTCTATCAGTAATAATTTTTTCTACTGCAGCCGCGTGAAGAGCCTTGTAAGAATCTCTATTATTACTTGCGTTATAAACAGATCCATAAGCTTCTAGAAAATTTTGATCCTCCGCGCTAAACATTGAGTCATCTGCAGCTGCTTGTTGAAATAATCCAGCTTCAAACCCAGGATTATTGTTTATAAACTCAATAGCTGCATTATCAGCATCTGTTATTACCCCTTGTACGTATTGACCAGCAAGAACACTTCTTTGCACAGTGCCTGAAGCTGTGTTGTATTTGTCAGTCTCTTCAAACGACTCGTGATTTGTAGCAAAAGCCGTACTAGCTGTATTTAAGTTATCGTCTGTTCTAATTTCAACACTACTTTTTATTGTATTTTCATTTATTTTATGTTGTAAATCTATAAATTTAATATCACCATTAGAATCAACAAACTCCATACCACCAACACTAATACCGTTTATAGTTTTAACTTTAGGCAAAGCTCTTCCGTCGTTA
>Ga0181420_1000957_pt1 | contig 11192 bp, 16 predicted proteins | sample 43SPOviralmetaG_FD_130145 | JGI IMG/M metagenome (GOLD analysis project Ga0181420, IMG submission 130145) | Marine viral communities from the oligotrophic San Pedro Time Series (SPOT) site, San Pedro Channel, CA, USA - 43 SPOT_SRF_2013-05-22 | ecosystem: Environmental > Aquatic > Marine > Strait... | reverse complement strand
TCTGCTTTGAATCGGGTTACTGTGATCGTCGGTAGATCCACGGTAAGTGTTGCTTCATACAGTCCTAGGTCTGCATTTTTCTCTACGTTGTAATCAAAGGTCATGCAAATGAGTGAATAAAGTGGTCGTACATTTCATCAAAATCCCTATACTCTAAAAATCCGTATCATCTTCAATCGAACTGGGTCCAGCAGGCATGACATTTGGTTCAGAAACCTTGAAACCTGCAGTTGTACCAAACAAAGCTGCTACATCTTCTTCATTCATATCACCAACATCGACACCTGCCGATGATGACAACGAGACAATCTGAATACCTTTTAGCTTAAGACTTGTACCGTAAGTTACTCCATCACGTAGGATGTAAGGCTTTTGAAAGAATGCAATCTTTACTTTAGAACCGCTGTAAATAGGAGTACGCTCATCGGTAATGAGTGTTCCTTCAGTATCAACAACAGGTGGTCGAGTCTCTGCATTCCAACTAAACTTGACACGGTATTTACCTTCAGACAATTCTTCCCAAGGTTCTGGCTTTAGACTTGAACGCTTAGGGTTCTTCAATTTCGATTCAGCCCATTTAAGGGTATCGACTCGATCTTCTTCTAGTTTGTTAATCATCTCTTCGTCAACAATAGCTGCAAGAGAATATCCAAACTTAGAAGGTGACATCACAGCCTGGTATCCATCAAGGAGTACAGGTTGTTCGGTGATAAATGTGTTACGTGACATAAATATAATTCATCCATTAATGGATGGTTAGCAAAAGAAATAAGTGGATTCAATTACTGACTCAGGTTCGAGTGTGCCAATAATCGGTGGTTCTGTTTCGGCTCCAATTTGGTTTGCCCAAGAGGTCAGATAGTCTTGTTCTGCAAACAAATGCATGTATGTTTCCCTAACTAATGCTGACAGAATTGTCATATCAGTTGCACGACACAAGACAGAATCATGAATCAGTGCAATTGGTGCATTAAATCGGATAGCAGATAGGTGGAGGAGACTTGCATCGAGCGAATGAATTAGATTCGGCGCTGTTGCATTTTTGTGGTGAGATTTGTCTACCTTGTCAGTATCATCGTAGTTTCCTACTTTTACTTTGCACCTACCTAACAGTTGCAGTTCAATTGTTTCAATATCTGGTTTCATCAATCGTTGTTTCACTACAAACCCAGATGGTGTTGACCATTGAAGTTCTTGTTCACCACGATCAATAGCAGCAGATACTTCCTTTTCGATCCATTTCATGACCTTCATAGGACCAGGAACAATGACATTCATTGCATCCCGTACTGCTTTGACTGTTGCTGTTAGATCTTCCTTGCTTACACTGACAATTTCTTTATCAACGTAATCTGGATTGCCTAATATTTTCTCAGATCTGTCAGTATTTAGTAATCCTGCAGCCTTTGTAAATGTTACGCCTCTGTCTACCAATGCATCACGTATGTATCCACGGTTTGAAAAAGGTTTTGCATTGTAAGGTACCGTCATCACTACTCTTTTGACCGTCTTTCTATCCATATATTTTTGAATAGATTTAGGACAGTTGGGTGTAGCAGCACTAGCAACGACTGCATAAGCATCTTGCGGTTTATCGCTAGGACAAACGTTTACTAATTGAGCTGTACTTTTGTCTCTTGCGAGACCAGCTAGAATTTGTAATCCACTACACGTTGCATCAACCGCAATGGGTAATGATGTGTAGTTTTTGTCACATAAGATGCACGTATGGTAGTACTCATGTGCACTAGCTAGGAATTGCCAAGGTTCATCAGCAGACTCCCAATCAGATAGATTTCCAATTGGATCTGTAGCAACTCGTGTAATTAGATCATGATTGTGAAGAACCCAATCTTGTCTATCTTCCATAGTGGACTTATCTAGTCCATATGTAGTTGCTACTTGGAATCTAATCCAACCTTCAGCTTCATGTGTCATGAATGCTTGTTCGTAAAACAGTAGTAATGACTTACCAAAGTCTGTATCTTGTGGTGTCAAGAATGCAGGAATTGGGTATGTTCTACCGCGATAATCGAAGCTCCAAGGAATAAAGAATTTCTCCTTATCTTTGAATACTTTGACTGCGTTCATGGTCATTCTTGTACGACATGACCTTTTAAACTGTTGAGCATTGACATTCATTACCTCTGCTGCTCTTCTCCTGTAATCTTTCCGAGAATCGTAATTCTCAGCTATATCTGCAGGCTTTGGTGGAAGAGGTAATTCAACGACAGGGACAAACTTACCTAACTCAATACCACGTCCTTGTAGTGTCTCAGCGACACCAATAATGAATGGATTAAGTGTGTAAGCAACCTTTTGAATATGGTTCAGAAAGGTGATTGGTGTTTCCCCCTGTATAAGGGTGGGACCAACTTTCCTTACCATAGGATAACCTCGCATCACCTCATTTAAAAGGTATCCTCCCTGACTTTCATTGCTCCAATCATTAGGTTCAATCAACATCGGCCAAGCAAGAGGGCTGAATAACTCAGCAGTAGCCATCACATCATCCCTAATTTCCAAGAATTCAGGAGTAGGAACTATGAAATTGACTGTTTTCTTACCTTCTCTTACCAGTTGTTTTTCAAACCACTGACTGGTGACACATATGCAATCTAATAACCATCCACCCAGTTTGATTCGATTAGCAATACCCCAAGGTTTCCAGTGATCCACCTCGTAGCGTTTCATCAATGTCTTGATGACAACCACTTTTTGGTCTGTCCCTATTGATCGATGCCAATAGTTTTTCTTGAGGGTGTGCAGCAGTCCAGGTACGTTTTGTTCGTAGTGTCGAATCATGCATTCGTCTTCCACCGCTTTACCGATGGCATCTGTGACGCTTTGAAGCTGGTTTGCCCGGCGTTTGCTGCTAAAGATTTTGTCAAAAGCAACTTTGCAGGAGATCGCTGCTGCTGCCTCCGGTTCAATGTCCGACAGGTATTGACTGATTTCAGCAAATGCTGCTCCAGTTTTGCCTCTGTTAATCCTTAAAGCTGTGTCCTTGATCTGTTGAATGACCTTTGGTAGTAGCTCTTCGATGGAGCTGACGCCGTACACAGTCGCTGATGCATAGTCCCGGTCCTGAAGCTTGATCGTGTTGTCCCTGAGACGATCCAATCCCTGTCGGATTTGCTCACGTTCCAGCGTTATTTGCTCCTCAATTTGAGCTTCTGTATGCATGGAATTAGTTGTGCTAGACGCACTAGATTCGTTATTTCACCTCTTCCACACGTGGATAACACTGCAGCGCAGTGATTGTGGTTCAACTTTCTAAAGGTTGTACACAAGCGGAAGATAGAACACACCGGTTTTTAAGTCTGGTGCGTCTACCGATTCCGCCATGCCCCCAGACGTTTCTCAGCTTACTGAGTGCTGGGTTTAGAGGAGTTGACAGGCGAGGTAAACCTGTTTTCCTGACCCGATAGACGCAACTAGACTTGCGCCATCAGGCTGTGATCTTGGTCAGTGTTGTAACTGTAATAACCCTCTGTCACGGTGATAGAGGAGTGTCCAGCCCATTCCTTGACCTTCATTGATGGAGTACCACCGTCCAGGTGCCACGAGATGAATGAGTTCCGAAGAGTCTTCCAGTAGTGACGTTCTGTGACGGTGCGATCCTCCACGTTCATGCGCTTCAGCACATGCACCCATCTCCGGTGCAAGTTCCATTGGTTAGGAAACTCATCGAAGATGATGTCGTGGTAGCCACGCTCTAATCCAGTCCGTGATTTGAGCAATGACTCAAGCCGTGGATGGATTGGAACCTCACGGTAGTTACGGCCCTTTGTTCTTGTGTCAGCGGTACCACCGACCAACAACACGTTGTTTCGCCAGTCGATGTCATCAACGTGCAAGCGACGACATTCGGCTTGTCTGAGACCGCTGTAGGCACTGAGCAAGATGGCTTCCGCCAATGCATCATCACCACGTTCACGCGCTATCTGTACAAGACGGTCAACTTGCTCTTTTGAATAACGAGCAGGACGACGACGTTTCGTTTCAGATAGTTTTTCGATGACAGGTACGCCTTGGATGTAGCCACTTCTGGCACACAAGGTCATCACCTTTTTGATTGTTGAGATGGCACGGTTCAACGTGGCATTTGAGTTGCTTGTGTACTCCTTGATTTCGGCAATTGTTTCATGCACAAAATCATGGTTGATCATCAACAATGGAGGGTCACCCCAACCACCTTGTTTTGTATCCAACAACTTCTTAAAGTTTCGGATGTTGTTACCGTTGCCACCTACTTCTGACTCTCGCCATGTTGGCAATGTCTGAAGAGTATGGTGGAAACCTTGAGAAAACTTGGTGATCTTCTCAGGCTTCTCATATACCGTCGCCGGTATGATTGTGAAGTCCATTTAATTCATTAAGTAAGTCGTTTTTAATACGAACACCTAACGGCGTCAGTCGCAGAACTATTCTGCGTCCATGTTGTGCTGGCTCTACCTCCTTGGTGATTAGGTTGAGTCCTGCTTTCTTGAGTCTGTTCTGACTGCATAAGTAATCAGTGTTACGGCTACCCGATGCAACACTGAGTCCTAGGTCTTGCTCCATCTTTGCCTTATGGCAGTCGTTATGAGAGCAGACATATAGGAAGCACTGCAATGCTTGCATCGGCATGTTGCCTTCAGGTGTTATTGCACGGACAATTTCAATTGCTTTGAATACAGCAAGTGCTGACTCGTCTGTGATTAGACCCCTGAGAGGTTCCAAAGTCAAGTGGTGCAGGACTTCCCCACTCTAGACTAATTTTCCACAAATGGATAGATACGTTAGTAAAGCATCGCTTATCAATGCCTAAGTAGAAGTTTCTGAACGAGAGCAGCGTCAAAGTTGTAAATCCTTTTTGATTTGTTCTTTTAAATTGTAGGCTTTACTTCCTTTGGGATACTCTCCATTGACTAAGAGTTGTTGCACTTGGTTATCCGACTTTACTAAAAGTTGAAAATCCTCACGTATGACTTTGTACACATACTCACTGACACTAACTCCTTTAAGTGCACAAACACTTTTGAGTAAGGCGTGGCATTCAGGGGCCATGTTAAAATTGATACGTTTCAAGCCCTGCAATGCGGATATTCGATGATAATAATAAAAACTTGCGCTTTTCAAGTATTATTTTTTACAAAATATAAAACAATTATGTTATGTGTCGTCTAGTTGCTGTTGATGCATGAGTGTGATTAACTCCTCACGATGTTCATGCATTTGAATCTCTTCGTATAATATATCACACAAGAAATTAAATGTCCCCCGCGTCATTATCTTCGTAGCTGAGGTAGTGCTGTGCTTCATGGGTGGTAATGCAGAGTTCAATGTCTTGATCTTGTGCTAATTGTTTGATGCGGTTGTCTGCTGCTTTGTGTTGCTTGTAGACAAACTCTTTGACTTTCTTTGTATCTTTGTTAGTAGCTCTGATTAAACAAACTACGTCCATGGGCAGTTCCCAACCTGCAACCTTCCATTCCATAATTTCATCGAAATCTATGGGTTCAAAGAATTCATCAGGGACTGCTTTCCATTTACTCCAGTTATTCCTGAAGTATCGTTTTTTACCATTCTTCACGGAGTCGTACGTCGATAAGTTTGCAATGTCTGTCTTCTGATAATTCGAGCGCGTTATATGCTGCGTCCATGGAGTTACGAGCCAAGATGTAAATCGATTCAGCATTAGATAGCGTGACAATGTATTCTTGGAGTGGTGATTGTGGAAGTTTATACTGCAGTTTTAGGCTTTCTTCGTCGTGCTGGACGAGGTTTAGGGGCTGGTTGTTCAATGAAATCCTTCTTTATTAGTTCTGTATAAATAGGCGTCCATTTATGTTCAGGGAAATGGAATAACCAGCAAGCCATTGCATTCTTGATAAAGAAATCGTTATCAAGTGATTTAGCTTTATGCATTAATCAGTGACTTTATATTGAAGTGCATGTTCTTTTTGTTTGATGATGCGTGACATGCGGCGACGCTTACTTTTTAGATAGGTGATGAAAGCTTTTGTCATTTGTTTGAGTAATAACGTGAAGTGATTCGATTAGAACGCTGATAGACTGTTGCCGTAGCAAATAGCCCCACCATTCCAATAACTGCGAGGATGATTGTGGTTTCAGTTGGCATTAGTCAGAAGGAGGATAAGAGAATTTATAACGGTAATAATCAGATTTATCTTTGTTTTCATCTAACCATTTCCGATAGTTAGATTTAGGCTTTGGTTTACTCATAGTCATTTGATGAAGTCGATGAATACGTGGCCGCGGCTGAGTTGTTGATAGAAACTACGCATCACCTTTGGCTTGCGAATGACACGCACTGTGTCCTTGGTATGTAGAACTAAGTATTTACTCATCTTCAGTTACCTCCGATGATTGTGGCTCTAGGTATTCTTGAAGAGCTTTAATCATTTCGATTGCATAGTCACGATTACCTTTAGCTTTTAACTCATCAAACAAAGGGTTATTGCAACACATAGCGTTGCGACATGCTCGGAAGAAGTTGTCAGCATTAATGCCACCTATTGAGATGCTGTTATCTTCAAAGTCGTGAACATTGATAGAGTCATCACATTTGTGCCAAAACACTTGTGCTTCTCGCATGTAGTATTGATACATGACAGAGGGTGGTTGAATCATTGAGTTGCGTCCTTGGTGATTGTGAAGATTACGAGGTAAGAAAAAGAAACCATCCATAAGTGGATGGAATAGATATTAGAAACTAATCAGAAGTTGTTATGGAAAAAATATGTTATGTCGCTAAATTCAACAGAAGAGAAGTCGAATCGATATGCAGTATCCCAGACTAATTGCCAATCAATGCAGCCTTGTATTTCGCTAGGAATATCACGGCAACCAAACTCTGTAAAAAGATATTCTGCAAACTCTTCTTCTGGATGGAAAGCATCAGTTTCATAAAATAAAGCATCGCATAAGTTATCTGCTGTAATGATGCCAATATCATCACGAAGTAACTTGATGAATTGCTCGTATTCTTGCTCATCGAAACCTTTGTTGATTCTGTCATTGATTTCGTCAATTAACAGTTGCTCATCTTCAGACTTGGCATCATACCAAGCTTCGAATGATTCAGTAGCGCGAGGTAATACAGCGGTTGGATTCGGCATTGAAATCATAATAAAGAAAGGTAGTGTTGATTGTGAAAGTGTTACTTAGTAGGCAAACTGCAGATGTTCGCAGCTACCATAAGATGCAGTCTTTGCATCACAACAGAGTAGATTCTCGTTTACCCAGAAACCTAGTGAGAGATTAGGCTGTAGTAGAAGGTTTACAATGGCACGACGTGACACCTTAGAATAGGAATAACATTCTCCATTCTTGTACTCAACGAATACTTTGCCAGCAAGTAAGTCAGTCACAATATGATTGACAGCAGAAGAACTGCGAGAAACAACGTTGAAAGAGAAAAGATTTTGCATAAGTGGATGATTGTGGAATGAATAAAGAATAGTTAGTTAATCAAGCAAGGTTGAAAGTGGAGACAGCAGAGTCATTAACGCAAGATGCGTTAACCCACTTGCCGAATGACTTGACTTGTCCGAAGATGATGTCAAACATTGCATCTTCGCAAATACCGCTGTAAAGGTATTGTTTGCCAGTGTTAAAAGTGACAATAGCTTGATTGGAAGACTGATTTACTTCGATGTTGTCAACAGCAGAAGATTTGATAGGGTTACGAGTTGAAGGAGTGAAAAACATAATAAATTAAATGTAGAGTGAAGAGGTAATGATTACCTCATACTGTCAACGCTGAGGATGACAGAAGGAGAGAATCAATTGTCCATAAGTGGATGATTGTGACTAAACCCAATACTCTGAAGGACAGTAAGAAGAGTGATACTCATAGAAGTCCTCAGCGTTGGCATAAGGTGAGTCTATTAAGTCACTACATTCTAATAACTCGTCATCTGTATATTTAACAAGCTTGGCATAATGCTCTGCTGGTGTCATATCATCATCTTGTAAGTCATCGTGGCATAAGTACTCATACTCGCCGACTAAGCCAGCGATTAGATACTTTCTGTTGATTGGTGAGAGTTGAGTCAATAGCGTGAGAGGTGTTGCTTGAGTGTCGATGCTGTAAGCATAGCAGATAATGCAGTGCTTTGGGTGATTTAGTGGACACCTTGTGAACTGTCCACTTGTGGAAGCTGGGAGAGGTTCGCTTCCTTTGACTCTCATAGTATGGCACTAAAGGCAAGGGATTTCAAGGGGTGCTGTGCCTCTTTGTTGACTGTCCACTACTGGATGATGCTTACTCATTCTAGCATATGTATCAGCTAGCACGCTATGAGTGTGATGTCATATAGTAGCTGTATCTTGCTTGGCACGATGACACTGACTACAAGTAAGTTCAGTGATGGGATAGTTAGCATTGCATCGAACATCAGCTCCACATTCTTTACACTTGATTATCTTGATTGCAGCTATTGGTTCATACATAGTGAGTCATTAGTTAATGTTATCAGTGCGTGATGATTGTGAGATTTAAATTATATTAACGCGACAGATTGGTTGAGATTGAGTGAGCGATAGTGGCACGTATTAGTGCCGAATTCGTGTTACTTAGTAGTGTTTTGCACGCCACTAGCAGTCTAATGCGGCACCAAACACCCCCCACTGGGGGTAAATTGCGTCCCTGCCCCTACGTATATGGGTTGACAAAATTATGTCAAAATTTATCAAGGTAATCAAGCTCCTGTTGGTACGGTTTGTGGCTTAGAAACACGTATGCATCATTAATATACGGCGGTACCCAGACATAAACAGGAGCACAAGACCCCCAATTAACGGGTTGAATACAATTAAAGACGACAACAGAGAAGAACCCCTTAATATAAGAGATATAAGTCAGCATCAAGTAATCATTTTTGTATCATCAGTAGGAGAAACCTCTTCATCCTGTACTTCAGAAGCAAAGGAAGTATCTTTTCTAGGTTGTAGTTTTGACTGAACGTATAGTTCATCCATTTCAAGGCACCATTTTTTAAGTGCTTGACCGGAATCAGTAAACTTAGCTACACCTAAGGTACGCCAACATTCTTTAGGATCAGTATGACCACGTGTGGAACCTTTGTAATGGCTAACAAAGAAATTAGGACCTTCTCTAGTACGGTGATATTCGTACCTCATACCAGGAGAGTTACCTTCAAATTCTAATGCTTTCATGTATATACATATGTAAGTAATTAACTAACGCGGTTGTACCCTATAACACGGATCTCAACAGTAATTACATACATAGTAATACGATGAGATAGATGTTATTTAGAACAAGTACTAGTTAATGTGTCAGTGTTAGTTGCGGTGTTTTACAGAATATCCATTCAGCGGATATTAGAAAAGAGGAAGGATTGTCTCCTTCCCCTTGTACAAAAGAGATAGTCCACCCTCTATCTCCCCTGTATAAGGGTGGGATCAAAACGAATATTCCTTTAAACCCAGTTAGGGACTGAGGTTTGGGAGTTACGTCTAGCTTGTTGTCTTTGGTCTTTATCGAAGCCTAAGACGAGGTGATTAGCTGAGCCTTGAGGGTCTTCTATAGATGAACGGAGCATGTCATTCCAGTCATCACGTTTCCGCATATTGATTTGTTCTTGAGCGGAAATAGACATTGCATCAGTAAAGTATTGAATACCTTGAGATAAGCAGTCAAGTCTGTCATCGTGTTTAACTGCACCTTTTTCCCGGCACATGCGACTCATTTGATAGAAGAGCATGTAGAGGAGTCTTGATTCAGGGGCTGCGTCTTTGTTGGAATTGTAGTCCCAATCAATAACAGAACGATCCACAACAAGGCGGTGCTGGTTAAGAACAGGTTCAAGGGTGTCAATGATTCGTTGTTCTTTCCGTACGGTGGCTCGGATTTCTTCGACATCAATACCTTGTTTAGTTTGTAGTAAGTGTTTTTTAAATAGTTCAGCAACGATACCGTCACCAAAGTTTGTTTCTATAACTAATTTAGTTACGTTAAATTTACGACATCCTTTTAGTATGTCCAAGAGTGTGTTATCACTGTATCCATCTCTGTAAGCACGCATTTCGTGCAAGTACAAGAAACCGTTCCGTTGGGATATAAAAGCTGCTGCTGTTTCATCCGTGCCACGGCCCGACGGGTCAACCGAGCATATTGTTTCTTGGTAAGGAAGCCATTCTCCTTGGAGCTGCATTGGAGAGTAGAAATAATCTCCAGGAAGACCAACTGTTGGGAGATCCTTGATGCAGTTTCTTGGGTCTGAGCACCAGACGATTGAGTCAGGAGCAGTATCGGGATTAACGGAAGTAACGATAAGGTCCGCCATTTTGAGAGGGAACTTTTCAGCGTCACTAAGGGAGGTATCAAGCATGAACTGAAGCATGAAGTTGCTTCTGCCCATTGCTGCTTCACGTTCAATAAGATCTTCATCATTAAATCTGTCAGGGTCAGTTACATCCCATTTATCAGCACCTTGATCAATATCTTCTTGTAATTGAGGAGCTATGAGCCCTTCGTAATTAGATAGAGAGCGGGGAAAACGTGCTGGCCATACGAATGGCCTATAGTTACGTTCAGCAAGCTTTCTGTAGACCGTAAAGACTGTCTGAGGAGTACCTAAGTACATAATGCGAGAGTCATCTTTAGGAGTAAGGATTGACTCAGCTTCAGTACATAATTGAAGTAGTTTCTCCCTCATCATTTCCGTCATTGAGTTGCCTGGTACTTCTATATCGTCCAGGATCATTAAGTCAGCGCGGGAGCCGGTCAGTTGGCCAGTAATCCCGACAGACTTGACTGAAGGTGCTTGGTGGGGGGAACAGTTGACATCGAAGCTTATTCGTGACCACCTTGAGTCGTCTGATTTGGGTTGTAAGTGTTTTAACCATGGTGTTTCAATAATTAGTTTTTGTAAGAAAATAGACATATTGTCTGCACGTTCTTTAGATGCAGAGATAATCATGATCTTTTTTTCTTTGTCTTTAAATAGTGTCCACAACACGAAAGCACCAGTAATCCACGATTTACCGATTCCTCGGAAAGCTTGAATCTGTAGGCGTTTAGGACCGTGTTGTAAGTAGTCAGCAATAGCGTATTGAGCGCGAGTCGGCGTAGGAAGATCGAGTTGTCCCCACAGAGCTTGTAGGAACAACTTGAAGTCATCTTGTAACGCCTCAAGGACGTTTGTCATTAATTA
>Ga0181420_1000956_pt1 | contig 11196 bp, 7 predicted proteins | sample 43SPOviralmetaG_FD_130145 | JGI IMG/M metagenome (GOLD analysis project Ga0181420, IMG submission 130145) | Marine viral communities from the oligotrophic San Pedro Time Series (SPOT) site, San Pedro Channel, CA, USA - 43 SPOT_SRF_2013-05-22 | ecosystem: Environmental > Aquatic > Marine > Strait... | reverse complement strand
GGCAGAGGCGCTATGGATGAATTATGTAAAAAAAACTAATCAGATAGGTAATTATAATTGTCTAAATAATATTTACAAGTCAGTAAAATATATTTTAGAGAATAAGCCAGAGCTTGAATTTGATGAAGCCGATATACAAAATGATTATTTACATTATAAAAACGGTAAAATAAATTTATTTACAGGAGAGTTCAGTAAAAGGACAATTGAGGATTTTGTAGCGCATAGGATTAATTATGATTACGTTGACGCAGTAAGTGACGAGGCAATGGAGGCGGTAAAGCTTATATTTAAGAAATTTGAACCAGTAGAACATTTACATAAATTTATTATGGAATGGATATTTTACAGCTTGACCGGTTATACTCACGAGCAAAAATTCGTCCATTTTTACGGCCCTATGGCAGAGAATGGTAAATCTACATTTATGAGAATATTAAGGATCTGCTTCCCTAACTATGTAGCCCAGATAGACAACAGGGTATTATGTAAATCAGAACAACAAAGAGATAAAATAATTGAGGCTATGGCATCTAATAGGGCATTAAGATTAGCTTATACAGAGGAGTTAGGCAGTAGCTCTATTGATGAGGGATTTGTAAAAGAATTTGTAGACGCTGAACCACTTGAATATAAAAAGATGTACGGGACAACACAGACATTTAAAAATAAAGCAAAACTGACTAATTGTTCTAATTTTGAATTATCAGCTGATAAAGATGAGGGTATAATTAGGAGAGCAATCATTTATGAATGTAAAAGTAAATTTATTGATAATAATAGTGTATATGCATCAGAGATAAGCTGGGATGGTAGTGATGACTGGGACAATAGAGTATTTAAGAAAGATCCACAATTAACTAAAAGATTTGAAGAGAATGATGAATATAAAATTGCCGTTATAAAATATATAATGGAATACAGAAATAAAAAGTTAGATACACCCGAAGAATTAATTACAGCCACAAAAGAAAGCTTTATTAATAATGATGACTGGCTCTCAACTATTTTAGAGTATTTTGTAATAACCAAAAAGAAAGATGATATGATCTCCAAAACAGATGTCCATGAGATATTAGAGGACCTATATGGTGAGAGTAAATCTAAACAAGCATTCAATAAACGACTAAAAACATACGGGATTATTTATCAAGGCAGTAAAAGATGTAAAACAACTGACGGACACGACGAACAAGGAGCGTATTTAGGTATAAAACCAAAAGATTTTGACTCATCAGAGTCAGATGAGGAATAAAAGATACTAATAAAGTGTCTGTTAAGAACTTCTTAACATCACATCATTTTATTAACAAGACTGAAAATCAATAATTTACTTATGGGTATATTTTTTCTTACTTATATGCTCTTATTATATTCTATATATTATATATATATTCTTATTATATATTCTATGTTAAGATGTTAATAAATGTTAATAAAAATTATATAGTTCGCATATGAAAATAAAAAAAAACGAGGTAGATAAAAAAACCAAAAAAAATTTGAAACTCTCCAAATATTTTATTAACTTCTTAACATATTAACATAGTTATACACTCCCTATAATCACACCATAATAGGTAAGCTACTCCCTATAATATTTTATATTTTAACACCATAAAAACGATGTTAAGAACTTGTTCCCAACTTATTAACATCTCATCAATCATTTAATTAGTATATTTTATTCAACGGTCATTTTTTTACCCGCTTACTTCTCCGTAGGGGTTTTTTATAATTTTCAAACACCTTCTCCGGCTTGACGTCGGGCTTGTCTTCTTTCTGTTTAAGCAGTTCTACTTTATGAGAAAAGCGAGTAAATTCTGGGCCTGGCTTCTCAATATCTTTAAATTCATATAATTCAACGTTGTAGTCCATATAAATTATATATAGATTTTTTTTATCTCTTATAATATTAAATGAGTATAATTACGCTCCGGAGTAATGAAGATTTTGGAGGGGCAGGCGCAAGCCCCGCTGCCGCAGTCAACTTCCAGAACCATTTTGAAGCCCCTATAAGATTTAATAGGGACGACCAAATACAAGTGACCTCAATTACAATTAATCAAGATCTAAATAGGTATTTAATCAATAATGGAAATAATAGGATGCAATATAGGATAGGGGAGGCCGAGGACGCATTAGGAGAAATACCATTTAGCAATATACACGAAATAGTCTTACAAAATGGTAGTTATACAGCGAATGAATTAGCAGAGGAGTTAAGGGATAAATTAAATGAGAGTATTACGATGGGCGTGTATGAGTTTAATGTGACCCATGATGCGGCCGCGAATAGATTTGATATTACGATGACCCAAGAGGCCTTACCGGGCGCCGATAATACATCGGTCAATGGGGATGGGCCCGCGCCCCAAGGTCTACAAGCAGTAGAATTAGCTAAACCAGATAATCTGCCAAGGTACCCGCTACAACCACAAGATGCATTTAATCAAGAGAGATATGCGGTGCAGTTTTCAGCGTTAAATCCAATACCCGGAACAACGCCAAGCGTAGCAGACCAATTAGCGGGTCTACAATTAACTAATTTTAATTTAAACGCCTTACAAGGCTACGCTGGAAAAAGCGCCGTAGTGAATACGCCATATAAATATAGATTTAGAAACGGATTGTTCCCAAATGGGGGTTATGTAAGTTATGATACACAGCCCGTTTTTGTATTAGCAAATGTAGATTTAATAGGGGTAGGAACCGGCCCTGCAGGCGGAGATCAAGAGTTCGTCCAAATAACTAATTATTTAGAAAGCGGGGAAGATAAAATATTTAAAGTAGCTATTAACGCCGCCGCTGACGGAGATACGATGAATGACTGGCGATATAAATTATTAGATACTAACAATTATGTAGGTAAGCCAGAAGATGTAGATTTACAAGAGCCAACATCCATCTCCGGTATTAATAGTAATAATACTAATAATACAATTACTAACGCGGGAGCTGGATTTACAAACGGCGCCGTATATAATGGTTTAGTGTTAGGCAAGCCCGGAACAGAGCTAATTATATCGGTAGAAGCAACAGCCGGCGCCATAACAGCATTTAAAGCCGTGACCCCGGGTGATAATATAGTAATAGGCGATATTATAACATTAGGCCAAGGGTACCCGGGGATTACAACACCAGCCGAGATCACAATAGGAACTGGAGGGCGCCGAACTACTACAAGCGGTATTAATAATCCGGCGGGAAACCTCATTACAGAAGGTGATGTATATAGAGTAGCCTTCCCTAACGGATCATTAGCACAACAAAAACAGACCCCGCCACTATTATCAGATATAGAGCAAGATGCATTAGATATAGATTTAAAAGTGAGGGTAGATGAAATAGACCCATCCACCCGGGCGGTGACGCGAGTGAGTTTTGTAAGTATAGGATTAGAATCCTCCGATGCTAATTTTAATAGATTAAAAAATATATTGACTAATAGAGAGAATAATTTAGTGTTAGAGGACAATAATAACTCATATACAAGCACGAGTAGCACAATTGTAGAGATTACAGAAAGAGATACATCCGGGCCAGATGAGTTATTTGTAGGTATTAACTGGAGAACCGGCCTTATAGGTATAGGTGAAAGCGACGCGGGGCCTACAACACCCGGTAATTATTTTATAGGAGATTTTGATATGACCTTTACGCCGGCCGTCGCGAACCTCGCCGGAGGCAAAGCTGGTATTAATCACGTAGTTCAACCAAAACGATTAGATAAAGAAACCGGAGAATATGCAGCCGGTACAAAAGAAATGACTTTACAACGATACGAACCTTCTACGGGGGCAACCGGCAATTTATCCGTTCAATCTCTATATATGAGAGCCGCCCACCAATTGAAATTAGCAAGAGGCGAATTAGTCCATAATGCAAGTAGTAGTGTATTACGAGGCGCCGCGGACGTACAAATAATATTAAGGCCAGAATTTGATGTAATACGTAAAGACTCCTCGCCGGGCAAAGTTAAACCGATATGGTCGGCATATAAAATGCAAGTATTTACAACCGAATATGAAGACGATGATGTATTAGGAGTAGGACTAATAAGGCAAGAATTTGAAGCGAATATATTAGATGATGGTGGTTATATATTTGACTCAGACGGATCATTTGATAAATTAGAAGTATCAATAGATGATTTAAATGAAGTATCAATAACATACTCACAGAGCGGAGGCGGCTCAACATTTACACCTATTACTTATAATTTAGGCGATGATGGCTCTGATAGAACGATAAGAGAAAGCGCCTACCCATTAATACCAATATTTGAGTTCGGCCAAGGATACGGAATGAAAGAAACGGTACCATCCGCAAAAGTAATTTTCGGGCAACAATATAAGTCCATAGCCGGTAGATTTGAATTAGACCAGCAAAATAAGCAATCTATGAATATAGCATTATCTACCTTCCATAACCCGTTCCCTAACCAGACATTATTGATGCCACCAACCGGACAGCCTAATTTTTTAGCCCAAAGCGCGCCTAACCAAGCATTTTTACAATTAGCCTTATCTACTAAATTAAGCCAGATATTAGACGAGCAGATAGTAGCGCTGGCGAACCCTATACCGGGAACTAACGGGGCAGTAGCATCAAGCGTAGGATTTACAAGTGTGCAACCGAATAATTGTAATTTAGGATCTACAATAGGCTTCCCGCGAGCTATAACAGATAGGCCAGCTGATGCAAACCCAGTAGTACAGCAGGGGACAGAAACACCGAATAAAAGTAGACAAGCGCCAACCCTAATGGTTGAGTTCCCGGAGTTTAATATACTGGGATACTCGGGAGCTGCAAAAGATAAACATCCAATAGTAGCTATTATACCAACCGAGGAATGGTCCACGGGCGATGTAGCGGGCACCTTACACTATAAGCCATTTTTCCAACTACCAATAGATGTTAATTTACCAGAAGACAGAGAGTTATATAGTTTAACTTGTAGGCTCCGTAATTTAGACGGAACATTAGCAAGTAATTTAACGAACCCTACAACACTTACATTTTATAAAAATGAGCGCCCCGATAAAGCCATGGAGAAAACATTAGAGCGGGCATTACAAACAAGAAGTGAGAAACAAGACCAGCGAATATCTACTAATACCAATAATTTTCCGCGTGTGTAAGTGTTAGGATATTATCTCAACAATTAATATATGGAGGATTTACCACAATTAGATATACAAGAGAACATAGAGGAGCTGTGTAAAGATGATACGCCTATTGTAGACGAACCACCACCACAAGATTTAACTGACGTCAGCCAACCTCTCCCAAAAGTAGAAGCGGAGTCTATTTTTGAAAAACCGAGTAATCGTCCAAAACCCAAGCCAAAAGCAAAACCGTCGGCGGCATCTAAAAAGGCAGTGGCTGAAACTCGTCGGCGTAATCTGGAGAAGGCAAGGCAAAAGAGAGAGATAGAGAGGCGAGTAAAGGCAGAGATGAAGCGTGAAAAAGAGGAGGCAATCATCAGAGCCGCAAAAGAATTAGAGGACGAGGAAGAAGCCGAGCGTCCACCTACTCCAACACCTCCACCTAAAAAAAAGGTGTCCCCCTCCCCTATGCCATCTCCTCCCCAAGATGAATTTAGTAATTTTATGAAACACATGGAAAAGTATAAAGTGATGAAACACGAATGGGTCCAAGAGCAAAAGGCTAAACAAAAACCAACACCGAAGCCGGTGCCGCCTCCCGCCCCGGTACAGCCAGCTCCGATAATTATGCAGCCTGCGAATCCTTATTCATCTGCATTCAATTGGTAATACAGCATCATAAAATATATTAGTAATATATTATACGATGCCTATTCAAGTTAAATTATCTCCCGCAACCGCCAAAGGTAAAAAGTATAAAGCTGAATTTTTTGAGCCCGGACAAGATAGACCATTTAAGACGACGCAATTTGGTGCATCTGGATATACAGATTATATTAAAAGTAAAGATAAGGAGAGGAGGAAAAGATATTTAGACAGACACAAAGGCGAGAACTGGAATGATTATAAATCAGCTGGCTCTCTATCAAGGTATATATTATGGGGTTCAACAACAAGCCTACAAAATAATTTACGCTTATACGCGCAGAGATTTAAATTAAAAATCCGTAGGTAATATATATGGATGGATTAGATGTATTACCAGTTAAGCCGGTGACGGAACAAAATCTCGCAAAGATGCCATTCCACGAAAACCTACCCGATATAAATAAGGGGGCGATGGTATTAATGATTAGTCCGGTTCGCACCGGTAAATCAACTATTATAAATAATCTATTATTAAATCCTAATTTTTACAGAGATAGATTTGATATAGTTTATATTATATCTAATACGATTCATAATGACGATACATCAAGATTTTTAAAAGAACAATTCCGGGAAACGGTCTGGGATACATATAGCGATGATATTATACAAAATATAATTAATTATCAACAGACATTTAGTAAAAAAGATATGCCCAAGATTGCTATAATATTAGATGATTTTGTAGGAACCGTCCACAAGAAAAGTATGATTTTCTTCCTGGCCTCCCGATTTAGACACTATAATATTGGCTTATTATTATTTGCAAGTCAAGTATTGAAAGGTGTGCCTCCGATTGTTCGTGCCAACGCGACTAACGTCATCATGGGATCACCTAATCATAACGGGGCGGAGTTGGAAAAATTAGCCGAAGAATATGGATCTATGTTTAAAGGTAAAGATAATTTTTTACGAATATATAATCAAGCGGCGCAGGAGCGGTATGATTTTTTATATTTAAAATTAGATCAGAATCCCCCCGAAGCATATAGGAAGTTTAATCAGTTATTATATCGCGGAGAGGCCAATGGTGAAAAGTTAGAGGATGTTAAATTTGAATAATTATTTTAACAAGATATATAAATGGCTACATACCAAAAAACGATTATTATAGAAAGTAATAATCGTAGCGCCCAAGAGGAGTTCGGGGATACGCAGAATGATGGGCTCTATCAACCGAAAGAGAGAAACAAAGAAAATAATAGATGGATGACTCATATACCTAACGGCTTACCATTAGAGATTGGCGATACAATAAATTTAGAGAGTAGTATGATTAACGCAGTAGGAGGCGGAGATAGTGTAATAGAATTTACTGGATTTACGGGGCAACAGATAGGGATAGATAAAATAAAGGATAATAAAGCAAAAATGAAATTAAATTTTTATGTGACGAATACGGGACAATTTAATTTTAATTTACCTAAACAGAGGCATCAAGTAAGTTATGATTTGAAGAGAGGTAGGTTCGGTAGTTATTGTAATCACGCGAAGCCATTAGGAGCTGCAAGTAGTAATGTGCCTAACGCAGTAGATAATAATGATGCATTTTATGAATGGGAAAAATCATATCCGTATCAGATGCCCGAAGGATGTTTAGTTAAATTAAAAGTAGACAATAATACATCATTAGGCTATGTATATGAAACACACGATGTCCCAGAGACGAATGTAAATTATAATATATATCTCCCGAGTATTACAACCGGATCACATAGAATAAATAGGCCGAATGAAAAGCGGTTTTATATAGGGGGTAAAAATTTTACGGGACCACATTATATAGCAGAACAGAACATACCTATACCAGGAACCAATCCAGTAATAACATATAATTATAGCTTACAGACGCCCTGGGATTATTTAGAGAGCGAGTTAGAATTTGATATACCGCCTGGATTTATTACACCCTCGGCCCTGGCCGCTAAAATAACGGAGCAGTTCCATAAGAGAGAAGGTAATGCAGATAATTTTCAAGTATCAGAAGAAAAGGCCTATACATTTGATATAGGTAATGTAGCTGGCGGAAATCCCGGTAATGTATTACCTACAAGGCGGACGGTAGTAAGTGATCCGGCGAATGTAATTATACCGAGTAGCGTAGGTAAGCCATGGTATAACAACTTTAATTTTACGGTATTAGGAAAAACATTACAACCAATAGACAGCGATACTCCGGAGGTAGTAGCGACGAATAATTATAACTGGTCGGCTGGTAAGTTCCAATATTCGGGAGGCGCACAGAACTTTACGAATATAGGTAGAGGTTATTTAGAAAATCAAGGCGACGCTACTTATTATCAATATATGATGACGGCAAGGCCACATTATTATAAAGCTTGTACGAGGTTATTAATTGAGATGGAGAAGAAGCCCATGAGTGATACGGGGGCTCAACAACCGATAAATGCATATACATTATTTACGGGCCAGAGAACCTTCCCGGGGACTGGCGCAGATATAACTACAACAAGACATTTTTTCCCGCCGGCTACTAATAATAGTCCTGGAGGCGAGTTATTTATAGCTGGTTGTATGGGTAATGGTATAGTTATACAAGATGCTCTCCCATTTTTACAAGAACGATTTAATATTTGCCAGAATAATATAGTGTTTGATTTAGATCCACCATCACCGTTATATGGCGGGGTAGTGACGCGAGAGAGAAACACGCGAAGATGGAACCCGGCTCCTGGTGATGCTATACCGACGAATATAATAGTAAATGCTGGGACAAAGCAGATACTGGAAGATGTGTTCCGTGATTATTTTATGGTATATAATAAAAATGCAGAAACATTAAACCCGGATGACCCGGCATATAGAAACGCATTAGCCATAGAGTTAAATATAGGTAGGTTAGATGATATGCAGACAGAACAAAAAGACGATAATAATACAGATAGGGAAGTAAATATTAAGGCGTTTGATGGTAAAGAGGTAAATATCCCCTGCCCTTACTGGACGGCATTTAAAGCCCAGTTAGAGGGTAGTGTAGCGAATCCATATACGCAATCGGGTTTTCAATTTGCGAGTAAAGTAGACCCACAAGTGACGATTACGAATAATAGGCCGGGGGCGCCATCATTTGATTTTGCAGATTATAATACGACAGATAATCCGAGCTTACCGGGTACCCCGGTCTGTTTTGAAGGTAGATTTTACGCTGATTATTATTTAGATCCTACTTATACAGCCGAAAAAGCATACAACGGAGAAATACAATTCCCGGTAGGAGTGACCCGGTTCCAAGTAGAGCCTAATGTAGATCTAAAACAACAATATACATTAGAGAGATATACAGAGGAGATATGGGATAATATCCCGACAGATAGGGCTGGTAGGAAATTAGCATTTTTACCTGTATGCTGGAGAACAAGCGCGGGAAATGAAGGCGCTGATTATTGGTTTGGTAGAAGCGGTTATTTTAATTTTTATTTTGCGCCGATATATAAAGCGAGAATACCGCCCGACTTCCAATTAGATTTAACGGATGCAGAATTTAATACAGAGTTCCCACAGCCTCTACCCTTACCGGGTGAATTTATAGGATTATCTCCAAGTGAGATTACGTGTGATTTAGCGCAGTTGACTAACGTACAAAAGAAAGCACAAAGCGACGGAGTATATCCACCTCAACCATTAGCGAATGATTTACCGAGTGGAACGGGGGCGATAGATGTGACGCCGAAGACATATATACCCTATGTAATAGTTGGGGCTACGGATCCGCGCATGGGTTTTGATGACGGCCAAGGTAAATTTTCAATAAGCCAGTTCCACACGCCATTAAAAGCGGGTAATGGGACATTCCAAATACCTAAAATACCACAATCAACAGAGCCGAGTGTAATACAAGCGGCGATTAATTTTAAGAGGGCGATGACCTGCGCGCAGTATAAGAAAGGATTATTTAAAGCGAATAGTATAAATGTAGAGATAATTAAATTTAATGATAGGAGTGCGAGTTCGGGCCAGATAATAAATGCACAAGCGGGAATAGGAATATCCAAGTTATTATTAGAAAAAGATACTGGCGAGGAGTTTGAAATAGATAGTTATAATAACGCATATTTATATAAGGATACATTATTTTCTAAAATGGGATTTTCATTAGAGCAGTTAATACCGATATTCGGGACAGCTCAAGCTCAATTTAACAGAGCTAATTATAATGAGTATTTAGGGTTTGGGGATGGTGTAGACGTGTATAAAAAATATAATAATATGGTGAGGCCATTTACAACGAATGCATTTATAAGTTCTACGATGATGTTGGCATTTGCGAGGTTGTTCGGATTTACGGATATACCGGAGAGAACGGGTGATCCACCCGTGCCGCCTGATCCATATAATAGTGATTTTTTTAGTCCTGTTCCGGCGGAGAACTTGGGAGGAATACCAGTTAATATAGAGGCGAACGTACAAGCCGAATCAGATAGTTTAATAGCGGAGAACTTACCTAAAAAATTGTCTTATCCGTATTTAGTAGTGAGAACTAATTTAATATTGAACCCAGATTATATAGGCGGTAAAAGCGGATATGAAAAGTTGCCGGCCATAGCATTTGTGACCCGAAATTATTCAGAGGGTGATTATTTTTATAGTTTTACGACGAATTGGAGTTATACGATAGATATGCCATACGTGATCTCCAATATAATAACAGATATAAGATTACCGAACGGGGAGCCGGCTCCGATTGATGATAATAGTAGCGTGATATATAAGATTAATAAATTAAGGACATTACCGAATATACCTGGAATAGAAAAAGATGAAGAGATATTAGAGAAACAAGAGGCGAAAGTAGCGCCTCAATCGTAAAAAAATAGCGCCATCTATCTTTTCACTAAAATTATTAGAATCACTTATAAGCCCTCCATCGCGGGGGAGAACCCATTAAGGTATTCCTCGGGTAGTAAGCCGTGTTCCTCGTAATCTTCGGCCATAAGTGTAGCCTGTTCCATGATGGGTTTTACCATGGCGCGGATGTAGCCGCGATTAAAGGCGTTGTTTGGCTTGTTTTCCCGGTTGAGAATATAGGTGATTGTATCCTCTTCAAGATTATATAGCGCCTCATAGTAATCTGCATCCATCTCACAACCCTTATTAAGGGGGAACGGGGCGGAACTATAAGCGCGAACGCTATTAAAATCAATTGTGTTGGTAATAGTAGCCATACCGCCTACCACTACTAAAAAAAAATCCACTTCAATTTTCTGGAAACACCCTTTAAAATTGATTTAGTTTTTAAAATAATCAACCTTGTTAAGATGTTAATAAGTTAAGATGTTTTCAAGAAGTCGCGTGTAGAAAAAAAATAAATTGATAGATATAAAAAAAATAAAAAAATCTAAAATAGTTTGGAAAATAT
>Ga0181420_1000952_pt1 | contig 11216 bp, 29 predicted proteins | sample 43SPOviralmetaG_FD_130145 | JGI IMG/M metagenome (GOLD analysis project Ga0181420, IMG submission 130145) | Marine viral communities from the oligotrophic San Pedro Time Series (SPOT) site, San Pedro Channel, CA, USA - 43 SPOT_SRF_2013-05-22 | ecosystem: Environmental > Aquatic > Marine > Strait... | reverse complement strand
TGTATGCTACGAAATTAAGAGCATTGGTGGAAGAGGAAGAACTTAAATTAAAGTTCTAAAACATTTACGTGTTGATATTTGGATACCATAATTGGTGTTCGTATCTTTAGGTATAAATAAAAGGTTATGTTATGGCGTTATACAAAATAGACAATTACACAAAACATGGAATATTAAGGAGTAGAATTATTCCTTGGAAAGATGGTAAACAGTTTTCAATTAACCCAGCTGGGTATGGGAGATATGTTGGTGTGAGAAGATTTAAATATGAATATACTCACCCCCAAATGGCTCCTAGATTATATACATCTCATATAGATGGAAAAAAATACATTACTCCTACTTGGCAAGAAGTATTACCTGAAACTACTTTAAATGATATTGAATGGGTTAAACCTGAAATTGTTAAAGAAAAACCAATTAAGGGTGTTTGGGAATTTGAATCATCATCATCTAAAGGTAAATTTTATTCAGTGAAACAAAATGGAGTTAAATTCACTTGTAATTGTCCTGGATTTTGGAGAGCAAAAGATAGAGATAAAGGGTGTAAACATATTCAATCAGTAAAAAAACAATTGAAAAAATAAAGGTTATGGGATTATCACAGACAAGAAATAATTTAATGCCATTTGCAAAGGATATAATTCCATATTTGGATAAAAACCAAGTAGCTTCTTATGTAGGGGCGGTTGCTGAAATGATTCTAATAGAACATTATGGGTGGAAGAAAAATGGTGATGTTGGAAACGAAAAAGGAAGTGATGCTATAGGTGTTAATGGATTAAAACATGAAATAAAAGCAATGTCATATGAAACAAAAACTCCATATGTTGCTTATAAACACGCAGTTAAAAAAGGGAAATATGATGTCTTAAGTATTCTCCATTTTGATGAAAAGAGAGTATCTCATATACCTAGTAAAGAAATAACTAGGTTTATTAATGAAAATAAAAAACCTGGAAGGGGTACTAAAGGTTTACGTCTATGTTTTAGTGATGAGTTATTAACAATGGCTGGTAAGGTTAGAGAAAAATCAAAGTTCATGAAATTATTTTTAAAATACGAAGATAAAACATTTAAATTTTAAATATATGGTGTATAAAATAAAAAATATTTTAAGGTTCATTTCTAATTTTATTAGATTACGAAATAAGAATTTATCTTGGAAAATGTTAAGATATCAACAATATATGATTGAAGTTGAAATTGATGATAATGTAAAAACTAAATTCAGGGTATATCGTAATACTAAAAATGGTGATATGTTAGCAACAACCCAAATATTTCGATCAATTGAGGGTGCTGAGTTGTTTATAACCAAAATGGTTCACCGTTCAGCTCACATTTCAATTCTAAAAAGAAAAAGATTAAAGAATTGTATATTTTGTTGGTAAAATCATAGGATTATTGTATATTGGGGTGGAATTTTCAGTATGTATAACATATAACAAATAATTAATTAATAAATAAAAAATAAAAATGGAAGCGGTTGTAATAATTTTAATAATAGCAATAGTAGTGTCAACTATAATATCAGTACTTTCTATAAAGAATGAATTTTCAGTTGATTATAGTGAAAAAATTGAAGATATCAAGGATGAAGTAGAAGGTGTTCTTGAAGAAGCAAAACGAAGAGTTGGAAGAGTTAAAGAAGAACTTGAAGACGTTAAAGAAGCTGGTAAAGATGTTATTGAGCAGTCAAAAGACATAGTTGAAGCTGTAAAAGGTGATAAAAGAAAAGGAAGAAAGAAAAAAGCAACAAAAAGCTACCTTAATAGCCTTAAAAAATCAGATATCTGTAAAAAAGTAAAAGAAGAATGTGATGTTGAATTAGATTCTAAAATGAAAAAATCAACATTAGTAAATAAAGCATATACCTTAATTAACAAAAAATAATTATGAAAAATTTCGATTATAAAAAATATTTAGCTGAAGGTAAATTACTAAAAGAACATACAGTTACATTTAGTAAAGAAGAAATGGCTACCCTACATAATGATGGGAAATTAATTAAGAAAGATGAAGAAGGAAAAGATCATACCTATGTTTATTCTGAGGGTGAGGTTAAATTAGAAGAATTTGAAGACATGCGTCCTAAGGATATCGAATTTGAAAAAGCTAAAGAAGAAGAAAGATTAGCAAATCATCCTGAAGAAGAAACAATCAGAAAAATTCAAGCTATGTTTGCTGATGAAAAATCATTAGAGGAAAGTAAAGAGTATCTAGAACCTAATGAACTTAAAGAATTAGGATATAGCCATGGTGGAAAATATTTAAATGATATAGAGGATTCACTTTTCAATCAACCCTATTTCGACTACTACCTAAGTGGTTTCATAAAAGGGCTTCAAGATAATGCAGAAGCATCCCAAGATTATGCAGACTCTATCAAGATCAATGATGAAGATCCATATTTAGAAGAAGGTGATAGTAAAATGAAAGATTTGGAATCACAACTTGATTTTCACACACAAATGGATAATATGGGTAGAGCTTCTATTATTAAAGATAAAATAGAAAAATTAAGAAAATTATCTAATTCTGGAGAAATTGATGGTGATGAATTTTTAGATAAATTTAATCCATTAAGTAAAGAACTTAAATCATTAGATGAAGGTAATGTTGTAGATAGTGCCAAATCAGCACTTAAAGCAATGCCTATGTTAGATGTATACATCCAATCATTAGAAAGTGATATTGAAAAAAATGGTGAAGATGGATATGTTGATTTTGGAGTTGAAGATTTTATTGAAGACTATTCTGAGTTTATAGTTGATAAGCTTGATTCATAATAAAAATCACTACATAAAATAATATTGGAGGGACGAAAGTTCCTCCATTTTTTTGTAAAACAACTCGCATATTGGTTGGTTGCCTGAAGAATTGTTCGTATCTTTAGGGTATTAAGATAATAAAAATAAAGGTCATGGTAAAAGAAATTAAAGAAATAGGAATTATTGAATTGTTTGAAAATGTGTTAAATCTCCCGTTTGAAGAGAGATTAAATATGAGTTATGAACAAGAGTGTAAATTAGTTATTGATTGGGCTGAAGAGAATGATTATTATGTTTATAGTAGAGGTAATGATGAGTTCTTCAAGTTTGAAGGGTTTGAATTAGCCGAAAATGGTGGATACAAAGGTGTTATTTTTGACAATTTAAGTTAAAAATAACCCGCGTATTAGTTGGTTACCTGAAACCCCGTTCGTATATTTACGGGGTAATAATGATTAAATAAAAATAAAAGTTATGTTGAAAGTTAATTTAAAATATTTAGTAGGAGCTATAGTTAGTTTAGGTTTAAGTTTATTCACAGTATTGGGTCTAACTCAGGACATTATTGGGTTTAATAGTGAATTAAATGAAATGTTTTTTACATTTTCAGCTTTAGTTCTTGGGATTGGGAATTTGTTTGTTAGTTTTAAAATTATAAAAAAGTAAATAGTTATGTCAGAAATTCAAAAAGAAGTAATTACACCAAGGTTTTTAAAAATTAAAAAAATGTATGAAGAAGGTACTAATGGTTCAACCAAGTATGGTACTAACTTTGAATTAGGTGGGGAATTAAATGTATTAGCCCTAGGGTTAGTAGATATGTTAGGTGAAATTACCATGAGATATGGTTGGGATTGTGTTATTGAAGGGATTGAAATGGATCTTTGGAAAAAGCGTGTTTGGAGTTTGATTGAAAATGCTGGGTTGTTAGATGCTATTGAAACTAAAGATGAAGATGATTATGATGAATATGGTGTAGATGGAGATTATGGAAACCATTATTCAGTAGATGAAGAAGGTGAAATTGATTTAGATCAACTATCAAAAGAAGAGTATGGATTCTAATATTAAAGAATTATTATACAGAGAATTGATGACCATTCTCCAATCAATTGAAGATGGGGATATAAGTGGATCAAGAAGAGAATTAGAAAATTTAATTAATAAAATACAATACGACCAATTATGAAAAAATTTATAGAAGTAACAGGATTTGGAAATGGAGAAAAGCATTTAATTTCTGTTGATAATATAATTAATATCCACTTTGATGAAAGATATACAAGTATAATTTTAGTAGGTGGATTCAAAGTTAATGTTCAGGAAACTGAAGAAATGATCCGTGAAATTTTAGAAGATGGATTGCAAAGTCAAATTGTTGGGTTTGGGGATTTTAACCCTTCAAAAACATTTCAACCATTAAGTGAGGAAGCTTTTTTAAAGTCTTTAGATGAGTGGATGGAAAATGAAGATGATTTTATGCTATCACCTGAAGAGTTAGAGGATATGGAAGAAATTAAATCTGCACTTAGAGAAGAAATAGGTAGTGAAGGTGGTGATGTGGTATCTCTTGACCAGTTGAGGTTAATGTTTAATGGATCACTTGAAGAGGATCGGGATGTTGACGAAGAGTGGGAAGAATATGAAAGAGGTGAATTGCCATTTTAAATAATATCAAATGGGTAGGGAAAAAGAAGGTAAATTAGTAAAACTCGAATATGACTTCAATACAGCCAGATGCTGTGAAGTTGAGTATAAACCTGGAAAATGGGCTAGGTCAACAGCTAGAGAATTTCGTTCATTTAAGGGGAATAGAAGAATATTAAATGTAGATGATTCAAAAAACCCATTTTATGAAGATTATTATGGGCCTACATATGTATTTGATACAAATCGAATATCAAACATTAATACTCCAGGATTGTCTTATGAAAATGGAATTGATCCTAGAGTAAAATATACAAAAAGAAGTAATTGGTAAAAAAATAAGTTATGGGAAATATAGGTTTACTTACAAAAGGAACATTATTGTTTTTATTAGGACAAAGTATGGTGTTTTATCAAGTTAATGGTCAATTTTTATGGGAGGTGGCTAAAAAGAATCCAATGATGATGTCATTACTTGGAATTCCAGTATCTTTTATTTATATTTATGCTACTGATTATTTAGTACAAGCATTTGATGGTAGTTTATGGCCTCAAAGATTGATTGGATTTGCTATGGGGATTGTAGCATTTACGTTTTTAACGTATCACCATTTAGGTGAACCAATTACAATAAAAACCGGAGTAACGTTGTTATTAGCGTTGCTTATCGTATTAATTCAAGTATTTTATTAAATTATATTATTATGTTTTCAAAATTATATTATAACAACGACAAGGCTTACTTAATAAATCGTTCAATGCCTATTCATAACTTCGAACGTGAAGGGAAGTTAAATATGGATATAGTTAAAGAATGTAGAGATTGGTTAGAATGTGATCATGTTCTTAAAACTAAAACTCATTTTTTATTTGTAGAAACTGTGGAAGATGTAGAGTTTGATGAAGTGATTGAAAATGAGGATAAAAAACCATTAAAAGAAGCAAAATGATTATTGGAAAATTATTTTCTTTTATATTACTTGTATTAACTATTACAATTTACTGGGTATTAGGGTTTTCTATAGTGAAAGGTATTTGGAATTTAATACTTGTGCCCGTATTTCATGGGGTAAATCCAATTTCAACATTTGAATCTATAATATTATTTGTATTATTACTAGCATCTAAGTTAGTATATGAAAATTATTTTGTAAATTATGAAGAGTAGACAAGAAAAATATCAGTATCTTTTAGAAAATGGATGGTGGTGGAGAACCCATGAAGAATGTTGGTATGAATCATCTAAAGATGAATTATATGTTAATGAAAATGGGGCAATCGAAGGGTTTAGACCTGAATCTGAAGGTATTAGTTTAGAAGAAGCGTATAAACAAGTAAAGAAAAATTAAAATAAGGTTGGATGAGCTAAAAATCATTCGTATATTTATATCATTAAATTATTAAATAAATAAAAGTAAAAAGTTATGAACAGAATCAATGTAAACAAGTCAAACAGTATTTTAATCGATGAAAAATTATTTATTACTGGGTTAAAAATGTCTCAAATTAGTGATGCATTAGTAGATTTACACATTATCAGAGGAAATACAGTAAACCACCCAACATTAGGGATGATGTATGAGTATGATGGAAAATATTCAAGAAATTAAAAATGGAAAGTCAAAAAACAATAATCAAAGAAAAGATTAAAAGTAGAGAAAATTGGATTCGTAAAGCATATTTAAATATAGAATTATATTTATCTGAAATCCATAAACTTGAAGAAGAATTATATCAATGTTCAATTGAAGAAGAGATTGAACAAGATTTATACAATAACGATAGAAATCTATAAAGTTATGAAAGATTTAAATAATGAACTTAGAGATCATATGATTGAATCATATTTAAAGGGTCTTAATAAAAACAACAGTTCAAACATATCAGAAAGAACAGCTGGATATGTAGATGGAATAGCTGAAGCATTCAAATTGATGGAAGCTTGGTTGAAAAAATAAGTGTTATATAATTATAACCATAGAGGAGTGGCAGAGCGGTTGAATGCACTGGTCTTGAAAACCAGCATACTGAAAGGTATCGGGGGTTCGAATCCCTCCTCCTCTGCGATTGCCCCGTTCGTCTAACGGTCAGGACATTAGGTTTTCATCCTAAAAATAGGAGTTCGATTCTCCTACGGGGTACTTAAATATTATTTGGATACCCCAAATATTGTTCGTATCTTTATATCATTAAGATGATAAATAAAGAAAAAAAGGTTATGGACAAGTTGCAAGAAATAAAGGTAACACAACAAGAATGGAATGATGCATTGCGTGTTCCAACTCCCCACAGAAATAAGAAAAAATATTACCGTAAAGATAAACACAAGAATAGTTGGAGAAGCTAAATAGTGTTCGTATATTTATGGTATAAGAAATTAAAAAATAAAGGTTATGTTAAAAACAATTGAGTATAGAGATTTTAATGAGATGAGTATTGAAGAGCAAAAAGCTGAATTTAAATTAGTTTGTGCTAAAGGTATTACTTCTGACATTAAAGATCAAATTGCTAGTGATAGATACAAAGCAGCAAAAAGGTTTAAAGAAGAATTACATTTAGTATCACATATTGGAGATGGTTTTCTTTGTATAGATAATATTTTAGATGAAAGAGGTATTCAAGACATATATGCTGAATATAAACCATCAAGAAAGGGTGCATTTGAAGTATATTGTGATGCTAGAAAGTTAGGTTTAAAACATTTTACAATTACATTTCAAACATCATATTATATCTATCAATGTATAGAAGATAAATTTGCAGGTGAATATCCCGAACATGCTGATGATGGAGAAAATTATGATATAGTTGAATATAAAGCAATATAAAATTAAAAATTAAAAAATATGTTAGAATTTATAGGATTAATAATTAAGATGCCATTCCAGCTATTAAATGAAGTGTTTATAGCAACACCTAAGATGAACAAGGGATACAGTACAGATAAATTGACTTATAACCATTATGAAAGTGAAAGTACAAAGTTAGGGGAATGGTTAAAAATGCTGACAGTACAGAAACCAGGTCAATTTACCTCTACCCCTAAAGACTTTTATTGTGGTAGGGTTATGTATGAAAGGTATTTACTTTCTAAGGAAGAATCAAATGTCCTTATTACAGAAGAGCAAGGTAATGACTTTTTAAGTGCTTATTACTCAAAATTAGTTAAAAATTTTATTGGAGCAAGTTTTACAATTGGTGTATGTGTTATACTATTAAGAAATTATTTAGAAAGATTAGAAGTATTTAAATCAACACCCACATGGGAGCATGAGTTTTTATGGATTGATTATCCATATTCTGATACTACGTGTAAAGTTTGGATACTAATTTTTGGGTATATTGGTTTATGTTTTGTTCTTAATTTTTTAAAGCAAATAAAATATAAAGATGCTGTTTTGAGAATGTTTAGAGTTAAATAAATAAAAAAACACCCACGGTAATATTTGGTTACCTGAAGAATCGTTCGTATCTTTAGGGTATTAAGATAATAAAAATAAAAGTTATGACAAAGACAGAATTAAAAAAAATACAAACACAAGGTGTAATTGAATTGTTAGAAAATAAATTTGGAGCTACTGATTTTGATAATGATGCAGGTAGTTATTTTACATTTTTTATTGGTGATTTTGAAGGTTGTTTACAGCGTAGAGATTTTGATGTTATAATGAATGATTCGATGGCAATGGGTCCTGGTTTTACTGAGGAAGAATATGGTATTAGAGATGATGCAGCATTGTTAGAAGATAGTATCAATGAAGCAATACAGGAATATTTAAAATAAATGCGTTAATATTTGGTTACCTGAAGAATCGTTCGTATATTCACGGGGTAATAATGATTAAATAATTATAAAAATAAAAGTTATGTCACAATTAGAGTTTGATTTTAAAATGTTAAGTAAGTACCAAGAAGGAAGAGTTGCAAGTTTTGTAGCATCAAGAAAAAATACTGCTATACATAAAGAAAATGAAAACAAGCAGATAGTAAATTTATTGGTTGAAGCTGGATTTGTTGAAGGTGTAGATTTTGTAAATGATTTTGAAAGATTAGGATTAGTTACTGATACTAGAAGTTTTGGTTATGGTGATGATGCCTTTAAAACTGAAGTTCAATTTGAAGATTACATTGGAACAATTGTTATCAAATACCAAGAATATGATGGATCTGAAAATGCAATTGTAACTAGAAATACTTGGATTTCATTATCAGATGATAAATTAGAATGTTCAGCAATAACTCCACAATACAGAGCTTACAAACCTGAATCATTATTAATCAAATTGAGAGAAACTAATGAAATGGCTCAATATGATTTTGAAAGAGGTAATAAAAGGTTAAGTGTTTTAAATCATACAATTAAAAAATACAAAACTAAATACCCTGATGCTGAAGTAGGTGTAATTCAGGAATATAATCGTATACATGGTTCATACAATTTAGTTCAAGTTAAATTTAAAAGTGGTTCATTTATATCATTTAAATTAGGATTTGATAAAGATAAAGAATACGTTAATGAAATAAAAGATGCTCAAATGGATAAAATGAGTACATTTGAAATATTAGATACATTTAATAAACAAAAATAAAAAATAAAAGTTATGAAAAATTTTAAAGATATAAGTTGGAAATTACATTCATTAGATAAGAAAAGTATACAAGGAATATTAGAATTTGATAATGGAGTGGAATTATCAGTAATAGCAGGTGCGAAATTTTATAGTTCTAAAATAGGTGATACCAAACCTCATCCTAGTAAATTTGCTTCATTTGAAGTAGCTGTATTAGATAAAGATGGTAGCTTTACAACTCCCAAGTTTACAAATGGGGATAACGAAGTTGTTGGTTGGCAATCAAGAGAAGATATAGATGCTATAATATCAAAAATAGAAGATTACCAAACAATAGTAAAATAAAAAGTGAGGGATATTTAAATGGAATTTGTATTAACAATAACAATTGCACTTATAGTAATTAATATTTTAGGTAGGTTATAATAAAAACAATAACATGGTAGATAGATATATTAAAGGTGAGTTAGTTGGTGTATTGGTGAGTCCAGGATATGGGATAGGTTTTAGTACATTGGGTGATAAGGAAATGTGTATGGATATAGATTTAATAGAAGCACATCTAGAGGATGACTCGGTAGAGTTTAGACATATACTAATTAATAGATATGATAATCCATATGTGGATGAAAATGTCGTATTAGAATGGGTTCCCAAAGACACTAAATTCATAATTGCTGAAGATAATGGGTATGAAAAGTTAATAGTAATAGATGAAGAAAATATTATAATAGCATGAAAAAAATAAAGCAAATAATAAGAAATATTAGGTTAGGGATAAAGATATCTAATCAAAACTATCTCAATGGTAAATGTCATCAAGGTAAATTTTAGGAAAAGTGAATGATATTAGGGATAAAATTAATAGTAAAATAGATAACGAACAAGATTTCGAATCACTAGTAACTGAGATGATGAATTATGCTGTCGAAGACGAAAACTATGAAGCAGCGGCTGTACTAAGAGATTATCTAAATGGTGATGACATCTTTAAAACCAAAGAGAGATGAGACCATTAGACAATGTTCAAATGATTGAAGTCAAAGAAGGGGTAGTAACCATCACTTATAAAGATGGTACAACACTTACCACTAAAGAGGATATTACACTTGGACTTGGGTATAAGAATGAGAATGATATACCATTAAATGACCATTGTCTTTAACACCAAAGTGTAATATAGGTAAGATAATAGGTAGTCCAGTGACGACGAAAATGACGACGACGACGAGGATAGTAACGACGACAAATAATACACCGACGAAGACAACCACAACAACACCAACACACCCCACAATAATAATAACATAATTAATACCAATATAACCACACTATACAACAATAATAACATAATCCCCACAATATACCCATGGGGTTAATAAACATTTAATAAAACGTTGGTATTGGGGCAAATATCGCATGTAAATATAAACAACTATACCCAAGTATAAAATATAACGCGGAGAATGTGCGTTGTATGTGAAAAACCGGTATCGCAACGTATGGAGCGAGTGGTGTTTACCATTAACCCATTTACATCGCAAACCCACCTCTTCACCGTCGACGAAATATATACAAACCATACACTCTCGCGCGGAACCGCAATATCCGTTATTTTCTCCACCGTCGTATGGAGAATCTCCGTCGTCGTATGTATTTTCTCCGTCGTATGTGCTGGATTTATTGTGTCTCTGCTCTTGGTTTAACATTTCGGTTCCTTCTCCGTCGTACCATTTGGCTACCACAGGGAGCGTTCGTATCTTTATATCATTAAGATGATTAATTAAATAAAAATAAAGGTTATGAACGCATTACAAGATATTAAAAAACAAGCAGAAGTTATTGTTGATGATTTAGCAGTTAGAGAAATTAATAGAATTGAAGGTAATTCAATTGCATTTGAAACATATTTAACAGCCAATCCAGATTTCATTATTTATAGTGATTGGAGTGGTGATAAGCAAATTGGTAAAACAATTAGAAAGTATTGTAATGAAGGTTTAGGTTCAGTCGATGTGTATGAACATTTAATGTCACAACGTAAAAATTGGAAAGATACATTTACAGATGATTTCAAAGGTGCTAACATGATGAAATTAAACCGTGCATTAGCAAAACATATTAGTGATGATATGACAGCAAGTGATATTAAAGTAAACATTGCTGGTGATGGTGCTGAAGTAAGAGCAAATGTAGATGATAAATATTTTAAAACGTTCGCTAC
>Ga0181420_1000946_pt1 | contig 11272 bp, 10 predicted proteins | sample 43SPOviralmetaG_FD_130145 | JGI IMG/M metagenome (GOLD analysis project Ga0181420, IMG submission 130145) | Marine viral communities from the oligotrophic San Pedro Time Series (SPOT) site, San Pedro Channel, CA, USA - 43 SPOT_SRF_2013-05-22 | ecosystem: Environmental > Aquatic > Marine > Strait... | reverse complement strand
TGATTGGTTCACCCTCTTTTCTGATTAAACTATAGTCAAACTCCATTGGTGCCTGTCCATGAAAATAACTTTCTAATAGTAATTTTAAAGACTCAACCCAACCCTCACGAGTATCTGGTATTTGATATTGTTGTGCATCTCTTTTGATTTCAACACCTTTAACGAGAATCTCTCCTGCACCTTTAGTGTCAAAACCAACACCAACTCCTAACATACTTGCATCCATTAAGAAACAAAATGGTTTGGAATAATCTTCCTTTAGTGTTTTAGTGGATACGAATGCACAATTATTTAGTGCGGCATACAATCCTTTATCTTCTGTTATTGGTGTACCCATTGCCCACAAACCACGACCTGGTGGTAAGAACTTCATGTTGAAGATTCTTTCATACATATCTTGTGCACTCTTTTGAGCTTGCCATGGATTCCAACCTAATTGATGTGATTCAATATGGTTCATTTGCATTGAGTAAGTTCCCTCTACAACCCTTTGGACGGTTTCCCACCATCTTTCATTCTTTCCATCTTCTTTAATTCTTGAATAGGTTCTCATATAAACTAATTCACCTAAACCATTGAAACCAAATGGTGGTTTCTTTCTTTTCCATTTACTTATAAAGTTATCAGATAACTTAAATTTACTCTGTTCCATTGAAACTTACTCCTATGTTTTGATTTTTTTTCTCCCAATATAACTATAATATATACGGAGAATAAAGGCATAATTATTATTTTTTTAGAAGTTTTAAAAAGATTTTCTTTGAAGTTTTATTCAAACCCTTCAGAGTCAAAATCCTTCTTCTTCTGTGCCAAGGTTTTACGAATATACTCATCTGCATTGTTCATTTTACCTTGTGCTTCTTGTCCACCTTGTGTACTGGTCTCATATATTTGTATGTTACCTGTATTAGTATTAATAGTTGCAGGGAATGTAATACCATCAGGCCCAAACCTATTTTTAATTACATGGAATCTACCTGTATTCGCAATCTTATCTTCTACTTTTCTACTCATACTCATTACAAAATCTGCAGTCATAACCTTGCTGTAATCTTCCGATACTTTATCTGCACCAATCACATCTTCTTCTAATGATGAACGATTTGCTTGTGATGCAGTCCATAATGGAATGTCAAACTCACCTGCCATACCTCGTAACTCTTCATACACATGACCTATCTGATGTCGTTTTTCTGTGAAGTTAGATGTTGATTTCATGATATCTGCATAATCTACAATAACCATATCTGGTTTCATTCCCTGCATCTCACATTGTTGTAAGTGAGCGGCCAATGTATTGACACTTGCAGTTCTTGTTGGATAATATTTAATTATTAATTCACCTTTTAATTGATTAATTTTCTTTAATACTTCTTCTTTATGGTATTGTAAGTTACCTGTTGGTTGTCCACTTACTATTGTGTCATATCTTAATCCTACATACTGAGCATTTAACTCTAATGTATAATGGATTACGGTTTTACCTTGTTTAACTGCATGAGCTCCAATTGCCTGTAGTGTCCAAGATTTACCAATACCTGCTGGTGCAACTATCACTCCAAGTTCACCACCACCAAGACCTCCGTCCATCAAATCATTTACACTATCCCATTGTGTTGGTAAAGTTACTCTTGCTTGTTGATTCATTCGTTCTTCAAAACCTGTAATGTATTCGTGTCCAATATCTCTTTCAACACCAGCCTTCATTGCATTATCAATTACACCTTTGATTTCATCATATTGTTGATTATCAAGTAATTCAACTGATTCCATAATTGCACCTTTGATAACTTGATTCTTACAGAACTCTAATGTCTTTTCTTTTACAAATTCCAAATCAGGTGACTCACGATGTTGCCAGGCACCTCGTAATGAATCAACAATAGTAGTTTTCAAAGTATCATTTTCCACATCATCAATGACAACTTTTAATGCCTCCATTGTTGGTGGTGATTTATATTTTTCAAAATAATCTACTATTGATTTAACAAGAAACTTGTTTGCATCAGAATCAAAATAACTCACCTCTAAGATGTCACCAATAGTTTTTATAAACTTATTGTCTACTATCAAAGATGTTATTATTTTACTCTGAAAAGATGTTCCATATTTAATTAAAGATTCATTCATAACCATTTATAATTATCATTTAGATTTCGGAAACACACGATTTATTTTATCATAATAGTCTTTTATTTCTTTATGATTTCCACTCTCTGTTCCCATAAACTTTAGGATATTATTTAACTCCACTTTTGTTTTTTCTGTAACTTTATTCATATTTTTTTCAAAGGTATTTGTAACTTTGAACTTATCTCTTTCATGTAAATTCTGTATACATACCCCATCAGGTGCCCATGCATAATGAAATGATATATCATCTGTACTCTCAATAATACCTAAATCAAGGAATTGTTCAATTGATTCAAATATGTGATGTATGTTATATGTAGATACGGTATATTGAATTCCATAATGAATATCATTTTCTTTTAATTTTTCTATATTCTTTACGAACTTATTATGATTGAAACCTACTCTGATATATTCACCCAAGTCATATAAACCATCACAAGATACTGCAATATAGATAGTACCTTTTTCTTTAATCTTGTTCCAATATTTGAACAATGATTCCTCTTGGTATTTTAAAGTAGACATGTTAGAATTATAATGTAAATGTAATTTTAATTCCTTATCAGTAACAAACTTTAGGATATCCATGTGTTCTGGCATAATCAAAGGTTCACCACCTGCAAAATATATCTTCTTAAGTTTACCCAAATGTTTCTTAAGATTTTCCATAAAGTTATTTTCTACTTTAATAACCTTATTAACATCAGGTGATATTCCACCTAATAACATTTCAGGTTCATACCAAGATGATGAGAAATCATGACAACATGTTCTACATTTAAAATTACATTGATTTGAAAACCTAATATCAATATACTGAAACTCTAATGGAACTTCACCATCAGTAGTCTTTGGTATTTCAAATTCATTGTTATCTGGTTGTAAAAATCCTTGTCGTGCACTTACCTCACCTCTATCCTCTGCAAGATAACAAATATCACATAACTTATTTCTCTCACCATTCAACATATCCATACGAAGTTTCTTCATCTCTTCAGAATTAAATACTTCACCTATGGATTCTTTATTTAAATTGTGAGTAGGTATAGTTTCTGCAATACAACAAGGTTTCACATGACCTGAAGGTTGTGCATACAAATGTACAAAAGGTAAGGGACAAAATGTTTTACTTTTACTCACTCAATATTCCCATACATATCTTGTACTTTTTTATCATAAAATTCTTTTCTTTTTAATTCACGATATTTTTGACGAGCCTTTGCCTTTATGTCTTCTGAATTTCTTTTGTAATGTTCCATTTGCCATTTTCTTTGAGCATCTCGTCTTTCTTTTTCACTATGGTATTTTCTCTTTCTACCCATGTGTTTTCTCCGCCATATGATTCATACGATTAAATGTAGTTGCCAACCAACTTGTTAAGTTGGGTAGTGCAGTATACATTTTATCTTCAAGAAACATTTTCTGAAACTTATGTTTTATTATTCTTTGAATTGGTTGTGATGTAATGTCTTGAACTTTTAGTTTACTACTACCACCCATAATACCATCGTCCAAATCCATCAATCTTCTATTCATTAGTAATTGTTCTTCAGAGTCACAAATCTTTTCACATAATTTTACATGTTTTCTCTTTGTAGATGCACTCTTCATTAAATCGTTGATGGTATACTTTACATCTTCACTCAACCATGGAAAGTTTTTAAGTAAAGTCTTGAGTCCAGCTCCATGTATACCAGGTATACCATCTGATTTGTCTCCATCTAAAACTCTGAATAGTAAGAAGTTTTTAGGATTAATTCCAAACTCATTCTTAATTCGTTCTTCATCGTACATTAGTTTTTTAGTTGGTGAGTATACTTGAATCCTATCATCTACTAATTGTAAAAAGTCTTTATCAGTAGACATTATAGTAACTTTCTCTTTGAAAATATGTTTACTACAATAACCAATAACATCATCTGCTTCAATATTGTCCATATTAATTATAGTTAAAGGTAAACATTCAAGATACTCAACCACACGATTCAATTGACGAATCATCATTTTTTGTTCGTCTTCACGAGTTAAGTAATCATTTGCTCTGTTCAAACGATGAGACATTTTCCTTCCCATTTTATATTGTGGGAATATCTTTCTACGGCGGTTAGACCCACCTTTACCATCAAACACTATGATAGTTCGGGTAGGTCTTACCATATTTACAGCGAACGCAACTGACCTTAAAAAACCAACTATTCCACCAATGTGAACCCCATCATCATTAGTAGTTGGTATAGCTGAAAACACTCGTATGAATGTGTTCAGTCCATCAATAAGTAAAACCGAGTCGTTTGGTTCACCACTATCTACTTTACCGCCAGATTTTTTTATCTCATCAAGTATTGAAAGATATCTTTTATTAGTCACCGAGAACCTCATCTGTAAACTCTACATCATCAATACCAAGTTTTTCTTTGTATTGTAATATAACCTTGTCACAAATGATTTGATAAACATATTCTCTTAGTTCATCATTTTCGGTGATTAACTCTTCCCAATCTTTTGATAGGAATTTGTGTTCTTCACCATTTTGGTCTACTAAAGTATACCATGCTCCACCAGTTTTGACTAACTTGTGTTCTTTCAATACGGTTAACCATGCACCATAATTATCTATACCTCTATCAAAGTACATATCATAGTCTGCATGTCTCAAAGGTGGGCCAAGTCTGTTCTTGACAATCTGTGCTCTACACTTCATACCAAGTACATTCTTACCTGTGTCTTTGATTTGTCCCATGTTCTTCAATCTAATTCTTGTTGAAGCATGGAATGGTAATGCCTTTCCACCACTTGTTGTCCAAGGGTCTCCAAACATAACACCGAGTTTTTGTCTTAATTGATTAGTAAACACAAGTGCAACCTTTTGTCTTCCAATCATCTGAGTAACTTTTCTCATCGCCTTTGATATAATGATAGCCTTGGCAGTTGCCCAACCATCTTTATCAAAATCTGCTTCCAACTCTACTTTCGTAGTAGCGGCTGCAAGTGAATCAACCATAATAGTTACTAATCTATCTTTGTCTGATTCTCTTACTTTAGTTACGATTTCTACAATTGCCTCAAAGACATCTTCTACGGTTTCCAAATGTAAATATAACATTTTATTTAAGTCTAAACCAATCACTTCCATAAACTCTTGGGAAACTGAAGTCTCAGTATCTATATATACTGCAACTCCACCTTTCTTTTGAGTTTCTGCTAAGATGTGTGCACCAAGTAGTGATTTACCACTTGATTCTAATCCATTGATTTCTGTGATTCGTCCAACTGCAATACCACCATTTGGTCTATTTGATATTGCCAAGTCTAACATAGAACTACCTGTAGATATAAAGTCTTTTATATCTGTTGGTGTGGTATCACTTCCATCTAAGAAGTATGCCACTTTGTTATCTTTAAACTTTTTGTTTAGACTACTTGCCAAAGTATCGGCCAATACATCATTTACTGACATTCATTTTCTCCTAAGTTAAAATAGTGTGTAGTTAGGGAATACAATAACACCCATCTCTACTTTTGTTGTATGTTGCCACACACTATATTGTTATTATTTATGAATTAAATAATTCATCAAACGCTTCTGATGTATCTTTCACTTTGGAAGATTCCAATTCAGAAGTTGTTACGGTATCTGTTGTTGATTCCTCACCATCGGTATCATCATCGGATGGGTTTAACCATTCGTTTAATACTCCTGATAAGTCATCATAAGATAACTCTTGATAAATTTCAGTAATGTCTTGTTGGTCTTTTACTTTTTCCAAGATTTCAGGTTCATCTGAAATTGGTGTTTGATTAGGTTTAACTCTAATCTTAGTTGTAGGATAACTGGCTCCAGTCTCCTCTGCTGAAATGAACTCAACAACAACATCACGACCATTAACTGGGTCTGTAATATCACCATAGTCTGGGTCTGCAATTACAGAAAGTAGTTCTTGGTATACGGTTTTACCGAATCCCCAAAATTTTACTCCTTGTGATTCCTCACCTCTGACTACGACTGGTGCAAAAGTTCTCATTTTTGCTTCCAATTTACGGGCCAATTGATAATCTTCTTTGTTGCCACTTCCACGAAGTTTCTGTGCAAACTCTTCAATCGGGTCAGGTCTACCAAATGATATTGGTGAAAGATATGAACGATTGTTGAGATTGTAGTGGAAAAATAACTCAATGAAAGGATTGTCCTTATTTAAGTTGTAAGGTACGATTCTGATTTGAGTTTTACCTGGTTGTGGTTTCCAAAGACTTGATGTTCTGTTGTTTGTTGTTTGAAGTTGTGATAACCTCTTACGAATAGCATTTAAGTCCATTATTTATCTCCTATTGTTAATGTTTTAATTGTTAATTGGTATTCAAGTGTAACCTTGATACAATAATATATATCATATATATATCTAAAAAACGGTTTTATTTTTATTTTTTGCAAAAAAAATGGTCATCTTGTTTTTAAGTTTGTATATAAGGTGGAAACTAAAAATCGTGTGACCATTTTTTTAATTTTATGAAATCTATGGGGATGTAGGATTAACGATTACCTACAACTTGAAGCTTGGATTTTTTCTACCTTGTACCTAATACCCATCAGTTACGATGATTCTTCTCAAGATGGTTAATCTCATTGAAGTGAGTACAACCTCTGTATCATTACCTTATCTCTCCAAGATTAGATTGATTCAGTCATAAAGTGGGATTTCAGTATTACCCTTACCCACAACAAGGTCAATAGAATCGTTTCTATTGTTTTTTCTTCAAGTACATTAAATGATTGATGTCTCAACTACCAAAATTATTCTAACCTCGGTAAGTTTACCACAAACTCATCTCAGATTACCTTATGGGCTTCTAAAGTCTACCCATTGTTCGGTCAATCCCATACAAAGTTAATTACTCTCTGTACTTTCTGATTTCAAATTTTCAAAAAACTAATACTTAAGTTATTAAGTATATTTATATATATATTGGAAAAATCCCAAACCGTATTTTTTTTTATTTTTTTTTTTATTTTTATTTTAACCACTCATTAACATCTATAATAGAATGAATCTTTGTAGGAATCTTTGTTAATCCATTTTCATTTGTTAATAATAGTGTGTTCTGAAACTCATCCCAATCAACCATAAACTTCTTATCTAAGATTCCATTATTCTTTGAACGAATAACTTCATTCAATGCATTGATTGTGTAGAGTGTATTTGATTGTTTCTTTCTATGAAGAGATATAGTATCTATTGTTGGTTCTTGAAAGTCTTCATTGAATTCCACATTGTAAGTACATAACAATTGTGATGGGTCATTTACATCTGTAAAGACATAAACCTTATCATATAAAATTTTATTACAAGAAACTATAATATCAACAGATTCATTTAGTTTTTCTTGTTTAGTAAATGTACATAGTAATTGAGTTCTCATATTATACCTCGCACTTATATTTTTTATCGTATTGTTCGGCCTCTGGTACATCTCTACCGATTTTCTTATTGGCACAATATAACTTTTCTTTCATCACAGGATGTAAATTCATTTCCAAGTTAACCACAGGTTCATATCCCAATCCTCTTTGTCTTGGTGCAATAGTAGAAATAGGAACTACATCACCACCTACTTCTGCCTGAAATACTAATTGATATTCACCCTTATCGTCTGGCCCTTGTATAGTTAATTTTTCTTGAACTTTATCATAATCAGTAGTTCCAAATACCTCTTTCATAACTTCTGGGTCTGCATTAACACCACCCAATGACATTTTTTCCTCACCATCCATAAGAGATTTCAATGGAAACTTTTCTCTAATGGTATTCATTACACCTGATTTATATGGTTCTTTTACCATGTTCTCTACAAATGATTTATTAAAATCTTTTCCTATTTGTAAATGATTGTTTAAACTTTCTGATGCAGATTCATCATTAATTGGTTCACCACCCATAGTTCTCATCATCATTACTGAAAATTTATCTTGATACTTACCTGTAGTTTTCTTTGGGTTAAATCCATTATCAATCATTGCCTGTCTTAATTCTTCTTTACTATATGGATGTTTCAAACTCTTCATAGTTTTAACTAATACTTTACAATAGTCTTTCGTTTGACCAGTAATCTTGGATAACTTAGTAACATACTCATCATCATTTTCATCCAAGTCTTTTAACTTATTATGTTGTTCTTCAGATACATTCTCAAAGAAATTAGATGCACTTTGTGTTGTTTTTTTATTAAACTTTTTAGGATTTGCCTCTTCAGGTATATTATCGTTTGCCTTCTGTAGTATTTCTTTCTGTCTCTTTGTTAATTCTTTGTATTCCTTACCTTTATCTTTTCCTGTACTTTTTAGTTCTTGTTTCTTTCTTACAATCTCATCATATTCTTTTTTATCTTCAACAACACCCCACTCATCAACTGCATTTACTGATGGTTGTGATAAAAATATATCCAAATTCTTTTTCAAACTAACTTCATCTAATACACTACCATCTGGTGTCTTGACTCTTAGGTACATATCAGTAGAGAATCCTTTGTTCTTTTGATAATCTGGTAACCCCATGGCCTCTACATCACCCTTTAAATCCCATGCACCATTTTCAACTTCCCAATTACCCTCACCATATGTTGCATCTAATCTTGATTTTATACCACCACGAACACTTTCAACTGATTGTAACCAATCCTCTGATAATATAGGTTCACTACCCTTTTCATATTTGGGTGGTTTGTATGATGTTCCATCTTTCTTTAAAATTTGTGGTAATTTTTCATTATGTTTTCTGATTGTATCCATAAGAGTTTTCATCTCATCATCATTAAGTGTTGGGCCAATCATAGATAATACCTCTGCAGCTTGTGCCTGTATCTTACCTGCACCTGATGCATTAATCATTGATGTGATAGGTGGTGTAGTTTGATTTACATATCTTGAATTAATTAATCTTTCTACAAGTTTAATATATTTCTTTGGAACTTTGGATGGTGAACCAAATATATCATCTGGTAACTTTGTTGGACTCTCACCCTCTTTTAATTTTTGTTGTTCAGGTTTAGACTTTTCATATTCATCATCACTTGGTTCTACATCTTTTTGATAATACTCATTGTCAACATCACTTAGTGACTTATCTTTTTCACTTTTTGGTTGTTCTTTTTCACCCTTTTCACTATCATCGCCTCCACTTCCACCGACAGGAACTAATTCACCATCTTTTGAAGTGTGAGTTACTTTATCATCTTTACCATAATTACCAAATCCCATATGTGTTAATCCAAGTTTCTTTGCTTGGTCACCTGCTTCAGATTCAGTAAGATTCTGTATAAGTTCTACGCGTGCTTCTATTGGCCAGTTAAACTCTTTCAACACATCATATAATTTAATTAAGTGTTGTTCGTTGTTTAGATTAGGCACCCCATCTTTAACACGATAGGATAGTTCGGTTAGTATTTTATTTAGTTCGTTTTTCATCACCAAATATGATTGTTATTCCATTCTTTTCTAATCGTTTATCTTGTTGTAATAATTCCATCTCTTCATCAGAAATATGAATTACGGTTGGTTTATTGAAATCAATTTTCTGTACAACTGGATTACTCAAACCTTCATCTTTTTCATTGATAAGTTTTGATAGTTTAATCATTTAAATTTCTCCGTTATGTCTTTCATCTCATGGTAATTACTACCCATTGAAACTCGTGTTGGATACTTACCATCTTGTTCAAGTATCGTTTTAACATTGTTTAAATAGTCCAAACCTTCTGATATATCAAAGTCAAACAAGAACGCATCATAATTGTAAAGAACTAACTTACTACGATTATTTTCTATAGTAGGTAAGAGTTGTTCTAATACCGCCATGTTATGTTCTGTCTCCATCAACTGAATCATATAATTAAATAATTTATTAGGATTCATATCAGATAGATTCTTTCTGCTTATTTCTCTATTATAAATATCAGATTTTATGATTTTATTACCTTTCCAAGTGTTCCAAAGTTGTTGAACATACTTATCCACTTTACTGAAGAAAGGATTGTCTTTTATTTCATGTGTAATACCACCATACAAATACTTAAATGTTAATGACTTACCATCATCGTAACTTAATCCATATGTGTCTGCCAAGTGTTGGTGAACACTACCATTCGGAAACTTATATTTAATCTTATCACCAATTAATCTTGGATGATATGCATCATAATCAAACTCCACTAATACACCATTTTCAAATCTACTAATGAATTGTTTTCTACTACCATCTTTCTTATTCAATGCGGCAAAGTTTAATCCACCGAAACGATTACTTGGTCTACCTGTTGATGTGTATGGATTGTATTCTGAATAAACTAAACCATCAGTAGTTTGTATTCCATTATTCTCTACTTTAGATAAAACTTCTAAGATACTTTGGTCATAATAATCATGGTCTTCTAAATAATTTAGTAAGTCCATTGATACCTTTGAAAAGTACTCACCATGTTTAACCAATGGAATAATATCATTTACATTTTCTTTATCATAATGTAATCTATGATTATGGTGATGTGCAGTTGTTAGATTTTTATCAAAATCATATGGTTCATTTGTTTTCATATAATGACACCAATTTAAATCAACTAACCCAAATATATGGTCACAATCAATCATTGAATTATGTATAAATGATTTCATATCACCCACACATACTTTACTATCGTCCACATCAATAGTTTGTATTGTACCAAACTTCTCATTATGGTTTACAGGCACAATGTATTCTTCTTGTATTGTTCTTATATAAAAACAAGATACACGATTCTCTTTCGGATGTTTATGTATATCCGATAACATCTGTAGATAAATGAAGTGTTGAGTCTTCATTCTTTTCTGTAATGAATCCCACTTCTCTTTTGTATTTACTATAACCATTAATTTAATTTATTCTTTACATAAGTAACTATCTGTTCGGCAACTCTTATTTCAGTATATTCTTCCATTCCTCTAAAACCAGGTGAAGAATTAACCTCACATATTTTGTATCCATCTTTATCATATAATAAATCTACACCACCTATATCTAATCCTAATAGTTTTGTAGATTCTAATGCAAGATACTCCATTTGTTCATCAAGTTCTACTGGTTTTGCTCCACCACCTCGTGTAACATTA
>Ga0181420_1000943_pt1 | contig 11286 bp, 19 predicted proteins | sample 43SPOviralmetaG_FD_130145 | JGI IMG/M metagenome (GOLD analysis project Ga0181420, IMG submission 130145) | Marine viral communities from the oligotrophic San Pedro Time Series (SPOT) site, San Pedro Channel, CA, USA - 43 SPOT_SRF_2013-05-22 | ecosystem: Environmental > Aquatic > Marine > Strait... | reverse complement strand
GAATGACTTTTTGTATTCCAAGTAAAAATAATTTAAGATATGTTAAAGTAGCAATAGAAAGTATTAGAAAGAACGCTATGAGAGATGACCATTATATTCATATTTTAGTTGATAAAAATGATGATAAATGTTATGAATGGTTAATGGAAAATAAAGACGAAAATACTATTGTGAAATTAAATGATAGAGGGGAATTATATGGTATCGGTGAAGCGTATGATTATCTTGTCTATAATGCTCCAACAGATATAGCAATGGTATTCCACGCGGATATGATGTTAGGAAAAGATGCTGACTATCACGCTTTTAAACATTGGAAAAGAGGAACGGTAGTTTGTTCAACAAGAATAGAACCACCACTACACCCCGAAGGTCCAGAAAAAATAGTTGAAGACTTTGGTATGTGGCCTGAACAAGATGTTGAAGAGGGATTTGATGAAAAAGGATTTGATGAATTTGTTGAAAAATGTAAGAAAGAATATAAAAATAAAACTACAAATGGTTGTTTCGCACCCTGGTTGATTCACAAAAAAGATTTAGAATTAATTGGTGGACACGATTATAGATTTAAATCAGCAAGAGAAGATTCTGATTTGTTTAATCGTATGTTATTAGCAAATATGGAACTAGTTCAGTCTTGGAATTCATTTGTTTATCATTTAACAGCAAGAGGTGGACAATTTCAACACGGAAAATTAACAAAAGACCATTCACAAAAATCAACTGAGTGGCAGAATCTAATGAATAATTCAACAAGAGAATTTATTAGAAAATGGGGTAGTATAGTTAAACACGATACACTTATGAGACCAATCATACAACCAAAGTATGATGTAGCATTTAAGATAAAGAATTGTGATTTAGCAATGTTATATCAATTAGAGCCTTGGTGTTCAAATATCTATACAGATTGTAATCAAAGAGAATTAGATTTGTATATTCATAGAGAACAAAAAAATACAACAAGGCCATTGAAAGAAAGAATTGGACATTATGATGATGAAATTAATAGTGGAGTTGTAGTCAGATTTGATGGGTCTGAATTGACAAACGATTTATATAGTTTCCTTATCAGTCTTGGAGATATTTTAAACGATAGTGGAGAGTTAGGTGAAATGACTTATAGAATATTTCATTTAAAGATTATTTCACTGCAAAATTTGTATTTTACAAAGAAAAAATTTAATTAGGGGCAATTAAATGATACTTATTACTAAAGGTTATAATGAAAATTCTGATTCTATCAACACCGACTAAACATCATACTTATTTTATAAATAAGATAGCAAAATATCACAATATTTGCGGTATAATCTATGAACGCAAAGTTCTGAAAAAAGATTATCCAACTGGTCCATTTTATGATAATCTCGCAGATAAATTTGAAGATAAGTTTTTTGAAAATGAAGTTCCAAACTATTTATCAGATGATTTAAAAAAGAAAATAGTAGAAGTTCATTCAGTTAATAACAGACATTTACAGAAACATATAGAGTCAATGAATCCAGACTTAATAATTACTTTTGGAACAGGAATAGTTAAACCTTATATTTTTAATATACCTAAATGGGGCACTATAAATATTCATAGAGGAGATGCTAGTAGTTATCGTGGATTAGATTCTGATTTATGGGCTATAAAAAACGAAGACTTTGATAAAATAAATGTTACAATTCATTATGTTGATGAGGATTTAGATACGGGTGATATTCTTATGGATGGTGGTATATCACTAACAGAAGTTGAAGAGATATATCATTTAAGATATCACACTACAATGTTAGCAACTGATATGATGTTAAGAACATTGAATTTATTTGAAGAAAAGGGTGGAAAAGTAAAAGGAACAAAACAAGAAAATCTTGGGGATTATTATACAGCAATGAGTTTAGATGACAAGTATTTAACAGAAGATATTTTTAATGATTACAAGAGGTATGACAATGAGTAAAATTTTATTATATCACGGAGTGACGGATTGGAAAAAAGACTCACGAGATATTGGTGGTTGTTTAAACTATAATGGAAAACATATTGATGTTGATGAGTTTGAAAAACAAATGAAATGGTTAAGTGAAAACAAAAAAGTAGTTTCACTAACAGATTGGATACAATATAGACCAGATAATAATGTAGCAATTACTTTTGATGATTCATATGAAAATCTATATCACAATGCTGTTCCAATATTAAAAAAATATAATTTACCAGCAACATTCTTTGTTTCGACTGGTTTTATAAACGATAGGGATTATAGATATTATCCAACAAATAGAATGTATTGGACTGATATGGTAGATTATTATATTACATATTCAAATGTAGACCAATATTATTTACAAGCATATGATAGAGTTTTCAATGTTGAATCTGAAGAAGGTAAGAAAGAATTTGCAGAAGTTTTTAAAAGTTATCTAAAAAGTTGTAGTCCAAAAAGACGAGATAATGAATTAGAATATTTCAAACAATCTTTTACAGCAGTTGGTCTTGATGCAAAATATTCGTATCCAGACATACAAAATCTTTCTTGGGAACAAGTAAAAGAGATTGATGAAAATCCATTATTTGAAATTGGTGGACACACACACAATCACGAAATAATGTCCTATCTAACAGATAAAGAATTATCAAGTGAGATTGGTGTTTGTTTAGAACTTCTATCAAAAGAATTAGATAGAGATATAACTTTATTTAGTTATCCAGAAGGACAAAAACATCATTACAATCAAAAGGTAATTGATTATCTAAAAGAATCAGGAATTATAATATGTCCATCAGCAATCAATGGTGACAATAACGGAGACTTAAATAATTTTAATTTAAAAAGAATAATGGTTGGGTTTAACGACACACCATTTCCATACAAGGAGTATTATGACAAAAATAATAGCTGAAATAGGATTTAACTACATAGATGATATGGGATTATGTAAAGAAATGGTTCAAGCCGCTAAAGATAGTGGTGCTGAATACGCAAAGTTTCAATACTTTGATACCAAATATTTAAAACCTGGCCCTTGGGATACTGATGGTCGTAGAGAACTTTACGAGAAAGCTCAATTATCAGGTGGTTATCCAAATGGTTTAAGAGAAGTAAAAGATGTTTGTAGAGATATAGGTATGAAGTTTTTATGCACTGGGTTTGGAATGAAAAATATGACAGCGTTGAGAAATTCAGAAAAAAGACACAAATCTTTTCCAGATAGGAGTGTTAAAATTCCAAGTATGGAGTCAAGAAATAAAGAATTATTAAAATATACTTTTTCTCTTTTTAATAATGTTTTTATGTCAACAGGAACTTCAAAGTTTTCAGAGATAAAATCAAACTTAGAAAATACTTGTAAACATTTTCCAACAGCACAAGGTTATGGAAATAAAAAATTAATTTTAATGCATTGTGTTTCATCTTATCCTTGTGAACCAAGTAGAGCAAATTTACCAAAGATTAATTTGTTAAGAGAATTGTGTGAACAAACACCTGGATTAGATAATTTTGAAATAGGTTATTCAGACCATTGTGAAGGCATTGAAGTTGCAAAACAATCATTAGAATATGGTGTTGATTGGATTGAAAAACATTTTACAATAGACAAAAATTTACCTGGTAGAGATAATCAGTTCTCAATACTTCCTGATGAAATGTTAGAATTAACTAACTATATTAAAATGAGAGAAGAAACAAGTAAGTTTTTAGGTAAAGATTATCAAGATGTAGAATTTGAAACAAGAAGAGATTATACAGGTCGTTGGGATTGGACAAATGAGTAAAATATTATGTGTATTACAAGTTAGAGGTGGTTCAAAGGGTGTTCATAAAAAGAACATTAGAGAAGTTAATGGAAAACCATTAATGAGTTGGACTATTGAATCTGCAAAAAAGAGTGGTATGTTTGATGATATATGGGTTAGTTCAGATTCAGATGAAATATTAGAAGTTGGAAGACAAGAAGAAGTTAATACAGCTAAAAGACCAGAAGAATTGTCTGGTGATGATGTTTTATCGGTTGACTCACTACATTGGGTAGTAGAACATATCGAAGAATTAAAACAAAATAAATATGATTATGTTGTTGAACTTCCAGTAGTTTGTCCATTGAGAAATGAAACTCACATAAAAGAAGCCGTTGAAAAATTAATAGAAACTCAAGCGGATAGTGTTATTTCAGTAACTCAAATGACTGATAAACATCCCGTTAGAATGAAAAGAATTACTGATGATGATTTGATTGAGGACTTTTGTTCAGAATATCCAGAGGGAGATGCTGGTAGAAGACAAGATTTAGAGCCGTGTTATATTAGAAATGGTGGTATCTATTCGATGAAAAGAGATACACTAATAAACGAAAGAACAAGACACGGAAAAATTTCAAGACCTTATGTAATGAAAGATAAATATTCAGTAAACATAGATAATGAAATTGATTTAAAATTAGCAGAAATAATGTTAAAGGAGTTAAATGGTTAGAGTTCAAATAGATTGTCCAACAGATTTTATTAATATCAAAGATGATTTGTTATTTGATTGGGGATTACAAGAAAGTGTTTACCCAGAAATATTAATAACTAATCCTGGTAGTGATTTCAAATATAATGAAGAATCACTTAACAATGAGTGGTGTAAAGATTTAAAAATAGTAGCAACACCTTCAACAGGAAATACACATATTGATTTAGATTACTTAGAAGAAAGAGGAATAGAATTTGTTTCGTTATTAGACGATAGAGAATCCTTAGATAAAATAACGGCTTCATCAGAGTTTACTTGGTTACACATTATGAATGCGATGAGAAAGTTTAGACAAGCAACTAACAATACAAGATATTGGAGAGAAAAAAATAACGAAGAGAATCTAAGAACACAACAATTATATGGAAAAACTATTGGTATAATTGGATATGGTAGGATAGGTAAAAATGTTTCCAAATATGCAACTGCATTTGGTATGAATTATAAGTTTTATGACCCTGGTGTTTTTGGAAATGGAAACAAAGTTTCAAGTATTGAGTCAATGAAAGATGTAGATATTGTTTCAATTAATTGTGGGTTAAATGATACGAGTAGAAATTTAATCACATATGATACCTTTAAAGACTTTAAAAAGGGTCTTGTAGTCGTTAACACTTCAAGAGGTGAAGTTGTAGATGAAAGATACATAAGTTTACTGATAAAGTCAAGAGAGATTTTTTATTCTGCTGATGTGATTGTAGATGAACAAAATATATCAACACCACACCATTCAGAATTATATAATTTATATGATAGTGGTGAGTATGAAAATTTAACTCTAACACCGCATGTAGCAGGAGTAACAACAGATAGTCAAGAAATAGCATTTAGGAGTGTAATAGAATTATGTATGAAATTACTGTAGCAGTTTGTGTTTATAAACAAAAACATTGGTTACACCGCTGTTTAAGAAGTTTAAATTCACAGACATTAGAAAAATCAAGATATGAAGTTGTGGTAGTCAATGACGACCCACAAGAAAATTTAGATGATGTTATTGATATTTTTAGAGAACATATGAATATCAGGGTAATTAACAACGAGAAAAATTTAGGATTACCAACATCATTAAACAAAATTCTAAAAACATCAATGGCGAAATACTTTGTTCGTGTTGATTGTGATGATTATGTTTCAAGTCATTTTCTATATGTCCTATCAAACTTTCTGAAATCAAACTCTGGTCCCAGAGTAATGAACACAGATTGTAACTATCAAGCAGTAGCGTGTGATTACTTTAAAGTAAATGATACAGCAGAATTATTGTCCAGACACAATTCAAAAGATGAATTCGTAGCGTGTGGTATAATGTATACTTACGAATCACTTGCTAATCTTGGTTTTTACGATGATAGTTTTAAGATGAGAGAAGGACACGACTTGAACAAAAGATTTTTAGAAGAATATAAAATGTATCATTTAAGAATGCCACTATATCGTTATCGTCTTCACGGTGAAAATAGAACAAATGATGTAGAGGAAACAAAAAAATATGATAATAAATTGGAGAAAAAATAATGAAATATGTAGTAGTAGGTGGAGCAGGTTTTATCGGTAGTAATATTGTAGACAAACTTGTAGAACAGAACCACGAAGTAGTAGTAATAGATAATTTATCAACGGGTAAGAGAGAAAATATTAATCCAAAAGTTAAGTTGGAATATATAGATATTAGTGACCCTAAGCAAGATAAGAATATGACAGAAGTTATGAAGGGAGCGGATTCAGTATTTTTACTAGCCGCTAAAGCGAGAGTTCAACCTTCAATAGAAGAACCCGTTGAGTATGAAGTAAATAATACAATCGGAACTTTAAATGTTTTAAAATGTGCTTCAGACGCAGGTGTGAGGAGAGTCGTATATAGTGCGTCATCATCAGCCTACGGAAATACCGAGAAATTACCATCAGTAGAATCAGACCCGGTAAATCCATTGTCCCCGTATGGAGCACAAAAATATTATGGTGAAGTTATGTGTAAAATGTTTTCCGAAGTATATGGATTAGAAACCGTATCATTGAGATATTTTAATATCTATGGTGAACGACAAAATGTTGGTGGAGCTTATGCTATGGTTATTGGTATATTTGTAGACCAATTATTAAAAGGTGAACCAATGACAATCAGAGGTGATGGTGAACAAAGACGAGATTTCACTTATGTTGGTGATGTTGTTAATGCAAATATACTCGCATCACAATCAGAAAAGGTTGGTAATGGTGAAGTAATTAATATTGGTAATGGTGATAATCGTTCTATCAATGAGATAGCAGATATGATTGGTGATAACAAAGTAAATGTAGACCCAGTTATTGAACCACCAGAAACATTAGCAGACAATTCAAAAGCAAGAGAACTATTGGGTTGGGAGCCAAAAGGAAATATTAATACTTGGATTCCAAAATATAAAAAGGAGATGGGATTAGATGTATAATCTTGGTATAGTTGGTAGAGGATTTGTAGGTTCGGCGGTAGAGTTTGGATTTTCACCACAAACAGGTTGTGATATAGATAATATGTATATCTATGATAAAGACAAATCAAAGTCATTACACTCTTTGGGAGATGTTGTGGTAAATTCAGACTTTATATTTTTATCAGTCCCAACACCATCAAACTCAGACGGAAGTATAAATTTAAGTTATGTAGAAGACGCATTACAAGAAATATCTAAAATAACTGCTGAAATAGAACCAAAACATTTAGAATTAGTTCCAGCAGTTGATAACATTGTATTGATAAGAAGCACCATAACACCTGGAACAACTAAAAAGCTTCAACAAAAATATCAAAACTTAAACTTGGTATTTAATCCAGAGTTTTTAACAGAACGAAGTGCTAACTTTGATTTTATAAATCAAACTCGTTATATATTGGGTGGTGATAAAGAAAATACAAATAAAGTAGCAGATTTATATCGTTGGAGATTTGGTGATACCATCCCAGTTATTGAAACAAATTATCAAACAGCAGAACTAATAAAATATATGAATAATTGTTTCTTTGCAACTAAAGTATCTTTCTTAAACGAAATGAGACAAGTTTCTGATTTGTGTGAAGCAGATTGGAATATGGCAGTTGAAGGTTTCATAAGAGATGGAAGAATAGGACACTCACATATGAATGTTCCAGGACCCGATGGTAAGTTTGGTTTTGGTGGTAAATGTTTTCCAAAAGATGTTAGTGCGATGATTGATTTCGGTAATAAATTAGGTTTAGATATGCATACCTTAAGTGGTGTGTGGGATACTAATTGTGAAGTAAGACCAGAAAAAGATTGGGAAAATAATGCATCTGGTGTAGCTTGGGAAAAATCAGAACAATTAGAAATACCATTTGAATCAGAAGAATGGGAAAAAGAATATATCCCTGAATTAGGTAATAGATATACACTAAAAGATGTTGAAATGATTCAAGAAGGTGTAAGACAACACCAATCGGATAAAGAATGACTTTCTATATCTTAATGAAAGGTGATACCGAAAAAGATGCAATCAACTCAACAAATACATTGGGTGAGATTAGTTTCAATACATTTCATAGTGAAGACGGATTTAAAATTCTAATGAATATGGTAGACAAATATCCAGAGAAATTAGAAGAGATTAGTATTTTTGATAGTAAGATGAGAGATTACACAATAGAAGAGTTTTTGGATAAAATAAAGGGATTAAAAGTTAAATAATTGATATTTATTACTATATGAAATGTTTAAACATTAAGGAGAATTAAAATGGGAAAAAAATTAGACCCGTGGATATACAATGCAAAATTAATTAGAGGAGTTGATGGTGATACAGCCGACGCTTATATTGATTGTGGATTTAATATTCAAGTAAAGAAAAGAATTAGATTTATGGGTGTTGATACTTGGGAAAGTAGAACACGAAACCTTGAAGAAAAAAAATTAGGTTTAAAAGCAAAAGCATACACTAGAGAAATGTTAGAAAGAAATGATGGTAAATTCACAGTAAAATCACACGGAGTTGGAAAATATGGAAGACTTCTTGGTGAAATCTTTATTGAAGGTGAAGATAAATCATTGAATCAATTACTGATAGATAATGGACACGCATACGAATATGATGGTGGAAAGAAAAAGGTTTTAGGTGGATAAGGTAATATTATATTCAGCAGATTGGTGTTCAAGTTGTGTATCCGCTAAAAGATATCTTGAATCAAAGAATATACCTTATGAGGAAATTAATATTGACTCACAAGGTATATCAAGAACAAGATTAGTAGAGTTAACGGGTCGATTAGCAATTCCATCTATATTAGTAAATGGAAAAGTTATCGGTGGTTTTATGGAATTACAAAAGTTATATGGGTAAATATAGATTAGTCAACAAAACAGCAAAAGAAGTAGTAGATGTTCACGACAATTTAGCAGATATGGAGGAAGCGAAAGAATTCTTTTACTTGAAAAAACAAATACCAAGTAAAGATGATTTTGATAGGTTATATGAAGTTAAGTCAGACGACAGAAAAGAAAAAAGAAAAAGAGATTAATTCTGATAAAGAATTAATTGAATTAAAAAAAACTATTTTTGATGAAGCAGTAAATGTTCGATTGGATTACGAACAGAATCCAAACGAAGATACAGGGTCTTTGCAACCATTAGTGGTTATACATCAGAATAGTGATTTTTTAAAGGAGGAATAATATGGAATGGATTTTATTTACAATAGGTTTATTATTAGGTTCAACGATAGGAGTTGTTGCAATGTCAATAATTTCATCAGGAGCACATAGTAGTTTAGATAATGAAATTATCAGTTTAAGATTACAAAGAAAAATGTTAAAAGATGAATTATTAAAAAAAAGAAAACCTTATAAAAAAAGAAAACACTTTAAAAACAAAAATAAAAAATGAAAAAGAAAGACTTAGAGTATAGAATTGATAACAAAGATAGTCTGGAAGAATTAGAAAGAGCGTTTGGGAGAACAATAGAACCCCAAAAACACAGAAAAAATCCTTTCAGAAGTAAACCAATCCCAAAGGGTAAAATTGAGTGGGCTATCCAGAATACGAGGTCTATCCGAGCCGCTTCTAAATTTTTGGGGGTAGCATATAATACATTCAAGAAGTATGCAAAAATGTATGACTTGTTTGAACAAAACAAGAACGCTCACGGGATTGGTGTTAATAAAGGTGGAGATAGATTCCAAACAACAGCTTGGTTATCAAGTATATTGAGTGGTAAACATCCTAAATATCCAGACCATAAATTAATGAATAGATTAATTAATGTTGGTTGGTTAGTTCAAGAATGTTCTAATTGTGGATATTCAGAGTTTAGAAAATCAGACTCAAAATCACCTATAATATTAGATTATCTTGATGGTGATAGAACAAATAGAGATTTGAGTAACCTAAGAATTCTTTGTTATAATTGTTTTTTTGTGTTAAAATTAGATGAAAAAGAATTTAAAAAGACACCCGATAGTCCAGACACTATGAGATTTAGTATGCAGAAGTTGAAGACTTGGGAAGATAAGAATACTGAAAAAGAAGAATGAAAAAATCACAAATAGATTCAGTAATAGTAGATTTAATATTAGAACATTATAATATACAATCAATGAAAGGTAGAAGATTAGTTTTATCAGGTGCCGACTTTGATAATCTGGTTGCCGACGCGCAAAGAGTATATTATGAACAAGTTTTAAGAAACGAAGAGTTAGGAGAGGCGTAATGGAAGACGAACACCAAAAATTAAAAACACCTTCAAAATATATCTTAGAAATTAAAGATATAAACTCGGGTGATACTTATGAAGAATGGATAACAACAGACGATATAAACTGGTCTATGGAACAATATCAAAGAAATAGACAACCATTAGAGTGGAAAATAAAATACGAATATAAAGGAAGTGGATTATGAGTTGGTTCGGTAAAAAGAAAGAAAAGAAAGAAGAGAAACCAATAGAACAACAACCCGTAGAAAAGGTTGAGAAAAAGGATAATACACCCGATAACTTAATATATCAAGGGCCAATGTCTGGTATGGAAGAAGCTTTAGACAAATGGAACAAGGAAAACAAATAATAATGGATATGTCACTAGGAATACTTTGGTTTTTAACATTAACTATATGGTTATTGATAGAAAAAAACAACCCTAACAACTATTTATAGATATGGGGACACTTATAGATATATTATTTGGACTTTTGTTGTTTATGTTTACAGCAATATCATTAACAATGGTTTGTGGTTGGTTAATTCTACAATTCGTAGGACTTAAAAAAGAAGAAGAATGTGGTTGTCAAACTTGTGAATGTGATGATGAAATACCAATGTTGGATAGGCCGTTAACAAAAAAGGAATTAAAAGAGGTAAATATGGAAGAACAAAATAGAGAATATAACATAATGACTGCAAGAGATATGATGACTATGAAAACCGAAGTAAGACAAACTGCAAGTCCCGAAAATGTAAATAAATCTTATCGTGGTGTATCTTATAAAGAAGATAACGAACGAATGGATATAATAGGACAAAATGGAAACGACGGGTTACACTATGATTTAGAAAATAGAGAACCTTTAGAAGAAAACGACCCAAATCCACCTAAAAAATAAATTCCTTTTATACTTATTAGTGTAATGAAAAAAGGAAAACTTAAACCTATGAATAAACAAGACAAACAAGATTTAGAATTAATATTATATAGACTTCAAGAACAAGATAAATCAGTTCACAAGTTAGAAAAACATTTCAATACAAAATTTAATGAGATTCACGAGGACATTTCGTTCATCAAAGAGAATCT
>Ga0181420_1000942_pt1 | contig 11288 bp, 6 predicted proteins | sample 43SPOviralmetaG_FD_130145 | JGI IMG/M metagenome (GOLD analysis project Ga0181420, IMG submission 130145) | Marine viral communities from the oligotrophic San Pedro Time Series (SPOT) site, San Pedro Channel, CA, USA - 43 SPOT_SRF_2013-05-22 | ecosystem: Environmental > Aquatic > Marine > Strait... | reverse complement strand
TTTTTTACAATTTCATGAGATGGGGTTGGATCTACTGTCCACCCTAATTTCTTGTGTGTTTCTATTAAATGTTTATTTCTGCCAATACTGAACATATGTACTTTTCCTAATTCTTTACAAGCGTCTTCAGCTCCTGTAATAAGAAGCTCAATTGCTTTTTTACGATCTTTTTGTCTGTATTCTGGATTTGATACTATCCATTCTAATAAAACAGCATCTGAATTAGTTAAATAAATAAATCCAGCGCATATTAAAATGTTATTTTTTTCTACCATAAACCCTCCCGTGCCGTTATCTGGCAAAAAAGATTTAGGTGGATTTACCCAATCAGGCCATGTATCCCACCATTTACAAAGAGTTTTCCAATCATTTTCGGTTAAAACTCTTAATTTTAATTCACTCATAAATAAAATTTAATTATATAAAGATAATAAATACTTAATAACTAGACTCCACATATTCAGATGATGCCGCAAACAATTCTTTAGCTTTACCATAATCAGTAACTGAGTCTGTGGTCATAGTTACTGTTACATAGTGTCCCTTAATACCACTTAAGCTTTTACCAAATATAATTTCACCTGGCGCGGCGGCTGAGTTATTTACTAAATTTGCGTAGTATTTATTTTCTTTTCTATTAAACCCAGCTCTATTGACAGGCGGGGTTAACTCTGACGGAAATTGATTACCAAAATTATCGTAAGCGCCCTGGTTATAGCTATATATAGAATTTATAGTATCTTGAGTATTAGTATTACTAAAATTAGTAAATTCACCTCCAGTATTTACAGATCCTATACCGGTAAAATCTGACACATATGAATCTACTTCCCACCCATTGCTACCTTCGTAGTTTATAGTTTTAAATACTTTGGACATGCTAGGCAAAGGGTTAAATACAAATTTTATAGACGCATCATAAGTAGTACCATAAAACTCAGCTCTATTAGCAGACAAGCTATAATGTTTATAAAGTGCCGCATTTTTATTTGTAGAAGTTCCATTATCAACTGTATAAAATTGATTTTTTAAACTCATTCCCACCGCAGGCTTATAGCTATAAAAACTAGTCCACCCGTTTATTGATTCATCAAAAGATAATGTTTTATAATTATCTCCATTAGTAGGCTGTAAAGAAAGAACATATTGTTTAGTAAAAATATCCCACATTCCTGTTGCCTTGCCAAATTTTTGGTTAGCGTCAAGAGTAGCAAATTCATCTCTAAAAAAGTCTATCATACCATAATTAGAAATTTCGGTTAATCCGTCAGCGGATAATCTTAATACAGCATTTCTATCTTTATCAGTAAAATATTTTCTATAACCATATACTGCAAAACTTTCTGGATTTCTACTAATACCAAAGTTACCACCGTATGCTCTAACAGGCCCTATTACAACTTTTCCAGTTGTAGTAAGACCAGCGCCTTCTGCAGTATAAATTGCGTCTTTATCTATAAGTGCATTGCTTACTTTGTTTTCTTGAAATATTATAAGATTGGTGTCTTCAGCATATAATTTTTGTATAGACCCTTGCGCAGGATCTAAACTACGAGTAATTTCTTCACCAACAGAAAAAACATTTGTATTGTTTACGCCTGTAGTAGAATTAAATATACCTGAATATATTAAAGAATTAAATCTTATAGATGCGTTTGGTTCTTCTTCGACTAAATAAGCTTTTGCACCATACCCAGCAGAAGTATTATTATATCCTCCTCTAATTCTAGCCTCTTCAATAACCCAATTTTTATTTTCTATAGATTCAGTACTAGATGCTTGCCCTTGGTTATAGCCGCCAATTGCTAGTGGTATACCCCGAGATCCATTCCATACAGGATTACTGCTGTCATCTAATACTTTTTTTAATGTAAAACTATTGAAATATTTAACTTCAATTATTGCTGCCATATTTTTTATTATTACTTATTTATCAGCTAAATTACGGCTCTGAGGGTGTGCTTGGAGCTATAGCAGCCTGAACAGTAAATACATCTGATTGTCCCCCTAAACTTTTAATACCATCTGCTCCTAAATAAACAGACCATTTTCTATCTTGATTATCCTGAGGATAAAATGTTTGATTTCCCGTGCCCAATCTTGGAAACGAATTGTCAGTTCCATATTTTACATTAATATCTGTATCCGCCCCAACAGGCCGAAATCCATACCAACCAGATCCATTAAATCCTGCAGAACCGGGCCCCCATGGCTGAGTTAAATCAGCGTCTAAGTAAAATTGACTTACATATTTACATGCCCACTCTCTAGCAAAAAGATTTTTATCTGTAGATTTTGTTGTAGCTATTATTGCGCTTGTTTGCGGGCTTGAGGAAACTTGATAACTATAAGAAGTAGGTATAGAAACAGTGCTTTTGTATAAATATGGATAATAAAAATCTCCAAATTTTAAAATACATCTAAAATTATCTGACTGTTCTCCATTTTTGTAGGGGGAAACAGGACATTGCCCAGATCCATAACCTACTACTGTTTGATTCCCTTCTAGCTCTGCTTTATCTTCTCCCCATGGGTATCTTACAACAAGTCTATAATCTCCATATTTAGCAGGGGGTGATGTATATGATTCTTGTTGGCTTTGGCCGATAGCAAAAACTTTTCTAGCCGTAACTTGTATTCCTGTAGCTGTAGCTGTTTGTTTAGATTCAACCGATGCTTGTAAACAGTCTTTTAAATTAATATTAGTTTGAGCAGTTGGAAAAGCGTTTACTTGAAAACTTTCAAAATCTCTAGCTTGCTCATCATTATCTAATACCCCTGTGCCTCTTAAATCACTCACAGGTTTTGTTACTAATTGTGGCCAATTATTTTGAGTACCTCCAAATCTAATATCTTTTCCTTCAATATCTGTAGCTTGAATCCAATTATTAGGATATCCCGCTCCAGAAGGGTCTCTATATTGTAAATAAACAGGATACATAACAAAAGGATACGTATCTCTGTATTGACCATTAAAATAAGAATATTGAAACCCCTCTGCTTCAATTGCAACAAAAGCTGTTCCTTGTGTTAAACTGCCTGTATTATTATATGAACCAGCAGAATCTTCATTAAAATTAGAAAAAGTTGTATTCGGACAATCTGGCGCATTTATTGTAACTGTTGAAACATCAGTGCCGGTTAAAGATAGTCCGCTATAAGGTGCTCTAATGTCTACAGTACCACCTGTTGTACCGGGTAATGGTGTTGCTGTAGCAGCTGTAGAATTATCTTGAGTCCAATAAAAAGCACCTGAAGCTCCACCCTGATTAGACATTATTTTTGTTCCCGTGCCAAATCCTGCATTTATAGGGATTTCTCCAGAAACTAATTCGCTTGTAATAGTATCAGTTAATCCTCCGGCATCCTGAACTGATATAGTTAATGTTTGTTTGCCTGCTATCGTATCACTTAAGCTTAATTCACCTGTTGCTGCATCTAAAGTTAATTCTGGATGGTTTCCAGTCATACTCCATGTAAGATTTAATGTATTTTGACTAGGATCAGCAGATCCGTTTGTTGCTGTATAAGTAAAAATAATTCCTGTATCATCTCCGTCAACACTAATTGATGCTCCGTTTGTAATTGTAGGAGCAGTGTTAGCTAATGATTGAATAGTTTGTGCAGCTTCTTGGCCTGTATCATTGTTTACAAAAGTAAAATAAAACACTTCGTTTACATTAGCGTCTGGTCCAAAATAAAAAAATGAATTAGTTTGTATTCTGTAAGAATCAAATGTATCAGGTACTAATGGGTCATATGTTGATCCTGAAGTTTTAGGTATTTTTTCTAATACAAATTTGCTTATTGTGTTACCGCTAATATCAATAACGCTCATTACCAAATCACTTGTTTCTAAAGGTTGTAGCCCATTTACAGTATCTTCAGCAGGAGCAAACCTGCCCGCTATGCCCGCATTATTTGATAAACTAGATGTAATTGCCTGTGATTCAGCTAAACTCCAATCAAAATATATTAAGCCGCCTACAGATGAAGTTCCCGTTGCAATAGCTTGGTTTAAATCTGAAATTAATCCTGTTGTAGATGTTTCCCAAAATATTTCTAATCGTGAAACTACAGGATCGGTTTCATAAACACCTAATAAAAAATTATAACTTCCAGAAGAAACTGGTAAAGACCCAATTGGATTAGATGTATTACCCTGTGTAATTCTTCCTATATAAGGGTTAGATTCCGTTTGATATAAATCTACTAAACTTGTATAAGTAGATGGATCTAAAATATTCCCTTCTTCGGCAATAGTATTTACAGTATCTGACGAGGGTAAAATACTTATTGCTGTGCTATTTTGCTGACCAGGATAATATTGTTGGTTAAATGTTGGAGAGGTTGCACTATTAGGTGTAACGCGTCCATATAATTGTACACTACTCCTATATTGTTTTTGTTCAGGTCCTACTTCACTTAAATCTCTAGGAACTTTATTTATATTATCATTAATTAATGTAATAAAAGCAGTTGTATTTTGTGGATCGGGTGGTGTTGCAGGCGCTGAAGGATAACCATTTAATATACCGGGCAGGTAAACATTATAATATTCTTGCTCTAATTGTTTTACAACAATTTTATAAGAATACCAGCCTAAAGGATTATAACTTGAGCTTGTAGAATCTCCATTATAAAGCCCTGGAGTACCTAATACCGGGTTTTTTGATGATTCTATAGGTTCATCAAATCTTACTTTTAAAGCATCGCCCGGCCAAGAAACAACCGCTTCTTCTGTATCAGACGGTCCATTATCCCGCGTTCCTAATCTATAAGGATTATATACAGTTGAAGCACCAAATAATACGGAATCAACATCCTCCCCGTCACTTGTGGTTGATAAAATTACTGTAGAAGATCGTCCATATCTATCTGATAAAATAACGCCAACTTGATAATTTCTATTTTGTTTTAATGTATGGTTTGGGTATTCAATAATACTTGTAGTATTTGTTACTGTCCCAATATCTGGACTGTCTGTATCATCAAAATTATCTTTAGCGGATATACCTACATTATAGCTTAATGAAGCAGGAGGAGTATGTTTATCTTGATAATTACCATATACAACTCGATTACCAGTTATTTCTTGTGATAAAGCTTTTACAGGTACTTTATCAAATACTCTAATTAAATCTCCTGAAGGCAATGTTTTGAAAGGCTTTTTAGATTGATAATCATATTCTACAGTATTAGTAAGAACTTTTTCAATAGTTGTGCTATCAATAGTATCTACTACATACAAAGCTTGGGCATCAGACTCTTTAAATATAATATCAATTTCTTCTATATTAAAATTTGTTATGAAATCTGCTCCATTACTTGAAGGTATAGGGATTTGTAATAAAATTCTATTTACCTTGTTTTCCATAAATTGCACTATAGTGCTCCTATATGTGCTTTCTTCATCGCCTGTTAAAAAATAACCGTCTTGCTGAGGTATAAAAAGGGCTTGGGTAAAAGGAGCCAAAAGAGAATACTCGCCACTATTGAATTTAAATCTATAGCTAAATCTAATAAATTTATTTTCTAAATAATCAGGATCTCCTGCGTAGCTTTGTATATAATAAGGATTATCCGTTGTCCCGTTAGGCAAGTATTCACTTACTACATCGTACATAGTTGTTTCAGGAGCATTAGCGGCATCTGTTATTGTACTATTTTTATATATTAATATAGGATCAAATGGAGCGTATTGAGCTACAGTTATTAAATCTTCACTTGTATAAAAAGGCCCGCCTGAAGCGCTGCGTCTATTTACATCTATTCTCCTAGGTTGATTTCTATTGTCTGTAAAAAACAATAAATTTTCAATCATATTTACCCCATAAATAGGATTTGTTGTAGAAAAATTTAAAAAAGCCCCCTCTGCTAGTTTTACCGGTGGAGATGAAGTTGTTGCTAAAACATTATACTCGTAAATATAATTAGACTGCGATGCGTCATACGTTGGGTTTGTTAAAAAATTTGTATCTTCATATGTTGTTAAAAAAAAATAAATACGGTTAGTACTAGGATTAGTAAATTGCCCTATTATTTGTATTCCAGGCACAGTTAAAGATTCAAAATCTACTAATTTTTGATTGCCTAAAACGTTTTCTAAAGCTCCTACATCAGGTCCTTGTGATTTACTTACTTGTATATTAAAGCCTTCTCGATATTCTCCTGATGGTATTAATCTATCATCAAGATCTTGATTCATTTTAGACTTTATAAACGCATTTTTAACTTCAGCCATTTATTTAATTTTTAAGCCATTTAGATTTACCTCGCATTACTTGTACAAATTCTTTTGGTTTAATATTTGAAAGTCTTATTTTAGCATTTCTTGTTTCTGCAAATTTTTCTTTTTTGTACCTGTTTACAATGTACTCGGGAGTATTTATTTTTGAAGATAAGATAGCATGGTTAATGTGTGCATATACCGCAGCTTCCGCCATTTTAGGCACCCTCATGTTTTGATCGTACCCAAGCCCATCCGATATATATTCAAATATTATAAGTGCTTTATTTAAATTACTTGAAAATGATATACTATTTTCTCTTTGATTTACAGTAAACCAACCATTAGTTTGAGATATTTCAGGTTCCATTCCATATCTTCTGCCTAGCAATGCATCAGGAAATTGATAATCATAATAAATTGATTCATCTCTTTCCATACCTTGAAACGCGCCCGTTATTAATCTATCGTTAGCTTTATCCCATCGTTTTTCTATAATAGAAGTTGCTGTAACATTATTATCAAAATCATCTTGAACGGGTTGTCCAGTATAGTCTTGTGGTAAAATTTCTGTAGGATTTGAAGTAAGCGTAGTAGGGTATATTACATGCTTAACACCTAGTTGATCCACCCATGATAAATTTACGTAATTTACATAATCTTGAGGCAAAGGAATAGATAGCCCTGGTGGTATTTCAACTTCTTGAGACTTTATAGCGTTTAAAGTGTCATAACTTAATTCTTGTAAAGCTCGCTTAGCGTGGAATATTATATCAGTTCTTTTAACGTTTGGTATTAATTTACCAGGCCCTACATAAGCTACTGTAAAATTTGTAACTAAATCTGAAACTTTTATATATGCATAACTTCCATAATTTTCTTCAACTGTATTACCATAAGCATCTCCGCTTCCATAATGCCCACCATCTAGTCTTTTTAGCTGTACTGTAACGTAAGTTCCTGCAGGTAAAGTTGCAGGCAATGTAATAGTGTTACCAGAAACTGTATAATCTATAGTCAATTCATTATAGGTACTTCCTTCTCCTGTAGCACTAGTATAAATTTTAAAATTATTTTTAGCATAATCAGGACTAAGCGTATTAGCAGACCCAAAAATTAACTCTGTATTAAAAGTAGTAGTAAAATTTTTTTGAGTTGCTGTTGCTATAAATGTTTGAGAACCAGCATAATATTGCGCATTTGTCTCTTGTATTAAACCGCCGTCTGGTTGTGCCATAATTTATTAAGTTTTTTGGTTTACTTCTTCTTTCATTATTTGCTGTGTTGCAGCTTGAACTATTTGTGGGTCTCTAATTATTATGCCCGAATATTGTAGTATTTTTAAAATAATTTCTGTTTGTTCTGATTCATGCAATTCAAATTGTATTGAAGTACTAGAGTCATAAATGTATTGCCCTAATCCGCCTACGGTAAATGCCCAAGATATGTCATTAGGTTTCCTTAGATAATCTACTACTATTTTAGATATTATAGTAGAAGGCTCAATAAATAATTTATCATTTTCGTAAAGATAGGCTGGGAAAGTTTCTGAAGCTTTAGTCATTTTAGATTTTTGAATACTATAAAAATCACTTCGCTGTAGCCTTTGAACAGTTACTACATCATTATAAACTACTTCACCTAATCTGTAAAATGAAACAGAATTACCATAAATATCTGTTGCAGGTAATGTAAAAAAAGGTTGAGTAGGTACAGAAGTACTGTCATATGTTGCATTACCAAAAGTTTTAAATATAGATATTTTTTCGTCTATATTTTCTACTCTATCAGCGTAAGCCATATCAGTCTGCGGTACTCGTAATTGTTGATTTAAATCATCAAAATATTTTTCAAATATTTGTAATTGTACTTGAGTACCAATACTATTAAACTCAGCTGGCGGGATATAACCTCGCTGCTCTTTGTTTAATATGTATAGAACCGTTTGATATACAGTGTTTACGCTAACCGCCATTTTTATTTTTTTTTAAAATGATACCAGGCTACCGAATAAAATACTCGGTAACCTTAATATCAATATTACGCATTAATAAAGTTTTTTCTCTATTGATTTATACACTTCAACTCCTTCGTCTGTTTTTAAATACGATGCAAAGGCTGAAAAAGGATTTTCTTCAAATGGAACAACCATTAATTTTTTATTATTTGATGTCCAATGCATACTAGATTGATCCGGAGATAAACTTATAATCCCCGCTTCAACTGCTTTAATTGCAAAATTTCTTAATTCTACATTTTCATCATTAGCTAAATTTAAAAATAGCTTTGGATTATTTTTAACAAATATTAATAAGTCTCTTTTAATTTCTTTTGAATCCATATTTGAAACTTTGGAGCCTGCTTCTACTCTTAATATTGCTTCCATGTGATCTACATCCATTTCCATTGCTACATTTAAAGCATCGATTTCTAATTCTAAATCTTCTAGGTCATCTTCTGCTTCAATTACTTCATCAAATTCATAATATTTTATATCTTTTGATGGATGATATAATGATAATAACTTTTGCAAATTTTGTTTTTGTTTAGGCACAAATAAAATGCCATTTTCAAAAATAATATGACCAAGAGTTGCTTCGCCTTTTTGATCTTTTACTAATGGTGAATTTTGATTAGTAGCGTATCTTAATTCAAGTTGCGCACCTTCTTTTTCATCAAACCATAATAATGGCCATCTTTGCGAATGCCTAGACTGTAAAGTATAAGTTAATGGAGTATGTTTACCAGTTAACAAATATGTTCTATTTTTCATTTTCCACTTTGGTTCTGTGGATTCTTCTTTTGTTTTAGGAACTGTAACCTGTACAGGAGCCTCTGCAATAGCAGTTTCAACTGCATTTGTTTTAGCAGTTTTTTGAGTAGCTTTTTTAGCCATGATATAATATAATTTAAAAGTTAATAAAAAGTAGCGTAGAGGCGCCTAAAAGACGCCCCGTGCTACAATAGTTAAGTTTAATATTAAGCAGATGCAGTAAATAATACGAAATTATTTGCACCTTGAGTTACTAAACATCTTTCAGATAGGAAATGAACTTCCATAGCATCTAACGCAGAAGTATAAGCACCTCCAACAGAACCAGTAATCCAAGATTTCATTCTTCGATCATCAGCCTGAGAAGCTCTATACCTAACGTGTAAGAAAGGTCTACGGATATTAGTACCTAAAATTTGGTCATAAACAGTAGAAGTACCTGCAGGAATTAAAACTCCTTCGATACCAGCAACCGCAACACCACCTCTTGTTGAGGCATCATTTAAGTATTTCCAGTCAGTTTTGTAAAAATCATAAGATCCTCTTCTAAAACCACTAAAACCTAAGTTTAAAGCCATTTCTTCAGAGTTTTCAAATAATCCGTATGCAGTACCACCCTGAGCTCCGTCAGAAACAGTAGCTAACATACCATCAATATCTAATGCTAATGATCTATTTACAAAAAGCATGTTTTCTTCAATAGCTCCTTGAGTATCTAAATTTTTCAAAACGCTATCAAATTCTGTAAGACCTGCAGCACCACCACTAAAGTTATTTAGTACGTTACCTCTGGATTGAACAGCAGCAAAAAGACCTTCAGTACCCTTGTAATTTGCAAGAGTAGATCCTCCACTTACTAATTCACCTTCAACTACAGCCATTTCTAAATAGTCTTCAAAACGTAATCTTGTTTCAGATTCTGCTTTTAAATACCATAAATAGCCAGAAGTTCCATCTTCGGTCGCAACTTCAACCCATCCAATCTGAGCAGCGTCAGATCCGTTAACAACATATCTATCTTTAATAATAATAGGAGAATTGTTAAATTGAGTAAAAGAAGGAGTAATTGATCTTTCTCTACCGTCTGCAGTTCCTTTTCTAAATTCAGAACCAAAAACAAATATTTTAAGATCAGTTTTTCCAGTTAAATCAACTTCAACAGAACCATTACTATGCAAGTTTGCTTGAGTATAGGGTTTTACTGTAATAGTAGCCAATGTAGCTGAAGTATCAGTACTTGTTTCAACAAATACTTTTAGCTCTTGACCCGTTGCAGGATCCATAACAACTAAAGTATCATTAGCAGAAATAACATTAGCAACAAAATTTTTACCAGCAGTAGCATCTAATACAAAAGTAAGTGTTGCATTAGTAGCTACGGTAACAGGTTCGTACGCAATGTGTAATCTGTTTTGTTCTGACCAAACAACTTGGTCTGAAGTCATTGGCATTTCAGCGCCAACCATTCTTAAAAAGCCGGATAAGGTTCTATTACCATATCTTTCAACTTCTTGTTCATAAATTTCAGGTAAGTATTGTTGAGCAAAATCATTAGTACCATCAGTAAAACTTAGATAATTGTCAACAAGCACCTGTTGCTTTTGACTCGGTTTAATCGGGCCAAAGGCAGGGGAAACATTTGCCATTTTTTTTAATTTTTAATTAGTTAAATTTTTTTGTTTTTACTTTCAATTTATTAGAATCGCTTCCGCTTATAGCTCTAACTTTTAATCCATTTATAAATACTTCGCCACTTGCAGTTTTGCGAGGCTCGGTAGTTATATTTTTTGATTTTGCAATTTGATCTTTTATAGCATCGGCACGGCCTTGCTCATAGAAATGATTTGCAATTTGGTCAGTATTCCTAGCGGTATAAACAGCTTTATGATAACTTCCAGGGTCTTGTAAATCACCGTCTTCATTTAAGAACGTCTTAACGAATTCAGTTAAATCTTTCTGGTTGTTACCGGTAGAAACAGGATCTTTTATACTGTACTTAAATCTTTTTTCTCCTATATTAAAATCGAAACCTTCGAAATTTTTAGAAAAATAATTATCAGTAGTTTTGTGAAACTGTTCTACATAAACCTTTTTATCTTGCTCTTCTTTATTATAGCGATTGAAAAAATCCATTGCTTTTTGTTGTTCTTGAGTAACTCCAGGACGTAATTTTATTTCCTCGTAATATTTACTCTTAGTGTCTTCTAAAAAGTTTTTGGCTTTTGCAACCTCTTCTTTAAACGCAATTTTTTTCTTGCGTATATCTCTATCTTCATCTACTTCTTC
>Ga0181420_1000935_pt1 | contig 11336 bp, 8 predicted proteins | sample 43SPOviralmetaG_FD_130145 | JGI IMG/M metagenome (GOLD analysis project Ga0181420, IMG submission 130145) | Marine viral communities from the oligotrophic San Pedro Time Series (SPOT) site, San Pedro Channel, CA, USA - 43 SPOT_SRF_2013-05-22 | ecosystem: Environmental > Aquatic > Marine > Strait... | reverse complement strand
TATGGAAAACCCATAACTGATATGCAAGGATTAAATAATTTAAAAAAGCAGTTTTTAGTTCATGTTACTGATATGGGGCTTACCTCATTTGCGGATATAAAATCTCTTGCAAATGACATAAATAATCCACTATTTGATTCCCTTTTTAGCGCAACACCCCCTGATGCTGCCGTTAAAATTAAATCCCTAGATGACGCTGGGGGCGGTGGTGATATTGGAAATGTAAATCAACAAACAGCCAATGCGCTCAGTGAAAGTAAAGTGGATAGTAATGAAGATGCAGCGGCTAGTGTAGCCGGAGAAATAAACGAAACAAAGTCTATCTTGGGTAATACCCCACAAGGCGTAGACCTTAATACGCTAGAGCTTGGTAATTGGGAAAATGAAATTAGACGTTTGGAACAGGAAAAATCACAAACACCAAACAAAATGAACTATGATGAACAAATATCCCAAATAAGAGAATACGCCTCATCCAAAGGCTGGGTTAAAATTGGTGGTCTAACCAATAATGAACTACTAACTATGTCGGTAGAGGAATTAAAGAATATACTAGGAAATATGAAAGGTGGTGTAGGTACAGCAGTACCCCCAAATGAAATTGGACAACTTGAAACAATTTTAAGGGTTAAGGAAGACATAGCAGACGGTGACGAGTGGTTTAGTAAGTTTGACACTATTCTACAAAAAACAATCTCAGAACCCCTCTACGTAGAGGGTTACCTCGTTATGCTGTCAGGAAAGTCAGATGCTAAGTCTAAGGAGCGAGTAGAAAATATTAACAATGTAAAGACTATTATAAAGTCCATACAAAGTAATCAACCACTATCATCAGACGCCTTAGACTCCCTACTTGGTAAAGACCCACTCTTTATACAGGGCTTTAAGGATCTTTATTATAAAGATGCAGATGGACCAACTAAAACTAAAATAGATAAATTACTCAGTCTTTCCAAAGAGGCAAATAAAGAAAGACGTAGTGCAAAAGAAATAGCATTTGATAGTTGGTTAGCTAGGTCTGGAGTTGAAGCGGGACTTAAATCTGATGATTCTAAAGTACGTGCCGAAGCAGAAAAAGCCTTAGCAGAGTGGGAAAACGCATGGGCTAAGAGTAGTCGTATTGCTGATGATAAGTCTTGGTGGGAGAACGAGAAGAATGTTGCCACACTATCCCTAGATGAAATAGAAAATCTACTGGTAATGCCGTCTATTAAAAAGAATGCAGCAGCACAAAACGTATTACTGCCAGTTAGAGATAGATTATTAAATGAGCAGACTGCTAACCAAGTATCCCAGACAGAGGGTGATATTATTGGTCTGAAGACTTCTGCTGATATGGACAACTGGTTACTGGCTAAAGGAAACTCAGGGCGTTTGGAAAAAAATCCAGCACTACAAGAACAGTGGCTTAACCAACGTGCTAATATACTATCGGCTGAGAACGCTGCTGATGCAGAGAAGAATATTGATGCTTACCAGCAAATTTGGCGTAATGAGCTAGGAAATCGTAAGCTATCTGAGCTAACTTCTGAGGAGATAGCGGGGATTGATAAGAGGGCTAAAGAGCTTACCAGCACTGAGGGAGACTATAAGAAGCGAACCTACTACCGTGGTGGGGATACTATAGAAATCACAGATGCAGAGATGCAGAAAGAGTATGAGGCTATGAACCCGCCTTGGAGTCCAATTAAACTGGGTGAAGTATCCCAGATTATGGCTAATTTAGGTGTAAATGCAGAAACAGCGCAGAGTATCAAGTCAGGTCTATTTAATGTAACTACAACTTACACCGGATACCCTGTTGTGGTTAATAAGCTAAAACCAGATCAAGCCCGTCCCATTGATGCGGGTGGCAGTATCGACCTAAATCAATCTAAAAAGATGGTCCATGAGGCTAGGATAGATGTTATGGGGGCATCACCTGACAATATATCAGGAGATACGTTGGCTGAAGGTGTTATGGTTGCTATGTCTGCTGCTGATAAACAGGAGTTGGTAAATAGTACAAAAAGTCTTGGGTTTGAACAAACTATGGCTGACTTAGCAAATCCTGCGGCAGCCTTTGGCCCAAGAGGTTGGGGTTCTGGGATAGTCAATAAAATAACTGGGCTAGGCAATAGCACTTTTGATGAAGACAGTGCAGATGCAGTTGCTTCTATTAAGTCTTTACGACTACTTACTTCTCTTCAAATTGTTTCTGCTTTTCCGGGCCTTAGAGACAGCGTAAATCTTAGAGATTCGGTTCTAAATCGTTTACCAGAGCCTAATAAAGTTTGGACAAGTGCTGAAGAGGCAAGGCGGGATTATTCTACTATAAGAGATATATTACGACAGCAAGTTACTGTTGCAGACGCTATTATGTCAAAAAAATTACAAGTTAGATCAACAAATTATTCGGCGGCTGTAATAACTAAGGAAACTTTGGCCCCCTTGATAAGAGTTTATGATGAACTTTTAAACGGTTTGGAAGAAACACAGCAAGTAAATGATAACTCTACGTTAGCAGTGCCAAATACTTTTAGAGAAGAACCTGTGAAGAAGGCTCCTAATATATCTCCTACACTAGAGCAGTTTAAGGCCAGTCTTTTAGAAAAATACCCTAATACAGATTTGAATACAGCAAAAATGTCGGGGGGTATGTCCGTTGAAGAATACTGGCAAAAAACTTATGGGGGCAATCAATAATGGTTGAACTAGCTGATCCATTTAAGGAAGAAGGTAACGAGGCTATAGAGCTTCTTGATCCGTGGAAGAGTGATTTACCAGCGCCTTTGCCGGACGGTAATGAATTAAACATTAGGGCAGTTATGGAAGCGCGGGAAAGAATAGCCCGTACTATAGAGAGCGAAAATAAAATTTTAGATACCCTTAGAAATGATTATGGCGACAATATAAGTATTGATGGTACTCCGTTTAACATACAACAGGCTTTGGACTCTGGGGCATCTTCAACACAAATTCTAAACTCAATCACTTCAGGTAATTTGATTAGAACGGATATTGATAATCCCCTTGAAGGTTCACTTCGGGGGGGTAGTATTGGAGTTACTAACTTCTTGGGTTTACCCGGAGATTTATTTGCTACTATCCCTAGAGCTATAGAATTGGGTGGGCGTAAAACAGTTAATGCCATATCTGATGTGGCGGGAAGTATTGGGACAACAGTAAGTGAAGACCCCCAAGATTTTGTATTCTCTAGCCCAAATCCTGTTCTTGGTGGGCAGTGGATTAGGGATAAACTTGAGTTACTTGGATTTGACTACCCTAGCTTAGATGAATTTCCCGAAGAGCAACGCCCGTGGGGTCAGGGGGGTAGAGTTTTAGGTGAAAACTTTATGTTGGCTAGACTTCCCTTTACCTTAGCAAATATGGGTAAAGGTTTAGCTAATCCTCTAGTACAGGCCGCTAAAAAGAACCCAAAGAAATTGGCAGCACAGGAAACTGGTGCTATTGCAGTGGCGGGGCTAGGCGCGGGTGGTGCTGACTACTTGGGTTTTGGGGATAATCCCTTTGTAATGGCGGGTTCTGAAATTATAGGGTCAATAGTAGGTGGAAACCCTAAGACAGTATTAACAACCCCCCGCATGGTGCTGGCATTTGGTAAGTATGTAAAAAATAAAATTGGGCCTATGATGAGTAAAGAGGCTACTCAGCAGAGAGCCTTAAATCATATTCTAGTATCGGCAAATACTGCTAGGATGCAGATATTAGACGAAATAGACACACTAAAGTCACAAGAGAATTTTGATGCGGCACTTGTAGAAGAATTAACTAAAGAAGCTGACGCCTTTACTCCTGAAAGAATACTGGCAGACTTGGAAGTAGGAATAAAATCTGCTGATGAAGGCCGTCCTATGGTTAGGGCAAATTTACCATCTGGAACTCTATCAGATAACCCTGCACTCAAAGCTATCCAACAGAAGATGATGGGTACAAGTGAACAATTTAATAGTGAAGTAATGAAACAGGTAAGTGCCACCTTAGATAGTATGATGTTGGCATCTGATCTTATGGCGAGGGCTGGTAATACAGAGGCTGCTGATGTTTTACGCAAACAGGCATTTCAACAGCAAATAGACGCAACTTTGTATAATGCTACGTCTAAAGTAGCCGAAAGAATGAAAGCACTCTCAGGAGCAGACAACTTCAGAGCATCTAAGTTAGCCCAGAAAACTTTATTTTCTGCTAAAGACAACATGAGGATCATGGAGACATACCTGTGGGAGCGTATTGATAATAAACTTCCCCTATCTGGAGAAAAATTAGGCGAAGCAATACAAAGCATAAACAAAAATAAGCTACTAGATGGAATGACTATAGCTGGTGGTGGTCAAATAGATACAGCAATTCAAATTATATCCGATAAAATTAGAGATGGTATACCTATATCTACGGGGGAAATGTTAAAGTTCCGTTCCATTATGTTAGGTCAGGCACGTAAGGCAGCAGGGGCAGATGATTTTGCACAGGCTGGTATATTTGATGCCCTAGCTACTGCCGCTGTACAGGATTTGTCTAAGATTACAGGTGAGGCAGGGGACGCAATTAACGCAGCAAGAGCGTTTAGCTCAGAACTTAATGCTAGATTTACTAGGTATTTCCCTCAAGAGGTATTAAGTAAAGAACCCAAGGGTGGGACTACAATACGATCTGAGGAAGTTCTTTCTGAGGCTTACGAAGGCGGCGGTGACAGGGCCGCATTACAATTTCAAGAAATGCAAACAGCCGCTTCTGACGCTACCACATTTGCGGATGATGTTTCTATTCTTAAAGCTAGGGATGAAGCAGCTTTTAAAGCAAGAAGCCTACAAGATAATGGTGTACGGTCAAACGTACCCACAGCCCCCGCAGACGGACCCTATAATCCTAATAAGGCCCAGACTATGCCTACGGATGATGACATCATTCCAGAGGTACAAGTTTCAGGCAGGGGTAGAATGGTCAACAAAGATACTGGTTACTTTGATGTGCCATCAGACCCTGATAATCCAATCCCTGAGTATACTATTTATGATAGGGTTAGAAGGCAGGGGAATAAAACCAATAAGAATGGTGGTGATGCTCCTGTAGACGAAGAAATGCGTACACAACCTCTGAACGAGGTATTTGTTCCGGGGTCAGAGCCTAAGATTGACCTTGGTGCAGATATGTTTAATGCCCAAGAAGAATTTATCAGATCAGTCGTGTATGATCTTAAAAAGGGTAAACCCGTAGGTACTCCCGTTAGTGCTGAAGAGATAGAAGTATTTGTTAATCAAAACTCTAGGCTGCTAGAACGATTTCCCAATATTCGGACTGAACTTGGTTCATACGTAGACGCTGAAAGAACAGCAGCTAGACTAGTAGAAGATTTAACAAAGGCTGGTACTGGGGGCAATCTTGTAGAAGCAATTGCCGATAGCTTCACTTCAAATAATCCACTAGAAGAATTTTCTAAGTTGGCTAACGAGGCCCAAGGTCTTCCAGACGCAATGCTAGATTTTAGATTAGCTTCAATGGATGTATTATTTAAGGCATCTAGAAATGCGGATGGTAGTACAAACTTCCTAAGACTGGCTAATAATATGGGTAAGCCACTAAGTGGCAGAACAGGCGATTTAACAATAGTTGATCTAATGGTGCGTAATAATGTTATATCACCAGAAGATCAGGTAGCTCTTGGAGAGATGGTTGCCCAAGCTGTTCGCATTGAGGCATCTTTAACTGATCCTACCGTATTTAATCAGGTAATACAGGAAACTCCCGACATACAGAAGAACATGGCTAGGATTGTTGGTGCTAACTTGGGTGTTATGTTTGGTAGGGGGGATGCAAGTCTACAGGCTGCTGCCATTGGTTCTGCATATGTTAAGCGACTGGTGGATCAACTTCCACTTGCTAAGGATAAGGCGATGGTGGAAGCGTTAATGAAAAACCCCGTCCTTCTTAAAGAGGTGTTATCCAAAAACCCAACAATAGCGAAGACTGGTTTGCAGACTGCTAAGGAATTTATAGCCAAATACCGAAATGTGAGTGTGCCTGAATTAGCTGGTCAAGCTGCATTAGCTTTAGGAGATGCTACTGCACTTAATACTAGGACATCTACTGTAGGGGCAATTCAGCCGGAAGTAAAAGATGAAGAACCACCAGTAGTGATGTCCTTAGACGAACAGATGATGGATTTAAGGTAAAAGAAAAACCCCCCACACTGCTTAATGTAAAAAACAGTACGGGGGGCTTCCCAACCAACTAGCAAGGCGACCACTACTTCAACCTCACAAGTATTTATGTACTACAGAGCGCCCCTAGCGTCAACCGCTAGTGGGCCTTTTTTTATTAATTATTCGCACTTTCTTAGGCCAGTATTAGGGTCAAAGTAACAGGCTCCACCTTCTTCTATATTATCTACAATTTCCTCTTCAGCAACGTCCTCTGATGCCGCTGCGTTAAGAATACCATACCGTTTACCACTAGCTCTAAATGTCGTACACCCAGAACTACCCCCATCGTAGGCTTCCATGTATACTCTCTTGAAATCTTCCCAAGAAACATCATCACCCACATTGCACGTTTTACTACAGGCAGAGTCCACATAGCGAGAGGCGGCATTAAGTACTTTAACATGGTCAAACACTGATAGTTCATCAGCAGTTTTACCCTTGACCCCAAATTTACGATATCCGTAGTCTTCTACTCGCTCTACCTTGGGTCCATCGAAGGTTTGGATAGTTCTATCGTAATAATGGGAAAAGACTGGCTCAATGCCGCTGGATACATTATCTGCTGAGAGAGAGATTGTTCCCGTAGGCGCGACTGAAAGTAGATGGCTGTTACGAATACCATGAGCAGCGATAAGGTCACGGATATTATTAGGTAGTGTTTTAGCAAAATCAGAGTCCAAGAAGCTAGAGTTATACAGGGGGAATTTCCCCTTTTCTACGGCTAGTGCAACTGATGTTAAATAGCAGCCATCTCTAATAACTTCCATAATTGTCTCAAGCTGCCTAATAAATCCATCAGAGCCATACTCAAGGCCCAATGCCTCAATAGCATTGGCTACCCCTGTTACCCCCAGTCCCATACGGCGTTTGTTTTTAGCTTCCAGTTCCTGCTGTGGTAGTGGGTAGGTGGCTCTATCAACAACATTATCCATTGCACGAACCACTTGGGGTATATCATTCCTAAGCATATTTATATTAAACACGTATTGGTCACCATGCTTAACAACATACTGGGTTAGATTAAATGACCCTAAGAGACAGGCTCCATGCGGGGGCAGTGGCTGTTCGCCACACGGGTTTGTTGCTGCAATGGTTTCGCAGTAGTGAAGATTATTCTTCTTATTAATTCTATCAATAAACAGTATTCCGGGTTCTGCCCAATCCCATGTACTTCTGAGAATATCATCCCACAAGGCACGGGCCGATACTGTTTTGTATACACGGCCCTCAAAAACTAAGTCAAAGTCACTGTCTGATTTTACAGCCGCCATGAAGCTATCAGTGACACCAACAGATATATTAAACTGAGTTAGGTCAGTACTATTGTTCTTTGCCCTAATGAATTTCTCAATGTCGGGATGATCTACCCTCATTACCCCCATTTGTGCGCCTCTACGATGACCAGCAGAGGATATTGTCTTACAAATGCTATCAAATATACCCATAAAAGACAAAGGGCCACTGGAGCGGCTGTCTAGGCTTCTGATGAGCGATCCATACGGGCGCAGGGTACTGAAGTCGTAGCCAATTCCCCCACCTAGCTGCATGGTACGTGCGGCCTGTGTAGCGGCTTCCATTATGCCCGTCATACTGTCCTCAATGGTTGTCGAGACAAAGCAATTGTATGGGGTTACTTTGCGTGGTGCGCCCATAGCAGACTGCACCCGCCCAGCCGGAAGAAACCTCTGGTTGTATAAAATGGTACGGAAGTTATCAAAATGACTAAGATCATCTTTTAATGCTTCGGCTACTCTGGTCATTGCCTCACGAAATGTCTCCCCCTCACTACGGTATTTCATAGCGTGGATTTCTTCAGAGATATTTAAAGTTGGTCCGTAGTCATTTTTCATTCGGTAGTCTCCACAAGGTCTAATAGGTTTGGTTTCTTATAATTTGGACCCTTAATGACCTTGCCTTCTTTATTCTTAGTAGGTTTGCCATTTGGTCCTAGTTTAGATAGATTGGATAAATGGACACGCCGTATAGCCTCGTCTAAGTCCCAACCATAAGTGGCTGCATAGCCGTATAATACGTAGGCTAAATCAGCTATTTCTTTGAGCATATTTTCGGGGTCTAGTCCCTTAGAACTCTCTATGCCTAATTCTTCAAATTCTTCTTCTATGAAGCTGTAGCGTAGGCTCTCTAGTGGAATATCCCTATACCACTCCTGATCAAGTGGCTGGTTCATCTTCCTAGCAAAGTCCCTAACCATAGATAGGGGAGTTTGAATGTGATTATCCCAATCTTTAGGCATTTGGTGTAGCCCAGCTTGAGAGGGGGGTTCTTGCATTTCTTTAAACGCATCAATATCGTCTTGTGATATCATTCTTCTAGTTCCTCAATTAAACGATCTAAATACCAGCGGCATTTCTTTAAATCTTCAACGCCAGATTTGTAGGGCCAACGCCAGAGATACTTAAAGGCATTTTGCCAACAGTATGCTTCATGTGCAGAGACATTCAGTACGCCGTCTGCCATTGCTTTCATTGCATCAATACACTCAATAGTGCCTTCATTATAATGCGGGGGACTGTTGACCATATCTTTATGTTTATTAGCGGCAGACCGAATAGCAGCGGCCTGTCTTTCTTCATCATCCATAGGTCTTATGGTAGTAGACACCCCATTAGGGCGTTTTAGTGGTAAATGATCCCGCATCAGTGTAACTTCTTCTTGAAGTCAACTACGTTAGACTTAGATTTACTTCGCCGTTCGCGTATTAAGTCTACGAGCGTTTGATCAGGCTCAAAATCAATTTCATCCTCATCTAGCTCTTCCTCACCAACCAATTCATCAAGAGACTCTCTAAGAGTAGCTATTTCTCTTAATAAAGCTCCTTGAAAAGCACAGTTTTCCAATTCGCATTTGATTTTATAGGTGAGGCCATTAAGTGCATCCAAGTAAAACATTACTTGTGCCTCTTCCATTGTATTACTCAAATTATGAGCAACTTCTAAATCAACAACATCAGTATCTTGATTAATTTTGATGTCTACCCGAATAGAGTTTATATCAATTCCTGTTTTTGGCATTTGCAACCCTTTTACTTGTAAGTTTAAAAAAATATTCTGCGTCAAGAACCGCCAAAGGTTTCTGGCGATCCGCTTTTATTATGGCTAAGGGTTCAGCCCCCTTGGGGCAGTTCTCTATTGCTTGATCTATCACCTTGTATATGGCGAAAGATTTAAACGATTTGCACTCTACGCTGTAAGGAAACAGCCTACGGGCAGCGGGGGACAGTTGAATATCCTCACCCCCAGCCCCCATAGATGTGCTGCGTACATCGTCTGGTTGTAAATTTTTAGGAAAGAGACTTAATATTTTGTCTCTAACCCACTGCTGATGCCTACGACCTTTGGCCTTCGCACTTTGCGTCTTTATAGCCATGCGGGTAACTCAATGATACTGTAATCACCCCACCCTGTATCGTATTTTTCTTCTTCCGTAGCCCCAGCAATAATAGCCAACGTGCGGTGCATTCTCTCTGTGGCACTCTCTAAAAGAGACTCACTAACTGTATGTATATGTGAACAGTATGGAGCAGACTTCTCGACAGTAATAAAACTAAAGGAATTTACATCAATTTCAGCTAACTTACAGACGTACAAGTAAAAAGCAGCCTGAATATCATACGCATATTTAAAGCACTCACGGGTAAACCCTATTGGACTAGCATCCATAGTAGTTTTAACATCAAAAATGCTTTTCTCAGACTCAATTAATAAGTCCGGCCTTGTTTTAAGTTGCAGCCCAGTATTTGGACAAGTAGCAAATACGCTTACCTCATTCACCCTGTCATTATGGTCTAGGTATTTTCTACAATGCTTGTTTTTCAGAGTAGTTTTAGCCATTTTATTAGCAACAGCATATTCTACTTCAGTTAAGAGAACCTGATCTTCTTTTAGAGTAGCTTCCTTGTCCGTAAATATCTTAGAGCGGCGGGTCTTTGGCCCTTTTACTACTAAGTTACGGTCTTTTTCCAGAAGAAGTGCATGGACGGCTGTTCCCATAGTGAAAGCAGCAGTCTGTGTACGCTTTTCGCCTTTCCAGTGTGCTAGAGATTTTTTATAAACCGTTTTAACGGTGGAGGATGATATACCACTGGTTGAGTGGTATACCATATTACTCATTCCTTGGACAACGCCCATCTAAGCAACGTCAGCCTCTAGCTCTTCAAGAGTATCAACTAACTTTTCTTCTATCATAGCTTCAGCATGGTCCAAATTTATCTTCTTCCATGCCTCTTCTATGCGGGAGTTTTCCCCAGCAACAAGTCCAGCAACAGCTTGAATACTGTCATATAATACCTGTGACATTTCAAAAGGTTCACCAAACTGTGGCTGGAAGTGCATTACATAATATGTTGCACCTTTGGGAGAAGACTGCTTCTCAGCCTTGAGAATACTCTCAAAGTCCCAAATCATCCTATCACCCATGCGGTTTAAAACATCGTGGTAGAATGGACCATAATTCTTACGCTTTAGCGATAGAACACATGGTTGATTTTCTATTGTGCGTTCTTCGCCGGAAGCAGTCTTTCCCGTATACGACACCACACCACGAACTATACGGTATCTATCAATACCAATATACTTCTTACGCTGTTCCTCAGTAAAGTCTTTAGACTGTTCATACGTAGGCATATTACAGTTGTAGCCACCTAACATATCCCTGCCTTCATCTTTAGCATATTGAAGTAATATAGACTTATTTATAAGTCCTTCCTCACCCCAGTGTTGGTACTGGATATGATTACTTAAAGCGCGGAACCGTACATTATCTTTTGCATACACACGTTCCTCGACTGGGGTATTCAAAAAGAATGCACCCAAGGGAATTTGCACCCCATTAGCGTCTTCGCCCTGTGAGTTTATTTTGAGGGCTGGGATGCTTGGTCCCTTTTTACCTGTTTGTGCTGCACCTAACGCAGAGGCGATATCAGCAAGGTTCAGGTCACCTTCTTTTACTACAAGATTGGTCATGTTTAATCCTTAACTATGAACCTTCATTTTACTACAACTAGGTGGCATTAGTCAACACTAATTCGTGCTGTTCAAGCCAATTAGTTCCAGCGCTTATTTCGATATCAAAGGGAACAACAGACTTGTAGTTGAACCGCTTTTCCATCTCCTTATC
>Ga0181420_1000934_pt1 | contig 11362 bp, 12 predicted proteins | sample 43SPOviralmetaG_FD_130145 | JGI IMG/M metagenome (GOLD analysis project Ga0181420, IMG submission 130145) | Marine viral communities from the oligotrophic San Pedro Time Series (SPOT) site, San Pedro Channel, CA, USA - 43 SPOT_SRF_2013-05-22 | ecosystem: Environmental > Aquatic > Marine > Strait... | reverse complement strand
TTTATCAACAAATGACATTATGTAAATGCCTTCGTTTTCTACATAAACACTTTTAACATTTGAACTTTGTCCAATATTTCTAATTAAAGTATCTTTAATGTTTACACTTAAATCAGTTAAAGGCAGTTTATCTTTTTCAGTTGTTCTTCCTAGCGACCTTAGACCTGTGTTTGATAAAAATACAAGATCATCACCAATGGCTTGTACTGTATCTCTTGCTACAAGGCCTACACCTCTTATAACTTCATTAAGTGCAAGTGATCCTACTGTTTCTGGTCTATCATATATAACAATGTTGTTTTTACCAAATATAACTAACTTGCCATAAAAAGGTGCAATAGCAATAACATCATCAATACCCCAGACTTTAGACAAATCTATTAAACCTGCATCTCCACCTGTCCAGTCATCACCATCTAACAAATTTGAATAATAAACAACATCTGGCGATTCTGCTACGCCACCTGCCCATATTCTTCCGTAATAACCCATGCCACAAGTAGGTTTGAATTGATTAGAAGAAACAGTTGATGGTTTAGTCGCATGTGCAGTCCACCTAGAACCAGAACTTAAACTACCATCGTATCTTTGTGGTTCTATACCAGCATGAAAACAATGCAATCTGTTATTAAAATTAACAAATTGCCAATTACCAGAACTACCTGATACGGTATGTTTAACATCAGCACCACTACTAGGAAAAGCTGATGCTGGTGAAGTAAAATCTACTACATAAATACTTGTGCCATAACTAACAAAAATTTTATTTGTTCCTACATCGTCATGCTCATGTATAGATGCTATAGCTGTGCCTGATGGTTCTACTTTTTGCTTTAAACCTTTTCTAAAAGCAATACGACCAGACTCTCTGATTACTACATTTTCAGCTTTAACTAAATAAGATAAATCTAAGGAAGCAGGGTTACTTTGCGTATTTAACCCATTTAACCCAATATCAGTTAAAGATTGATAAGATACTTGTTTTGTCATTATCTAAAATTTAATCCTGTTGCGTATTGACTACTATGATTTTCATTTACAAACCAATCTGATTCGTATTTTGTATTACCACTATCTAATATTATTGCTTGTTTAAGTGCTTCATTAGCTTCTTGTGCCATTATGCTAGATTGCGTTCCACCATCTTCACCTCTTTCTGCTATTGCCCTGGCCCATGCTCCAAGAATAACTGGTTGAGCAGGAACTTTAAGCACAGTTGTTGCATCTGTAAGTTTGTCTTGGTATTTAACTATATCAAAAGAAATAGTGTGTGCTTCAGTAGGTATTGGCGATAAATCTACTTTTAAATTATTAGAACTATCACTACCATTAAAAGCATAATATAAAGGCTCACCAGTATCGTCTGTAGGGTACTTTATAGTGTTAATGTACTGTTTGCTTACTTGATGTAAATGAATGCCTGTATTGTTGTTTATTGCATCCATTATTTTTATCTCTTGACCAGATGATAAATTGTAGTTTTTTGTACTTGCTACTGTAGATATATTAACTGTTTCTCTAAGATTAAGCCAATCATGTCTTTCTTCAACACCTCTTTTAGCATCATTAATTAATGATCCTATAACTTTATGATAGGCAGATATATTAGCACTATCATTAATTGCACCTGACCAATCTGTCGCAATTGTATCTTCACGCAATCTTATTAATACTTCATTAATCAATTCTCTATAAGTCATAACCTATCCTTTAATTATTTTTCCCCATACTGAACATCTGCCATCTACAATATCTACTACTTCAACTTGAAAATTTCCATTGTCAAAAAAAGTAACAACTCCAAATGCATGATTCCAGTTATGTAGTCTGCCTTTTAACCATGTATTGTTTTCTGCTGACATATCTTTTAAACAACCCATTGACCAAGCACTTATATTTCCGTCTAACAATCTTGTTGATGAAAACCTTGAAACATCATGTGTATGTCCGTACATAATGTTTGTACCGTATCTTTCCAAATGTGTTTTAGCATGTGTAGTTGTTGTATAAGCACCATGTACAAAAGACAACTTACCAATAGTTAAAACTTCATTGTATTTACGATACTCATAACCCCTGTCATCCCATTTACAAGCATTTCTAAATAAATATTTATCAAGATATGGGTTTTCTTCTACAAAGGCATCTAGCCACTCATCATGATTACCTGCAAGTATATGTCTAGTATTGCATTTAATCTTGTCTAACACCCTGTCAAACCTGTCTATTTGCTTATTTACAGCTTTAACTTCTTTGTCTATCTCTGGTAGTTGGTATTCTAATGGTGGTCTTTTTTGCCTCTTGTATCTATGACCCGATACAGAATTCCATTCTCCAACATCGCCCAGATTTATAAATATGTCTGGCTTAATAACTTCTATCGCCTTTAGTACAACTTTGACCGCACTCTCATCATGTATCGGAAAGTGTTGATCGGGTATAACAATCGCCCTTTTCATTTTTACCTACCTTTTGCTAGTTGCGCTCCAAAGTAGAATTCGATTATCATTGTTGCCCATCCAAATATTTCATCAAACTTCAACATCCCTTCTACACTAACATATTCTATCACATCAGGTGTTAATTGAATCCCTAAAATATCAAAACCTTCTGTTACTGTAGGAATAACTGTAGGTATATCCCAAAATACAGGTGCTACTTGTGTAAATATAACTAAAGCCAGTATAGTTAAAATAATAATTCTTCGATTCATAGCAGCCATTGGACTTTCTTTATCTGCTCGATCTCTAGCTTGGTTTATAGAATCATTCCTAACTTGTAGGTTCTGAATCATTAATTTTTGTTGTTCTTGTGCTGCTTGACTTTTAAGTGCAAACAACTTAGCTACAAAACCTAATGCTATTGGTGCTACATTAGTTAAAAATCCGATCATGCGACTAACCTCAATACATTAAAAATTCCTACTTCAGAAGCTAAGAAGTAAGCAAAACCACCTAACAAAAAATATCTAATTTGATTAAGCATATTAAATATCTTTTGTATTTTGGTATTAGTATCATCAATCTTGCTAAACAACTTTGCAATCTGCCCAGAGTGTTTATCTAATTGAAGTTGGAATCTATTTTCATCCATTATCTTTTTTTCGGTTTTTTACCATATCCCATAATATCTCCTAGTTTGCTAGTGGGTTATCTAAAGACTCTTGTATACGCTTTTCCATGTCTACTTTAGTCTGCTCTACCTTAATGTCAAAGCGATCTAATTTAGTGTCGTAGTTTGTAAGTTTCGTATCTACAGACTGTAATTTAGTATCTACCTTTGACTCTAAGTTCCATTGACTGTTACGCAAATCAGTCATATCTTTTTTTAATTCAATTTTTATAGCGTTAGCATGTTCTTCTATTCTCATAACATCGCTAGAAGTCTTTGCCATCTGTCCAGCTATTGCATCTAAGTCTAAATTTGCGATTCCTTCGACTTTTTGATATAACAGGAACCCTCCATAGAGTGAACCAACAATCGTTGAAATTAGAGCAAATGCTGCGACCAAACTGGTATATGTAAACTTTAATCCCAGAAATTTTAGTCTTTTATCAACTAAACCTTCAACTTGTGCAACCTTTTCTCCTAGATCAGCCATTAGTTATTGAATGCTCCATTATTCTGTAATTGTCTTAGGTATTCAATTTCTTGCTTTAATCTTTCTACTTCTAGCCTTCTTCTTTGTAGTTCTAATTGATACAGCGTATTACAATTAATTCTTTCGTTTGGAGCATCTAAAGGAATAATTAGCCTGGCATACAATCCTATGTCTTTAGTCTGAGGATCATCTCCTTCTTTCCCTATAATTGGCACAACAGCATTATTAATTACACCTGTCATTCCAATCTCAAAGTTTGTACTACCGCCTATAGCATTTTGACAATCTAAGTCACCTGCTCTAATACTGTCTGAACCGCTTACTGAACTCATACTAGGTATCGAAAAACTCATCGAACTACTGTCTGCTATTACCTGTGAACTTAGTAATAATAAAACTAACCACCGTTTCACTTAAACCTCGAACAAATCTTAGATTCTACAATTGGCTTAAAGTCATCATTGCCTCTAAGTTTTGATGTTGAGCATATGTATTCAGCTTGTTTTGCGTTTTCTGCATTAACATATACATCAAACTTGACACGCTTCAAATACTTTATGTTTATTATCTTGTATCGAGTAACAAACGGTATAGGCTGCCAATCTTTATCAAACACTCCAATCTGATACCATTGCACATCTGACCTTTTATTAAACACTTGCATTGTGGTCATTTTGGCACTTGGTATAAACGACATTTTCCACTCTGGGTAAGTGGGTGTCATATCATGGGCAGCTACAGAACTACATAGCAATACCCATAGTATTACTGAGCGATACATTCAGCTACTACGACTGCTGTATACGATCCACCTGGAAATGCCTTTTGTTGTCCACCACCATATGTAGCTTGTGAAGAAACACTAAACCAAGTAGCACCAGCGTGAGTCAAAGCATAAGTTCGCATTGCACCACCATTAGCTGTTGTACTTGCTGCTTGATAACCAGACATATCAGAAGAAGAAGTCTGTGCTACTGCTACTGCTCCTGTCCACACAACCGTATCACCTAAACTTGGACTTGAACTAAATGAAGTAGGGTAGCTTATCTGTGCTTTGTAAGCATTAGCTAGAGATGTATCTACACGAACAATAGGCACTTGACCAGCACTAGCAGGCAGGGTAGTTAGTGTGTACGCATTTGGGTTTCCATAGTAACCAGCAGTATCAGTATTAACTGTACATCTTGACTCTACATTGCCATTAATATTAGTGTTAGCCTCAACCTTCTTTGCAAATAAAGAACACCCAGTTAGTCCTACTACCAAAAATAAAGTTATTAATTTGTTCATTTATACTGCTCCTGTATCATTTCGTTGTGTAATTGTTCTTGTGTTAAACTTCTAAAAACTAACTTGTTATCTACTACCTTTCCACCATCTAACTGAGTTGTATCACGATATACACCGCCTGAAATTTGTGCTACATAATAAGAGTTAATATTTGTAGCTGTATTTATTTGTTTTAAAAGAGATGCTTGTGATGCTGTGTTAGCTATAGTTAAGGCATTCTCTGTAGCTGCCATTGCTATTTCTAATCGTTCTCTTTCTTCATCTTCTTCTTCTGTTTCTCTTTTTTCTTCCTTTTTATCCAGAAGGTTTTCATCCACCGCTTCTGTTGTATCTTTAACAAACTCATCATCTAAAGCATCATATATTTCTATCTTAGGCATAACTGGCAATGGCGGTATGTAGTTAGGGCAACTCTCATCATTCTGTGCGTTTCTACACAAATCCCATCTGTACATATAAAGTATAGTTACATCTTCTATACTGCCTGTACCTGTACCTGTAATCCTGCCATCACCAAACTGCTCTATTGGTGTGTAAGGTAAAGGTATAACATTCTGTACTTTTCCACCATACTTACCAGACCAATCTTCTGTGTCTTGGAAAACATAACCACCACCAACTTTGTCATTCTCTATTGTGACTGTAAAGTCATCGACTACATTCTTAACTGCTGTGTAGTTGTAAAGCACACCACTTATATCTAAACCTTCTTCTGCACTTATACCTAAAGTGCCTGTGTTCATTTTCCAAGTATTGCCATATATAGCAGCATTACTGGTGTAACCAAATTCGTAACTAAAAGAATATAAAGGCAGCAGCAACAGTACCCATAATGCTAAGAGCCTTTTCACGCTTTTCTGCAACACTAATTTCATTCTTCTCCTCTGGCATTGGTATTTCATCTGTCTTAACTGCCCAGGCTCTCTTTGCCTCATCACCGATCAAGCCATCTATAGGGCAAGGTGTTCCTGCCGACATCATTGCAGACCATACATCTGGGTCTTGGCACATCACACTAACTGCTGCTACTTTCATTCCAAACATATACAACTTTTGTGCTTTCTTTAGTCTTAGGCAGTTTTCTTCTGTGTATGTCGTACCTACTGATAAACCTAAAATCTGTGTTTGTACTGAACCACTAGAACTGATCGTACATAAATCACTATTGTTTCCACTACCAAACTGAGGCGATATAGCACTAGGCGGTGGTTGTTTAACTGTTGTAGTCTGTTCGCCTGTAGTTGTAACAACACTTGTCGAATCTGTAACAATCGGGTCTGCTGCAAATACCGAACTTGACAACAACAATACAACAAATAACTTTCTCATTAGTCAGCCACTAAACTCACAAATGCTGGGTCTACTTCATCCGTAGGGTTAGCAGTAAAGTGTGTACACATATCTATGTTTCTAGTGTGCGTAGTTGTGCCATCATATTCTTTAAAGCTACCATCTTCATTGTAGGTAGCAATCTTTCTAGTTTCAGTATGAGGTTTGTTCTCGTAAGCAATAACACCAGCTAAATCTGATATGGCATTAATAGCTGTCTTGATTGTTTCGTGTTCACTATACAAAGTAGTCGCATAAGTAGAAATGTTACTAGGCACAGCAGTACCACCTTTGGCTGCTCTTGACCAGTACCAGTCTATGTCTGCTAATCTACTGGCTACAGCAGTTCTAGCCTTCTCTAGCATATTAGCTTTAAGCGTAGCTACATCTCTAGCTGTTGAGGCATATGTTCCTACAACCTCTGAGCCACTTGTGTTTACAGTAAACTCACCATTCCAATAGTATCTGCTATCAGGAGTGACTTCTCTGTATGCCTTAATACCTAGTGAGGTAAGTGTCGTACTATCCCTAAAGATTGTTCTAGGATAAAGCACATCACTAATCTCCATAGATTTAGGTGTTTTAATTATTTGTCCGTTAAAGTACCACATATTCTCTCCTATCGAGCGTTACTATATTTAAAAGGTGTTTCTGCTACGGCATAAAAAATATGGATTTCGCCATCATTAATTTCTGTTGAATTGCCTCTAAGTTTAAAGCCGTTTGATGTAAAGTCCATTGACCTACTTGATGTTGTGCCTGCTGTACCTTGTTCTGCTGTAGAACCATAAGCAGTAAGATAAGTGCCTACTACATTAGTTGGGTCTGATTTGTTATTAAACATTACAAAACCTTCGCCAGAAGTTACTGTATTTTTTATAAGTACAAAAGCTGGTTTGAATCCACAATAGACAAATGTACCATCAGCATTATCATTACCAGTATATGAACCCACCTTAGAGTAGCCATCTACAGATGCAAAATTATAGAAAATATGAGTAGCTCCATTTACTATGATATTAGTACAAGGCTTTACAACTGTAGATGTAGGTGTTTCTTCAAATACATTTGAGGCATCTTGTACAGCATTAGTTGTGTTTAATTCAATAAACTTACCAGCACCACCTAAATCTTTATGATAAGTATTCCAATTGTCGCTACCATCTATTCGCCTTTGAATAATCATTTCTGGTGCAACACCTAGATTATGAGTATATGAACTGCTATTACTAATATTTGAATCAGCGGTGACCTTAACTATAGAAAATCCAGCAGCAGCATTACTACGACCAGAAGCACTTGTTAAACCGCTTGTTACTGTTGGTGTAAAAGTATCTGGACAATTCCAGTTCCAAGCTACAAAAGTCCAATTATTGTCATTAAGGTTTCCACCTGTTCTGCTTGTGGTAAATCCATCTGAAATAAAAGTTTTTACTGCATTGCTAGTATATTCAGCACCAGTATCATCAGCCATTAAAAGTTTAGTTGCTCCTCTTACCGCATCAGCAATTCTATGGCTACCTCCATTACTTCTTCCTTTACCCCATACCCAATCTGGCTGGAAACCAACACCAGTTATACTTCTATCATCAGCACCATTACCTGTCCAAAGCACAGTATTAAAATGCTCACTAGGTACAACAGCTACATCAGGCAAGTTAGATGTACATAAAGCTAAGAAGCCTGTAGGTGGTGTGTAGTAGAAGTCACCTATGCTATTACCATCTTGATTGCCTTGTGCTGTCTTGTTACCAGCGAATGAAGAATCTTGACCGAAGTTGGCTACATAATTTACCCAATTACTACCAGCACTAGCCATACTGACAGCAATAGAATAAGTTAATCCAGTAGTTATAGAAGCGTGACCAGTACCAGCAGAAGGATTGCCAGAATTTTTCCAAACACCATTATGAGCAACCCACATTTTTCCAGCATCAAAATCTACTGCTAAAGAAAAAACTGTTCCTGTATAGTCTATGTTATCAGCTTGAGAACCATAGTTTGAAACATTACTTCCACTTCCAACATAAACATCTCCATCATAAGGGTAATAGCCATAACTATTACCAGCTTCTCCTAAATATTTACTTGTTCTATTTAATTCATTTATATCTTCTGCGACTCCAAACATCCAATCACTTGTTCTGCTAGATGCTTTTGCAAACCATTCAAAATACCATTTTCCTGTACTAACAGCAATTGTAGAGCCTGTAGTAGTATCTTGTCCACCGCTTGTATTTGATTTCCAGTCTAAATTACCTTCTGAATAAACTGCACTATTTTGATTAGTAATTAAAGGATTAAGCGTAGCAAAGTTATTCGTAGGACTATCAACAGATATATCTGACTCTGTTAGGTTATTACTTGTCCAGTCATTATTGTTACCACTTTGATCTAGCCAGTATGCGTACTCTCGTTTGTCAGCGAAAGCCATATAGATGTAAGTATCTCCATTATCATTTGCAAAGCCATAAGTTCCGTGAATTTGAAACCCATTACTATCAAAATCAACTACAGGGTAATTAGCTTCAGCATCACTAGAATTAGCAGCAAGAGATAAATTTGCTCTATTTGTTGGGTTTCGTGTATTGTCATACATAGCCCAAAGGTTTCCAGCAGAAGAAGCATTTTTAAACATTACAAATGCAGGTTTAAATCCACAAGTTACACTTGGACCTGTAGCATTACCATTGCCAGTATAACTTCCAAACTTACTATACCCAGTTACACTATGCCAACAGTAGGCTATGTAATCTTCAGTATTACTATTATGTTGCGAACCATTACCAAGAGTTACAAGAGTTGATGAAGGTGCTGTATTGTTCCAAAAGTTACTATTAGTATCTTCAGCATCAGTAAGGTTTAATCGTAAAGCTTTAGTCCAACCTATGCTTGTATGTCCTACTCCCCAATTATCATTATTAGTACCATCTCTTGATTTAACTATAACCATTTCAGGTGCAGAAGATAGTCCGTGTCCTATAGTAGCACCGCTTGAGCCATTACCAGTATAAGAAACTATACTCTGTCCATATGTAGGATTTGCTTTAACCCTTGAGTCTATTGAGCCAGTTGTATTGTAGTCTGAGATACTATCCATACCACCAGCAAATGCCATATAGATGTAGGTTTCATTATTACCATTCATATCTCCACCAGCACCACCGGGTTGAAATCCAGTTGAAGTAAAAATAAGTGCTTGTCCAGCATCAGGAGATGAATATTCAACAGCAGTAGAATCTGGATAAAGAACCTTATTTTTTATACCTAAAGGATTCCTTGTGTTGTCTACTATTATCCAATTAGCTACACCTGTTGCTTTTTTGTACATTACAAATGCTGGGGCAAATCCAGTTGTTATTACTGGTGCTGTATCATTTGCGTTTCCAACCCAACTTCCAAACTTGCTGTAACCTGTTACACTATGGAAACAATATGCTATATAATTTGTATTAGTTTCGATTGTTTCAGCATCACCATCATTAGGTAAATAAAATAAACTTGAACTTGGTGTTGTATCTGCCCATTGATTAGTGTCAGCACTAGCACTTGTTAAATTCAGATTAATTTTTTTACCGTTTCCTAAACTAGCGTGATAACCACCCCAATTACCAGTACCATTGTCTAAACGCTTTGTTAGTATGAATTCAGGAGCAGAAGATAAACCGTGTCCAACTGATGGTGTTGAAGGGTAAGAACCACCTATACCGTATTTAACTATACTCTGTCCATAAGTAGGATTTGCTCTGACAGTTGAAGTAATACTACCACTTGTATTAGTAGCAGTAGTGTTGCCCATATCCCAACCCCAAGCTATGTGTGTTGTTCCACTAGCATTTGTATCTGAATCTGAGCCGAGTCTAAACCCGTCAGGCTCAAACACTTCTAAATAATTTGCGTGAGTTGTTTCAGCTCCAGTATTACTGGTTTTTAATTGTTTGTTTGTACCTCTAACTGTATCGAATATAAAATGATGTCCTGTCGCACCTCTTTTCTTAGCCCACACTAAATCAGGTGAAAAACCAAATCCTGAAATACTTTGGTCAGCACCTGAACCTGTATAAGTAACAGCACCAAAACCAGTAGGTGTATCAGCACCCATATCCCAGTTCCAAGCAACAAATTTATTTCCATTAGAATTAACATAACCATTAGAATCAGAACCTAATGAAAAACCATCTGTTGAAGTGCTAAAAGTAGTGCCTAATGATTGCTCAGCGTTAGTAATGTTAGTCGCTAATAAATTTGATGTGCTAACAAGAGGAGTCATTAAGATGTGGTGTTCACCTGAATCTCTTTTTTTAATCCAAGTAAGGTCTGGCTTAAAACCAGTACCACCTATATATCTGTTTGTTGCATTACCTTTATAAATAACCGTACTAAAACCTTCTACTGTATAGTCATTCTTAAACGGTAGGTAGAATCCATTAGTACCATAAGTGCCTGAATATTCTTTAGGCTTCCATTCACCGTAATCACCTGTTTCTCCGAAGTCTGCTGGGGTTAATGCTTGTCCATCTATGAAGTTTACTTCTGCTAGGTAGCCATCATAATCAGCAGCAGCAGCTTGGTCAGCACCTATCCAATTAAGTTTAGTGTTAAGATTCATATAAGTATCTTCACTAGAACTATATTGACCATTAGTATTATTTAATGTAATTTGAGAGCCATTTACATAAATTTTTAATCTGTTAGTATCTGTTCCTTGTGTTGTATCAACAGCAATTAATAAATGATACCAAGCACTTGTATCACGAAATACCATATCAGATTGCCAATATCTATCTGCTCCAGAATCCTTATCGCCAAATTGTAATTTACCATCACCTCTTATAAAAACTACTGTGTATTCATCATAATTAGAACCAGCACCAAATATATTTCTATTAGCACCTAAATTTCCTAATTTTAACCAAGTGCTAAAAGTCCAAGTTTTGCGATTAGATGTAGTTGTCGGTGTTTTTGTTAAATATGTAGAACGACCATCTTCAAATTTAAGACCTTGGTCTATAGTATAAGCCTCTCCAGAAGCATACATCCATTGTGGTGAACCTATTGCCATATTATGCGAAAGCCAATTGTGGAGTTCCTAATAAAATTCTTCCTGAAGCAACTACAACATAAGGAACAATGTCGGTTGCT
>Ga0181420_1000932_pt1 | contig 11374 bp, 8 predicted proteins | sample 43SPOviralmetaG_FD_130145 | JGI IMG/M metagenome (GOLD analysis project Ga0181420, IMG submission 130145) | Marine viral communities from the oligotrophic San Pedro Time Series (SPOT) site, San Pedro Channel, CA, USA - 43 SPOT_SRF_2013-05-22 | ecosystem: Environmental > Aquatic > Marine > Strait... | reverse complement strand
TATCTTTAAGTAGTGGAGATCGTCTTACATTTAGTCCAGGAGAGGGGATAGGTATTTCACATACTGGTAATACTATTACTATTGTTAATACAAGTTCAGCAGATATGACAGGTGTTACAGCAGGAACAGGGTTAACAGGCGGTGGTGCTTCCGGTGATGTAACTTTAGCACTTAGTGATTCCTATGTAAGAGGATTGTTTAGTGCAGGTGGAGATTTAAGTTATAATAGTTCAACAGGTGCATTTACATTTACAAACGACGAAGGTGATATAGAAGGTGTTACAGCAGGAACAGGTTTAACAGGTGGCGGTACATCAGGTACAGTTAGTTTAGCAGTTAGTGGATTAACAGTTTCAGAATTAGCGGCAGGCTCATTACAAACAAGTGGTGAAAGTTTTTCAAATAATGATACTTCATTAATGACATCAGCGGCTATTGAAGATAAAATTTTAAGTTATGGTTATACTACAGAATTAGGTGATATAACAAGTGTTACAGCAGGAGTTGGACTATCAGGTGGCGGTTCAAATGGAGCAGTTACATTAGACGTAAGTGAAGCAACATCAACAGCATATGGTGGTGTTAAAATTGGATATACAGAAAATGGTAAAAATTATCCAGTAGAATTAAGCAGTGGAAAAGCATTTGTTAATGTACCTTGGGTAGATACTAATACAGATACAAATACAACATATAGTGCTGGAACTGGATTAAGTTTAGCAGGAACAACATTTAGTGCTTCAGGTTTAACAATATCCCACTTTGCTGGCGCAACTATACAAGTTGCTTCAGAATCATTTGCTGATAATGATACTACATTAATGACATCAGCCGCAATACAAGATAAGATACAAAGTTTTGGTTACAGCACAACATCAGGTACAGTAACAAGTGTTGTAGGTGGAGAAGGTTTAAGTGGTTCAATAACATCAGCAGGAAATATAAATGTTAACCTATCAGATACAGCAGTATTTACAAGTACAAATACAGCAAGTAAGGCCGTAGTTAGAGACGGTTCAGGTAACTTTGCGGCAAACGTAATAACTGCTACAGCAACACAGGCTCAATATGCGGATTTGGCTGAGAAATACGAAGCAGATGCTGACTATGAACCAGGTACTGTTTTAGTTATAGGCGGAAATGCAGAAGTAACCGTAACAGATGAGCCAGGAAGTTTTAAAGCAGTTGGAGTTGTAAGTACAGATCCAGCATACTTAATGAATTCAGAAGGAAATGGTATAGCAGTAGCATTACGTGGAAGAGTTCCTTGTAAAGTTACAGGTAATGTAAATAAAGGTGATGTTATTATAACTGGCGATACTCCAGGATATGGTATGGTAGCCGCAGATCCACAAAATTTAAGCCCACTACAAATTATAGGTAGAGCATTAGGTAACAAATTAGATGCCGGTCAAGGCATAGTTGAAATTATAGTATAAATGAAAATCGTTAGGACTAGTACTCCGCGAGACATTACGTTACATGATGGAGAATACCCTGTTAATCTAGAACCCACAGACGTTGTAGAAATTTTCGAAACCCCCCTCACAGGTGCATATAATTGGGACTATACAGTTCAGGATAACCGTATCAAAAAATTATATGAACTAGGTAAAAAACTTAATTGGAATGTAGAAGTTGATGTTGATTGGACTCCAGAATACAAAGGCATGGATCCAGAAGAGTTCGAATTCGAAAATACTCAATGGGATAATCATCCTGTATATAGTAAAATGGATAAAGAAACCAAGTTAGAGTTTCTTACAGATTTAAATAGTTGGGCACTTAGTCAGTTTTTACATGGTGAGCAAGGTGCTTTACTAGTAGCAAGTCAGTTGGCCAGTTGTGCACCAACATTTAATGCCAAACTATATGCGGCTTCACAAACATTTGATGAAGCAAGGCATGTAGAAGCCTTTAACAAATATCTACAAACCAGAATAAAACGTACATGGCCTATAGGAAAAGCACTAAAAGGATTACTAGACAAAATACTCACAGATCCACGTTGGGATTTAAAGTTTATCGGTATGCAAATTGTTATAGAAGGACTAGCACTAGCGGCCTTTAATGCCGCCAAAACAGGAACAAGTGATCCTGTATTATATGAAATGTTAGATTATATTATTAGGGACGAAGCCAGACACGTTACCTTTGGTGTAAACTACTTAGAAGAATATGTAAAAACACTTACCGAAGAAGAACGACAAGACAGAGCACAATTTGCCTTTGAGGCCTGTACTGTGAGCAGAAACAGATTAAGAGCATATGATGTTTGGGAAAAATATGGTATGGATATAGAACAAACAGAAGCATATCAGAAAGAACATATATTTCAAACACAATTTCAAGATGTATTATTCAGTCGAATAATGCCCAACCTAAAAAGAATAGGACTACTAACGGACGAACTTATACCTGAATATGAAAAATTAGGTGTAATGGGTTATGCAGATGGTGACTCAGATTTCGAAACTAGTTGGGAAGAACTATCTAAACCACTTAAAACTAGTTAAAAAGATAAATAGATGTAAGACGGAGAAGACTGTGTCGACAGTCATGTTAGCATGATGACACAGACTAGGGTTCATAAGGCATGGTGTCCTTATCACAACTCCTAGAACTGACCTGGATAATAAAGTATGGCAATTTTTGGAAATTTTAAAGGAACCACGCAGTCTGAGTTTCAGATTGGGAAAAGTTCTGAAGGAGCAAAAATCTCTACAGGCACTAGGCCAAGTAGCGGTATCTCCGCGGGTGATATATACGTAGATAGTTCTAATTCAACTTTACAAATCTATAACAACGCCTGGGTGAGTGTAGGAAGTACTTTAGCAGACTTGAACGTTGATTCTGGTACATTATTTGTAGACAGTAGCAACGACACAGTCTCCGTCGGCTCAACTAGTTCTAACGATAAACTATTTGTAAATGGTAGTTTAAGATTAGGAACAAACCCAAGTTTAAAATTTGCAGGTGCATATTTAGATGTATCTCATGCAAACGGAACTGCTACCCAATTAAGAGTAAGAGATAATGGTTCCAGCTCAGACCCAATATTTAAAGTTTACAATGCAAGTAATAGTACAGAAGTATTTAAAGTATCAGGTAATGAAGTTTTATATGCAGACAATGTTAAAGCAAAATTTGGTACAGGTGGCGATTTAGAAATATATCACGATGGCAGTAACAGTTATATAGACGATGCAGGCACAGGTTCACTTAGATTAAGATCAGGAACACTTACTGTAAGTAATGCCGCTGGTAGCAAAACATCAGCAGTATTTAATTCAGGTGGTTCTCAAGACTTATATCATAATAATAACAAAAAATTCGAAACAACAAATTCAGGTATCTCAGTAACAGGTGATGTTGCAATAACAGGTGATATAACAACTGCAGATACAGATAATTTAAGTGAAGGTACAACTAACGTTTACTTTACAACAGCCAGAGCCAACTCAGCAATTGATGCCAAATTAACAGGCAGTTTAGCATTTGGCAATATAACAGCACAATCAGTTGAAACAGGTGTTGTTGAAGGTGTTGTTTTCCAACCTATTACAGATTATGGTAGTATTACAAATTCTGCAAATATAACAATTGATTATGGTGCAGTAAATGAATCAGGCACAGTTCCTGCTATAGGTGATTTTGAATATATATCTGATATTTTTGGACCAACAGGAGATAGTTTTGCTGTTGCATCATTACCAAGTGCCTCACAACCAGGTCAAATGATTTATGTAAGTGATGAAACAGATGGTTCAGTTATGGCATTTAGCGATGGTAGTAATTGGAGAAGGATTACAGATAGAGCAATAGTTAGTTAATTTAAACAGGAACACACATGCCTAGAGCAAAAAAGACGGTAACTAAGACGGATAAAAAAGTAGTTGCAAAGGAAGAAACAACTTCTGAAATAGATATTAAAAAATTAAAAGCGGCCCTTAAAAAAGAATTAAAAAAAGAGTTGCAAGGCCAAATAGATGAAAGTTTCCTAATGTGGGGAGCCGAACCAGAAGAGCCTAAAGAAGCAAATGCATTTGTAGATATGGATTTGCTAAGAGCTGAAATATCAGCAGAGTTTAAAAAAGAGTTTGATAAAAAACTTGCTCAAATAAAAAGTATAGAAGCAGGTGAAACTCAGGCATTAAATCTATCAAATAGTATTATAGATGTAAGTGCCACAACAGACGGTATAACTGTAAAAAAAGCAGGTGAAAATGATGTTGTTTTTACAGTAACTAAAAATGGTGCATTGGCTTTCGGTAATAGATCTCCAAGAACATCAGGATTAGGTACAGCACATTTTAGAATGAAAGGTGCTGGTAAGTCTCCAATTCCTACTAATGGTACTGGAAGTACTAGAGGATTAATAGTTGAGGGAGATGGTGATGATACAGGTACGTTTATTTTTAGAGCATTGAGTACTGGAAATAGACAAGGATTTAATGTAGGCAGTACAGGTAAAGTATTAATTGGTATAAATGAAGACCCAAAAAATAGTTTACTAACAGCATACAATAGTGAATTTGATGTAGATGGTTTAAATGTTATTACTGCTAGTAAGTACAACACAGGTAACGTTTTAAATTTACAACATGCATCAGATGTAGATGAAGCATATAATTTTATAGATGCTAAAAATAATTGCAAAGAAGATATTTCTGCAAGTATGTTTAGAGTAAATGGAAAAGGTGAAACATTTACACACAAAGGATTTTTTAGTAATAGTACAGGCTATGCGGAATTATTTGAATGGGCAGATGGTAATCCAAGAGACGAAGATAGATCAGGATTAACAGTTGCCATAAATGCAGATGGCCAACTTATAGATGCTAATGATGATAATGAAAATATAATTGGTGTGGTTGTAGAAAGTGCGGCAGTTATAGGTAATACAGGTTGGAATATTTGGCAAGACAAGTATGCTGTAGAAAAACAAAACTACACAAAATACAAAATTGTTGAATGGAAAGATGAATCAGGATTATTGCATAGTGAATATGTAGCAAGTTTAAGTCCTAGTTTTGCTTTACCTGAAGATGCTATTATATATGAATCAGGTGACGATGGAGCAGAATTAAAAAGACCCATACTACCTAAAAATTATGATGCAGACAGAGAATACACATCAAGGATTAAAAGAGGTTGGACACTAGTAGCATTAAAAGGCACAGTGAACATGTACAGAGGACAAAATATAAGAAGTTCCTGGATTAAAATAAGGGACTTGAATGACGAACTAGAACAGCGAATTCTTTTATAATGATAAATACATTATATAAAATTTGCTAATAAGATATATTAGGGGTAAAAAATGGCAACAGCAATTCAAAGACGTCGAGGTACTACTACCCAGCACGGTTCATTTACTGGACTGGCGGGTGAGATCACGATCGATACAGATAAAAATACGGTCGTCGTTCACGACGGATCAACTGCAGGTGGTGTACCACTAGCAACAGCGGCCCAAGTTACAGCACTAGGCGGCGCAGATATTACAGATGTTGTGGCAGGCAACGGTTTAAGTGGCGGTGCCGCTTCAGGATCGGCCACTATAGCATTAGACTTAAATGAACTTACAGCGGCGGCAGTAGATGTTGCGGCAGATAGTATTGCTATAGTAGATGCTGGAGATTCAAATGGAAGTAAAAAAGAATCAATAGCAGACTTAGTAAGTGCTATAGCAGGTTCAGGACTTAACGCAACAAACGGTGTACTAGCAATATCAGAAACAGGTGACATAAGTGCCGTAACAGCCGGAGACGGTTTAAGTGGCGGTGGTTCAAGTGGTGCGGTTTCATTAGCACTAGATCTAAACGAACTAACAGCGGCCACGGTAGCAGTTGCTTCAGATAGCATAGCAATTATAGACGCAAGTGATGACACTTCAAAGAAAGAAAGTATTGCAGATTTAGTTGCAGGAATGGCTGGCACAAATTTAACAGCAACTTCAGGAACATTAGGTATAGCAAGTTCTGTTATTAGAGGATTATTTAGTGCAGGTGGAGATTTAAGTTATAACAGTTCAACAGGTGCATTTACATTTACAAACGACGCAGGTGACATAGAAAGTGTTACAGCAGGTGACGGACTATCAGGTGGTGGTTCAAGTGGTGCAGTTAGTTTAGCACTAGACCTAAATGAATTAACAGCCGCAACAGTGGCCGTAGATGCTGACCTTATTCCGATTATAGACGCATCAGATAATAGTACAAAGAAAGAAAGTATTTCAGACCTAGTGGCCGCAATAGCAGGTACAGGTTTAACTGCTTCAAGTGGACAATTAAGTTTAACAGATACAGGATATGTTACAGCCGTTACAGCCGGAGATGGTTTAAGTGGTGGTGGAACAGATGGCACAGTAGCAGTAGCATTAGACCTTAACGAATTAACAGCGGCATCAGTAGATGTTGGTGCAGATAGTATCGCTATTATTGACGCAAACGATTCAAACGGTAGTAGAAAAGAAACTATAGCCGACTTGGCAACAGCAATGGCTGGTACTAATATTACAGCAAGTAGTGGACAATTAGTAGGTACAGCAGGTACAGTTACTAGTGTTGGCGGTGGTGCAGGTTTAACAGGTACAGTTACAAGTTCAGGCTCATTAGCAGTTGGACAAGGTGATGGTATTAGTGTAGCCGCAGATGCAGTTGCCGTAGATGCTACAGTTGTAAGAACGTCAGGCACACAATCAGTTGGTGGTGCTAAAACATTTACAGATGACCTAATAATTTCTGCTAACTTAACAGTTAATGGTACAACAACACAGGTCAATACAGAAACATTAACAGTTGATGATAACATCATTGTACTTAATAACAACGAATCAGGAACCCCTTCTGAAGATGCTGGTATTGAAGTAGAAAGAGGAACATCAACTAATGTTAAACTACAATGGGACGAAAGTGCAGATGTATGGCAGTTTACTAATGACGGTAGCACATACTTCTCAATACCAACAACATCAAATATCAGAGCAGGTATTAGTGTAACAGATGCAGGTGGATTAGGTTCAGCCGCATATAACAGCAGTACTGGTGTTATTACTTACACAGGACCAGCAAACAGTGATATTACAGGCTTAATTAGTGTAACAGATGCAGGTGGATTAGGTTCATTAGCATATAGTTCAGGAGAGATTACATATACAGGTCCTAGTAATTCAGATATTAGAGGATTAGTAAGTGTAACAGACTCAGGAGGAGATGGTTCACTAGCATATAATAACTCAACAGGTGTAATTACTTACACAGGACCAAGTACAGCCGAAGTAGCCGCTCATTTAAGTGTTACTGACGCAGGTGGAGACGGAAGTTTAGCATATAACGATTCAACAGGTGTATTTACATATACTGGACCAAGTGCCGCAGAAGTTAGAGCTCATATAAGTGGTGGAACAGGAATTTCAATAAGTTCAGGTGAAATTAGTGTTACAGCAGGAAGTATTGGTGCAACACAATTAGCCGCAACAGCCGTAACAGGTGGTGTATATGGTGATGCAGATTCAGTAGCACAAATTACAGTTGATGCAGACGGACGTATAACTGGTTCAAGTAATGTAGACATAGCAATAGCCAGTGGTGCTGTTAGTGGCTTGGCCGCATCAGCAACAACTGACACAACAGTTGCTAGTAATATTGCTTCAGGAACATTAGCAAGTGCAAGACTGCCAGATTTAGCAGTTAGTGACTTTGCCGGAGCCGCAATACAAACTGGTTCAGAATCATTTAGTGATTCAGATACGGTATTAATGACAGCGGCGGCAGTCCAAGACAAGATACAAGCATTTGGTTATAGTACTACAACAGGTACAGTAACAAGTGTTGCTACAGGAGATGGTATATCAGGCGGAACAATTACTGGAAGTGGTACAATATCAGTTGACTTAGCCGATACAGAAACATTTACAAGTACAAATACAGCAAGTAAGGCCGTAGTTAGAGATGGAAGTGGTAATTTTGCCGCAGGAACCATAACTGCTACAGCAACACAGGCTCAATATGCGGATTTGGCTGAGAAATACGAAGCAGATTCAGAATATGAACCAGGAACAGTTGTTGTATTTGGTGGTGAAAAAGAAGTTACAGCATGTGACAGTCAAGGAAGCCAAGCAGTAGTTGGTGTAATTAGTACAGATCCAGCATACATGATGAACAGCGAAGCAGAGGGACAATATGTTGCTTTAACAGGAAGAGTTCCTTGTAAAGTTACAGGCCCAGTTGCAAAAGGTGACTTATTAGTATGTTCAGCAGAAAGCGGACATGCAGAAGCCAATAATGATGCAAAAGCAGGAAGTATTTTAGGTAAAGCAATAGGCGAAAATCCAGATGGAAATGGACCAGCAATTATTGAAGTACTTGTTTCATTAATGTAAACAACAAACAAATATAAAAAGAGGAGCATTTATGCTCCTTTTTTTTGACTTAATTTTCTAACACAGTTAAAGTATGTTAAAAATGATAAATACTGGTGAGAGAGTAACACACATCGAGAATTATTATGGAAGATATCTTTAAATTGATAGCAGAGGTAGGAGCCCCCATCGCCGGAAGTTTGGTAATGGGATTTTTTATCTTTTTGGTAATTAGACAAATAATGGAAGGCATAGTAGATCAGGTTAAAACATTAACAGGATTTTGCAAAATGCTAGAAGCCAGAGCAAGTACAATGAGTAATGAAATGATGAAAATTGATTTGCTTGTTTCAAGTGCATTAGAACTTAGACCCGATATTGAAAGAATTGCTCGTGCAGAAAATTTTGTTGAAGATGGCAAAGTAGATGCGAGGAGAGATTAATGGATGTCGCAGGACTAATTAACGACTACGGATTTCCTGTAGTTATGGCAGTTGGCTTAGGCTATTTCATTTATTTTATTTGGAAATTTATAGGTGACCATATAGATCCTGCATTAGCAGATATGCATGTTGCTCTTATAAGAGTTATAGATAAGACTCGTATGCTTGATCAAGATATGATCCGTTTACAACAAAAAGTAAATGTTGTATTAGAATACAAAGCAACACAGAAGATTTTACAAGATGCCAAGCAAAAAGAGGCATTGGAAAAAGTTGAGAGGAAGAAAAAATGAAATTAATATTACCAGTGTGTCTTGTAGCAGGACTTTTAAGTTTTAGTTTACAAGCAGACGAAATAAAATTTAAATTTAAGAATCCTAGTTTTAGTGGTCAAGGAACTGGCGCTCACTATTTAACTATTGAGAACCAGGAAAAGTCACGTAGGGATAAAATTAAAGCAGATATAGAGGCGGCCTTAAAGGCGGCTGAAAGAGCAGATCAAAATAGTACGATTAATAAATTTATTAGAAATTTGGAGAGTAGGATCTATTCACAAATTTCTAAAGGATTAGTTGATAGTATGTTTTGTGATCCTGCAACAGTAATTAGTTGTACAGGATCAACAAGTGGTGCATTTGATATTGAAGGTAATACAGTTACTTATGAAGTAATTACAAATGCAGATGGTTTAGAAGTAATAAAACTTACTATTGTAGACCCAGATGGAACAATAACAACAATAGAAATACCAATTGGTATAGGACAAATAGCAGGCGGATAAGTTGACTAAAAATATTATAATAGCACTGATAGGTGTTTTATATTTGAGTGGTTGTGCCAGTATCGCTATTCCAGGCGATGAGATGTGCCAAACTGATTTTCTTGAGTGTGTAGAAGAACCCAAGAAAGTAGAACTACCCACATATAGAAAATTACGATATTTGCCACCGGCAGAAGTTATGCCTGTGGTTGCTATATATCAATTTGGAGATGGCACAGGACAAAGAAAAAGTCAAGACGGAGTTGCTAGTTTTAGTACAGCAGTTACGCAAGATGCAAAAAGTTTATTAGTAGACGCTCTAAAGGCGGCAGGTTCAGGTAGTGATGCCAAAGGAACTTGGTTTAGAGTAGTTGAAAGAGGACTAGGTTTAGATAACTTAGTTAGAGAAAGACAAATAGTTCGAAGTACTAGATCCGAAACTGCCAAGCAGAACGGACTAGAGGAGTTTCAAGAACTACAGCCAATGTTATTTGCTGGTATGATATTAGAAGGTGGTGTTATAGGATACGACACTAATATTGAATCAGGAGGTACAGGGGCAAGATATTTGGGTATTGGGACAACAAACCAATATCGAAGAGATAGCATAGTAATATCACTTCGTGCTGTAAGCACACTTACAGGTGAAGTTATATTAAACGTGCAAACACAAAAAACTGTTTTAAGTTCAGGACAAGCAGGAGACGTATTTAGATTTGTAGATATGGATACTCGTTTGTTAGAACTTGAAAGCGGTATGACACAGAATGAAAGTGTAACATTTGCAGTCCGATCAGCGATCGAGGCCGCGGTGTTAGAACTTATTAGGCAAGGTGATGAAAGAGGATATTGGAAGATTGTTTATCCTGAGGATTGGGACCAACAAGTTGCAGAACAAGAACAAGCATACTGGATGAGTCTTAAAGAAGCAGGCAATCTTACTGACGAGGAAGATGAAGAACAGTACTCTAAAGATCCAAATGATTTACCTTTGTGGAAACGCATTCTTTTAAAGAATGAAAATAAACCAATATTGGAGAAAAATAATGAAGATAATTAAAAACTTAGCGGTTGGTGTCTTCGCATTAATAGGACTTATGTCTAACCCAGTAATTGCTGATGACAACGAAGTGTTAATAGATCAGGAAGGTGATAACCTTACATTAACAATTCTACAAGCAGGTACAGGTAATACTGTGTCTGGTAATAGCGGTGCAACAGCAGACTTAACACTTACTGGTAACAACATAATATTAGACCTTATACAAGACGGTGACAACAATGATTTCTTTGGTGCACTTGTTTTGGACGGTTCAGGATCAACTGTGTTAGATTTTTACAATCTAGGAGATGGCAACATCTTTGATTTTGACGTAGGGGATAATAGTGCCGATAATGCTGATATGCTTTCAAGCATTCAGGGTGACGGTAACTTATTTGACATAGGTATAGGTGAAAATGCCAGTGCAGAAGGTTTAAACTTTGATTTAGTAATACTAGGTGACAGAAATGATTTCGACACTAGTTTTACAAATAGTAAAGTTTGGGCGGCGGCTGGAGATGGTGACTCTTGTGGAACAAACTGTACAGGTTCAAGTGCAATGGTAGGTATCTTAGTTGATGCAGACAACGTTGTATGGAACTTTGATATTACAGGTGATGACAATGCTTTTGCTACTAATCAAAGTGGTAACAGTGATCACAGTTTAACAGTAGACTTAACAGGTAGTGATGGAGATTTCCAGTTCACTCAGAATATGACTACAACCTGTTCACCTGCATGTCACGGTATTATTAATGTCGAGT
>Ga0181420_1000931_pt1 | contig 11375 bp, 5 predicted proteins | sample 43SPOviralmetaG_FD_130145 | JGI IMG/M metagenome (GOLD analysis project Ga0181420, IMG submission 130145) | Marine viral communities from the oligotrophic San Pedro Time Series (SPOT) site, San Pedro Channel, CA, USA - 43 SPOT_SRF_2013-05-22 | ecosystem: Environmental > Aquatic > Marine > Strait... | reverse complement strand
CTCAAGCTTAAATACATCTACATCAAGCTCTTTCATCTGAAGTTCAAACTCTTGTTCAGCTTTTTTAAGTTCAAGCATCTGTTCAGGTGTAGCTTCTTGTATAGCTTTCTCAATAGCTTTAGGTGTATTAGATACTCCAAGTACATCAGCTATCATATTTGCAGCCATGCCGCCCATAGGACCGCCTAATGCAGTACCTATTGTAGGTGCTACTGCTCCTACTAAACTCTTTAACATATCTTTCATACTTCTTCGTCCTTATATATTACTTCCATTAAATCCTCAAACATGTTTCTAAAATCATCTAGGCTCATGAAAGGCATATCTTGTTTTACTTGGTGTATGCAGTACTGTCTGTAGCATCCTTCCAATTGATCTTCTAAATATAATATCATTATACTCTCCTGTGTAGATTTGTCAAGTTATTTAGCTTGATCGTAATAAATATCTGTATAAGGTTTATTTGTGAATGGATTTATAGCTAGTTGTTTAGCCTGTGTGTCATAACTTTGATTACTTGTTCTATCTTTTCTTTCCATCGGTATAAGTGGAGCTTTAGTAACTGGATGATCTTTAGAAAGTTTACCACCTTTAAAGTTTTGATCTCGGTTATAAAAAATAGGATCATCATCATCAAACTCATACTTAATATAATTATCTGTCCATCTATCTTCCCAATCATACCCTCTTGAAAAATCTTTAAAGAAAGGTATAAGTGTTTCGCCTGCTTTAATTACTGCTTTTTTACCACCATCTTCTTCTGCTGCTGCTGCAACTAATGGAATAGATACTATATCATCCATTAAAGTAAGTGCAGGCATGAGTCCTGAAATAGGACTAGTCGTACCATACTCATACCTTACTTCATTAACAACTTTGTCCCCATACCAAGGAATAAATTCTGCAGAAAATAAAGCAGCGTCAGCCATTTTATTTGCAAACTCAGGAATATTTCCTTGAGTTACTGCATCAGGATAAAACGTATCATTTTTAAAGTTAGCTGATGAATTTAATTCTAGTTGTAATTCTCTAATAGCTCCATAAACAGGAATAGCTGCTAAAATTCTTATTGCTAATGCTGCATCTCCATTTTCTACTCTAGATATAAGAGCATTAGTTTGTGTAGATTTAGCTTGTGCCCAAGATAAAAAGCTTCCTAAAAATCTAATAGAAGGATCACGAGACTGAGAAAATAATCTTCGATTTCCTACGTTAGGAATTAAAGCATCACGTTCGGCTGATTTAAATCCTGCTTTATTTAAATATCTTTCAGCTAATTTATCTCCTGTCATATCATCCATGTTTTTAAACTTACCTAGATATTTAAACTGAGCTTCTGTTAAAGTTAAATCAGACATTTCTTTTTTTAAACTTTGGCTTACTTTGTTTCCTTTTTGTAATTTTTTACCTATATCATAAGCTCTTGTTGCTCCTGCATCAAATGCAAACGCTCTTGAAAATCTAGTAATCCTGCCAAGTTGAACTAACTCAAAAAATTTCTGTTGATAATTCATTACACCACGTTGAAAACTATTAGCATTATTGATATCTACCATCCAAGCTTTCATTTCTCTTTGTAACAGTCCGTTGTATTGTCTTTTATTCCAAATAACATCCATGTATTTATCTTTAACTTTCATATCTCTAGGTCGTTTAGAACCTAAACCTAAAGCTGACGAAACATTTTGTTCTTTTCTAAATTGTTTAATGTAAGCTGAACTAGCTGCTTTAACTCCACTATTTTTAAAAGTTTGTATTATATCACCAAAACTAGGAATTGCTACTTTAGTTAATTTTGTTGTTGCTAAAACTGCTTGTATTAAAGCAACTGTACTAATAGCTAAATCATTAGTAGGAAGAATTCCTCGTTCAATTTGAAATAATCCAAAGTATGCTTCGACCGAATCTTTAACATCTTTAATTTGTTGCCTTGCTATTTTATCTTTAGATAAATTTTGACGAGTTCCAATTCCTACGTCTTGTCTTATGCCTTCAAATACCGATTGCAAACCTTCACCTTTAGCCCCAAATACCCTAGCAAATTCAGCTACAGGAACAGTTTGATCAAACAAAGTTTGTAAAGTATTAATAGGATCATCTTCAAAATAATCTCTATTTGCTAAATAAGCTCTAGCTTCTTGAGAGTATAAAACTCTTTCATTTTCAAAATGTCTTGCTGCAGTAATAATTAAATCTTCACTTGTCTCATCAGCACTTTTAAACATAGCAGCACTATCATATTCTTTATTTAATATTTTGGTTTCGTCTAAATCCCATAGCCCAGTTTTACGCATCTGTTGTGAGCCTTTTATATAGTTTCTTGCTTTATCAGTAGCCCAGTTAATAAATTTTTGTGCTCCTTGCATATCAATATCTGCTTCAGGATTTTCTAATTTTTGTATTTTTAATTCTCTTTCTTTACGTGCTTGTGCAATAAATGAATCTGCGTAGTTACGAATTCCTTTAGTTTTAAAAAAATCGTCAAAATCTTTTTGTTGTAATATATTATCAATTCCCCCTCGTATTTCTACAAGACTATCAAACTTTTCAAGATCATCAACATGCACATTAGTTTTTATTTTTTCTCCGTTACGTACAAAATCTCTAGGAATAAATTTATTAGTATTAAGATCATCTAAGAATTGTAATTTAAAAGCTTCTGTTATATCTTCTAAAGCCTCAGCAGATTGTACTCTTTCAGTTTTAATTAATTGAGTTAAACCATATTGATCTATTTCTGTTAATTCAATACCAGTAGCTTTTGTATATTTTTTAAATTCATCAGTAAGGTTTATAATTTTATCTGCTAAAGCTTGTGCTTCTACATTTTCTAAATCACCAGATTGTAAAAAAGAATGTTTAGATGTAGCAGCCATATTTTTATTATTAACTAATCTACCTGCAGCTAAAACTGTAGGTTCTGAAGCATCACCTATAATTTCAGGTAATGCTACTGCATTCCAATAATTTAAAGCTTGTATTTTAGCAGACTCTACAGATGTACCTAAAGTCATTCCTGCTTTTACCCCTGCTCCTTGTGTATTAAACATACGAGCACCAAAAGTCTGCACAGATTCAACACCTGATTGTAATTTAGCAGAAAGTGTTCCTGCAGTCATTCTTTTTAAAGTATTAAATACATCTTTTCTATAGATGTCTTTTCCAGTATCTAAAAATTGTGTTACAATTCCTTCATTTGTTTTTTTAATTCTAAAAGGTGTAACTTGTATTTTTTTCTGAAGTCCTCCTAAAAATGCACCTATAGCTGCTGCTCTATAAATATCGGACATTTCAGTTTCTTCATCAGCAATAACAATTCCTGCTGCTGCTCCTCCCATTGCTCCAAATAAAGGTCTGACAGTTTCGTACATTAAAGCAGTAGCAAAATCTTTAGTCATTATACCTTTTTCAAATCCTGCTTTTAGACTAGCGTAACCAATTTCTATAAAGTTATTAGGTACTTGTTTTAATAAAATGTTTTCTAATTCATCTTTGTTTTTTAAAATTTGATCATCTAGTTCTTTTGTAAGATTTTCTAATTCTAATTTTCTCATTTGTTGAGATTGATTAATATTTTTTATTTTGTTAAGTTGAGTAAACTCTTCATTTAATATAAACTTATTAGCTTTTTGAGCATTTAAAGTAGAATACAATAAACCTGCACTTTTATTACTATCTAAAATATTAGCTATTACTTTTGAATTTTCAATTGCTGTAGTTTTTCCTAAATCTTCTAAGTCTAACTGTTGTTGTGCATTTAAATTTAATTCAGGCTCGCCATCAATCTTAACAGGTTTTTTAATTTTTTTACCAGACTCATCAACTACTTCAACTACTTCATCTGCTAATTTACTAAATGGAGATATTAAAGAACTAAGATAAGTTCCTCCACCGCCTAAGAGAGCACCTGCAGCTAATGATGTACCACTAACTTCACCATATAAAGCTTCTTCTCTTAAAGCAACATCGGCTGTTGCAACGCCTGCTCCGACCCCCGTAAGTCCTGCTTTACCTAGCTTAGCAACTTTTGTCCAAGGAATTAAAAACGTAACAGGATCAACTAAAGCAAGTGCCATTCGTCCTGCTAACATTGCTCCAGTTTCTTCTTTACCTGCAAATTCTGGAAACAATTCACGTAGTTCTTGTTGACGTTCAGCTTCTATGTCTTGAGCTATTTCAGAATAAGATTTTTCATTAAATAATGATTTAAGTTTAGCCTTACCAAGACGATATAAACTACCTGCAACTGTAGGCTCTTGAGCCATTCCATATGCAAACTCACGTTTAAATGTAGCAACTTCACCTGTTTCAGTAAGAGGAGTTCTAGTTTCTTCAGAGGGAGAATAAGTATAAGCCTCTAATTCTTCTAAAGAAAGTAAATTATTATTATCTGTAGGTTCAGTAGGTTTAACAGGTTCAACAAGTTCTGTAGATTCAATAGGAGAATAAGTATAAGCTTCTAATTCTTCTAAAGACAAAAGTTCGTTTTCTTTTTCTTGTTGAAGTTTTTCTTCTTCCTGTCGAAGTCTTTCTTCTTCTTCTTCACGAAGTCTTTTTTCTTCTTCAGTTTCTTCTTCAGGGTCAATTAAAATATTTTCGTCTAAAGGAGAATAAGTATAAGATTCTAATTCTTCTAATGATAACAAATCAGTCATAATTAAAAGTATTTTTTAAATTCTCTTTCAGCTACTTTTATAGTTGCTTCATCTGGATTAGTATGATGTATCATATAATATGCTTCTAACATACCTTCCATATCTCCATCAAATACTTTTTGCATTAATTTATCACCTAATCCCGGCACTTCTTTTGTTAATATTTTTCCTTTTTTGTTGTATTGAATATTACCATCCGCATCTAAATCTCTTATAACAACAGTTTTTTCTAGAATATTACCAATAAATAATTCAACCTGTTGTTCTGCTGTTAGTAAACTTGCATCACCATGTTTGCGAAGTTCTTCACCCCACTCTCGTTTTCCTAAATATTTTTCAACTCTATTTAAAGCAGGAATAGCTGAACCATTAGGATATTCTTTTGAAGGCATTAAAAATTGTAATAATCCACTAGCACTACTTTGAGAAGATTTTGCTTTAGGGTCACCACTACTTTCAATCTGTATTACTGCAGGAAGAAATTTATTTAATAAATTGTCAATAGCTTTTTTTTGATCTGTTATAAGAAATCGTGGAGTTCCATTATCTTTCTTAGCAGTTATGTGTGCATTTATTAATTTAGAAACAGGCTCTGTTCTTCCAGTTCTTATAGTATTATCTTTCATCATTTTTTTTTTTTCGTTCATAGCACTTTTAGTAGAATTTGAAAGCAGCCAAGCAGGTGCATCTTCTTTTATTATACTACCTGTGCCATAGTTAATTAAATATTGTTTTCCATCTTCTGAAACACCAATAATTCGTTTACCGATTCTAAAATTATCTGCATATAAAGACACAGCCTTTTGTTTAATCAGTTCTTTTAAAGGACTTTCTGGAATATCTTTATATTCCATTTCTCTACCACTACCTTCAGCTCCTAATAAAGGCACAGCAACAGTTCCTTCTTGATTAAATTGTGACCCATTCCAAGTTATATGTCCTTTCTTATCTATGAGTTTAACTTTCTTTTGTGAAGTTGTTAATTTAATTTCTTTATCAACACCTGCTATGTCAATAGCTTTTAGTCTACTTGCATCATCGGGCAATGCATCTTCCATTGCATCTATTAAAAAGTCTCTAGCTTTAACACCATCACCCCCAAACATTGATCCTAGACCGGCTATATCTACAAGACTAGTATCTAATTTAGGATTATTTCTTCTAAATTCTTTTTGTTCTGGGCTACCACCTTGAATAAATTTATTATATATAGAAGGAAACAAACCATACTGTTGATTAAACTCACCACTAAATAACTCACGAGGAGATATTACATTACTTAAACCTTTGTCAGACTCAATAGTTGTATCAAAATTAATTCCGTGTTCTTCTATAACTTCATTAAAGTGATTTAATTGAGCTTCTCCTTGTGCTCCAATTTGTGTTCTTAAATTAGCCAACGTATCTTTCTTTTGTTCAACAGACAGAGTAGGATTTTTATGTATGTTAAAATAACTATTTGCCATTTGAGTAGTATTTTTTCCACCTTGAAGTAAAAATCCTTCACTTTCATATTTTTCAATAGATTCTTCTTTACTAGTAGTTCTGTTAAATTCTTCTACTACTAAAAGTTTTTTAACTTCATACTTACCTTCGTCATTAAAACTAACTGTTGCTTTTATAGCAGCTACCATAGCATCAACTTCTTGTTCAGGACTCCCTGTTGCTTGTCCAACTGCACCTTCAATAGGAGCATTATCTTTAAGTATTTTTTGTTCCTTACTTAACTCTCGTCCATATAACATTTCACTATTATCTAATAAAATTCGTCTTTGATCTCCAGATAATTTACCCCATAAATCAGAAAAATTTCTAGGTCCTGTAACACCTTCTAAAGTCATTTGTGCTAAAGGCTGTTCTCCCTGTGAGTCTTCTGCTTTTTCAAAATCTTTAATAGGTCTACTATCTGCTTGTGCAAAAGTATTTTTGTTTAATACTCCTTTTTCTGAATAATAAAAATTTCCGTGAAACCCGTTTGCTGCTTTAGTAAAACTATTAAATCTAGCAATTTGTTTTTTTTCATCTGTATTTAAAGGTTTCATTTCAGTTACAGTAGTATCATATCCTTTATCTTTACTTTTTAACCATGTGTTATAAGTTTTAGTTGCTGCATCATTATTTTTTAAAGCAGCATTAAAATCTTTAGCTAAGTCTACATTAACTTTCATTTTAATACCGCCTGCCTCAATATTTGTTAATTCAGCATTATTTTTATCTGTAATTCCAAATTTATTTAATAACTTACGAATTGAACTTGTATTATCAGCACTCATTAAATCATTAGTTCCTTGATCTAAAATTTGTTTATATTGAGATTTTATAGCTACATCGGTAGTATTTAAATAACCTTTATATTTATTATAAGATGCTTTTAAAGCTATCATAGAGTTTTCAGTTCTTCTTTTAACTTCTTCTTCCCAATCAGAACTTGCATCTACACCATCTGTTGTTGCTTCTTGAAAACTACCCTGTAATCCTTTTGCATATTGACTACGAGTATCTTTAGCATGTTTAGTTTGAACTGCATCATAAATTAAACCTTTTGGAGCATATTGTAATTCATCTTCAAAATTAATAGAAGGGTCTAATTTTCTATAGGTTTCTAATTGAGTATTAAAATCAGAAGCTTGTTTATAATTTGATAACTCTCTTGCTTTTTCAGCATTTAAATTATTAGTAAAAGTTTCTACTTTCTTTTGAGCATTCTTTGCCATAAACTTATCAGCTATACTAACACCTGCAAGTACCATTTGTGCTCGTTCAATTTTCTTTTGTCGTTTTTTATTTTTCTTTTGTTGATTGGCTCTACTTGCTAATAAAGATTCACCATATTCAACTGCGGTTTGGTTATCGTCAAATTCTGCCATTACTTTATCCTCTTGCTAATAAGCTGTTTGTTTCTTCTGTAGGTTCAGGTTCTGCTGTTGGAGATAATAAACTTGTCGGGGCTTGAAAAGTTTCAATCTCTTGTTGTATTTCTTGTGGTAAATTAGAAGCAGGATTAGAAGTTGGTTCTACTTTATTTCTTGCAATCTTATTAAGACTTGTCAAAGCTTCTAGTTCTTGTTCAGGGTCTGCATCTTCTATATTTGGATCATCACTCATGTCTAGTCTATATTTGACTCCTGCTTTTTCTGCCATAGACATTACCATATACATAGTTGGTTCCATTAATTGTAACATTAAATCAGGATTCCATGCTCCTTTTTGAAACCCATCTTTTAAAAAAAGTTCTGCCATATTTGTAACAGGCATTCCATCACCTAAAGCTGTAACAATATCTATATAAGTTTCTTCATCTGTCATGAAGTCAAATAAACTATGTAAAGCACTATTTAAAGTTGTATGTGTAGGAGGTCTTTCCCAAGGATAAGGTGCACCTGTTCTATCATTTGTTAAGGATTCACCGGGAACTGGAGAACTAACTGTTCCCATATAGTCTAAAATTTCTTGATTTTTAATATCCATTATATATCCTTATGCTAATCTTCCAAAAGGCAATAAAGTTTCAGGTGAATAAATAGAAGAAAAATAATTACTGTTACCTATTCCATACGGAGCTTCTCCACCAAATCCTTGAGAGGTCCAACTATTATTAGCAGCTTCATACATAGCTACACCACCATCAACTACACCTAGTCCACCTGCAGAAACTTGTCCAGTTTCATCTAATAACCCAAACTTATCTAATTCACCTTTTACATATGATGCTCCTGCATAAGCAGTCGCTCCATACTTTTTAACTTTATCAAATGCAGATGGAACTTGTGTACCTTCTCCTGTAGGAACAAAGTCATAACTTGAAGTTCCTCCAGAAATTTGTCCTGTTTTAGGATCATATACTGGTTGTTTCATATTCATTTTAATTTCAGAATAAGGCTCAATTGTTTGAAGTTTAAAATCTGGATCAAATGAAGTCGAAGCAACTTGTTCTGCTGACATACCATCCAAACCTAAACTATCTTGTAAATTAGCAGCAGCTTGTTCTGTACTTGGCACACCTTGATATAAATCAACTCCTTCTGGTCTAGCAGTAATTGTACCATCTGTAACATTATATCCCGGAGTTGATAAATTTCTTAAAGCTTCTTGATCTGTAGCTGATATTGGATTACCGGCTTGGTCTACAGTTGGAACTTTAATTTCTTCTGGAACTGTTGGAGATGTTTCTGTGGTTGTTGTTGGAACTCCACCACCTGCAGTTTCTAAACCTAGTCCTTCTCTTGCTACATCCATTTTAGAACTCATCCAGTTTGCTAATTTATCAGAAGCTCCTTCTACATATTCACCTGCAAACATTCCTTTACCACCGGGTCTTGCAAAGCTACCACCAGTTATCTTATTTATAGTTCCAGATATAGTATCAGTAACAGTACTATAAGCTTGACCTACTACAGTACCTGCTTTATGAATACCTGTCATAACTTTACCAAATGTTCCACTAAGCTTACCTGCCCAACTTCCAAATTGACCCCACCATGCTCCTAACTGTGGCATAATAAGCATCATGCCTATCATTCCAATTGGTCCTAGTTTACCTATAAATTTACCAATTCCTTTAAAGGCTTTTTTAAAAGCTTTACCAACACTTTTAAGTCCAGTTTTAATTCCTTTAACAATTTTCTTACCAATTTTTTTTAAAAACTTCATAGTTTATCCTTTATGACTTAGGTGAACTTGCACCATAGATTGCTGTATCTACAGAACTAATTAAACTTCCGATACTACTAGACCAATTTTCTGCAGCTCCTGCTCCTTCATTACCTAAAGCTGTAGCAAGTAATTGTGTTTTACGAGTAGCTTCGTTTTGTGCAGCAGTAAATTCATGATTGGCTTCATCTGATAGTTCTTGCCATACCATTGCTAGTGCTGTTTTTTCTAACCCTAAACTGTTCATAGCGTTTTGCATGTTGATTGCATTTTGTGCTGCTGTATCTGCTAAGTTTGTTTTTCTTCGCCAGTCTACATTATTAGCTTCTACAATCTGAGCATTATTAACATTAAACTTTTCAGTTTCAAAAGCTAACATACTATTATGTTTTGCAATATCATTTACCATTGCAGCATTTGCTTTAGCTAAATCTGCTTCTCTTGCAGTTCGTCTAGCTTCTGCAGCATTTTTTGAATTAGCATTAAATGCTCTAGCTGTATTTGTTGCACTAGCATTAATAGTATCCACACGTACAGCTATTTCAGACATAAACTTATTTACATCTTGTTCTCTTGTTGCGTTTGCATTTTTTGCAAAGTTATCTGCAGCAGCATTTGTTAATAAAGTTTGACTTTTTATTTGTTTAGTAATTACTTCTGCTTGTTGTTCATTATTTAAATTTGTTAAATCCATTGTTAAAAAAGTTTTTGCATTCGTAACTGCAAGTCTTTCATTTTTGTTAAGATTAGCTACATCCATGTTAGCTTGCATAGCTGCATTTTGTAAAACTGCTTTTTGTTGATTGTTAGCATTAGTAAGCGTAACAGTCTGTAAAAACTTTTTGTTAAATAATTCTGTTTGTTGTTCGGCTTGAAAGTTTGCCATGTCCATACTAAAAACATTTTGAGCATTTTGAGAAGCAACAGACTGTGCTCTTTGTGCATCAGACTCAGCAGCTTTAGCTTCAATGTCTACTTGCTGCATAACACTTTGCTGTATAGCTTGTGCATTACTTTGAGCAATTGGTAAAGCTGATTGTATAATTACATTTAATAAAGCATCTCTTCCAACAGTAGAAGTGTCTAATCCTCTACGAGCAAGTCCTTGCATAACTGAAGCATACGCAGGTTTAGCCCATGTAGGTATTTCACCATTTTCTATACCTGCTAACAATTGAGACATTTGATTTCCTACTAAAGCTTCTTCTGGTAAGTTTCCAATCATCTTACGTTCTTCTTCAGTATAATTCATTAACTCAGCTTCTAAAGCTTCAGGATCATCTCCAAAAGAATCAATTTGATCTTCTGTTAGTCCTACATTTCTTAATTGTTTTTTAGCTTTTAAAACTCTTGGTAAAGTTGTTCCTGCATTTTTAACAGCTTTTGCTTTTGCTTCAGGAGATATTGTACCCGTAATAACTTCAGCTAAAGACTTAGCAGCTTCTTCATCAGAAATAGTTACACCTTCAGCCATTAAAGTTAAAGTTCCATCTGTAACTTCAGCAAGCATCTCAGGAGTAACTTCGCTAGTTTGTGGATTAATTATAACATCTTCAGTAACTTGTGTAGCAGTATATGTACTCGCAGTTACATCTTTAGCATCACCTACTTTAGCAATTTTATCTTCGGCAATAGTACTAACAGTTTCATCTTTAATAACAGGGATAGGATTACCATCACCATCTAAAGCAACAGTACCATCATCATTCTTAACAAATCCTCCTGCAGTTGCAACATCTGTAATTTTACCTGTATCTTCAGTTATTGTTTTAGCTTCAACATCACGAACAACTGGAATAGGATTACCATCTTTATCACGAATAAGATTACCATCAGCATCAACTTGATTACCGCCTGCTTTTACAGCATCAGGAATAACAGACTTACCTGAAGGACCTTTACCTTCTAATGCATCAGTTACCGCAGTCGCACCTGCTGCCATTCTTGCAGGGTCTTTTTTATATTTTCCCGGACCTTGGTCTTGTGGAGGAGGAGGAGGTGTATCTGTATCTGTATCTGTATCTGTATCTGTATCTGTATCTGTATCTGTATCTGTATCTGTATCTGTAT
>Ga0181420_1000930_pt1 | contig 11377 bp, 9 predicted proteins | sample 43SPOviralmetaG_FD_130145 | JGI IMG/M metagenome (GOLD analysis project Ga0181420, IMG submission 130145) | Marine viral communities from the oligotrophic San Pedro Time Series (SPOT) site, San Pedro Channel, CA, USA - 43 SPOT_SRF_2013-05-22 | ecosystem: Environmental > Aquatic > Marine > Strait... | reverse complement strand
TTTTATGTAATATCCATCTAATTTAAAAATTTGTCCGTTATTAATTTTTTTATTATGTCCATAAGCATCATACCATTGATCATAATAAATAGATCCATATTTTGTTAGTATTTCTGTTATTTCTGTCATTTCTGTCATTATAATAATTTATAAATCTTAGTAATTATTGTTAATAAAGTAAGTTAATTTATATCATTTTTTTTGATATATTGTATGATATTTTATGGGTGATGAAAAATAATGCATTACGCGCAGATGTATGTATCTTTTTTTTGTTTATTTAGAGTTTTTATAAATCTTCTTGTAAATTGCATATATTTTTTTAATTTTTATGCAGTTAAAGAAAAGCCGAAGCTTTTTATTTTTTATTTTTTATTTCTTTTTTTGATTTTTTTTTAATATTCAAAGATGTTAAAAAAACATCGAATATTGCAGTATTGTTTTATGACAGAATATACGGATATATATCGAATAGAGAAACTCCCTAATTACCGGACATGATGCGGAATAGTATTATATCTCGGTGTAATAGTATTATATCTCTCAATCATATTCTCACTTCTTGTACCGATTCTTAAATGAGCAAGATGATTTTTATAAGTACCATCTGGATTTAAAGCTACGGAATCATCATGAAGTATTTCTTTACCTTCTTCAACTGGTCCATGAAATGTCTCCCATACAACATTGTGAATGTAATATTTTTGTTTGTTCATACTTATAGAGGTATACTTACCTTTGCGATTACTTTCCCCATATTGAACACCACGTGGTCCACGCAGTCTTCCGTATGTTGACACTTCATAAATATCTTTTTCTTGATTTAAATAAAATTTATGAGGCACTGTCTTCCATATTTCTCCATCTAAAGTATCTTGATTTATTACTTTAAATGTACATCCTTTATAAGACCCATTTCTTTTCTGAGCTTCTCGAATTTTTGTTGCGGCTGTTTTTAATTTTGGGACAACACTCGTTTCATTTTTAGAAAACAGATGATGATTATCTATAATATGTTGTGCACATTTATCAATAGAGCGGAATATTCCAATCTTTTCATTGTTAAAAAACATTTCAATGTAAATTCCTTGACGACCTCCATTTGCATTTGTGGACGTGACTGATTTTTTCTGTCCTTTGCGTGAATTTTCGGACCAACTCATCCATTGTAAATTAACTAATCTAGAATCAGTAGGATCATCATTTACATGATCAACTGTTTCATTTGCTTCAATATTTGGAAATCCAGAAGCTAAGATGAGATGTGTCATTTTGACAGTAATTATTTTTTTGTTATAACATATTTTAAAACATTCTCTACTATTTAAATAAATATCATCCGATCTAATTCCTTTCAGAACACATGGTTTTTTAATATCATTTAAAAATTTTATGTAATATCCATCTAATTTAAAAATTTGTCCGTTATTAATTTTTTTATTATGTCCATAAGCATCATACCATTGATCATAATAAATAGATCCATATTTTGTTTGCATTTCTGTTATTTCTGTCATTTCTGTCATTATAATAATTTATAATCTTAGTAATTATTGTTAATAAAGTAAGTTAATTTATATCATTTTTTTATTTAAAGAAAATTATTTAAAGAAAATCAACACCAATCGCATCATTTCTATACTTTAAAGTTATAAACAGTATAAGCACAAATTACTAAATGTTAGTATGTCTTTAGAAAAAACGAAAATGTCTTTAGAAGAACGAAAAAAAAACTGGCTTTTTCAAGCCAGTCAAAAATGGAAAGGAAAATTTAATTATGACAAGGTTAATTACGAAAATGCTACTACTAAAGTTTTAATTAATTGCCCAATTCACGGAGATTTTAAACAAACACCAACAAGCCATTTAAATTGTCGCCAGGGATGTCCTAAATGTGGATATACCGCTGGCGGTCAAAAGATGAGAATGACGCATGAAGAATTTATAAAAAGAGCAAATAAATATCACAATAACTTTTATACTTATTTGTCGAAATACGTAATGAATACAACACCGATACAGATATTATGCCCAGAGCATGGAGAATGTAAACAGACACCAATGAATCATTTGTGCGGTAGACCATTATGTTGTAAAGGGACATCTAATAGAGATACAAAAATGAATAAAACAAATCCAGAAATACTTAAATTTGCAAATAAAATGTTAAAAAATTCAGAAAAATATGATAATTGGGAAGAGGGCGAGGAAACAGATGATACAGATGATAGAGATGATAGAGATGATACAGATGATAGAGATGATACAGATGATAGAGATGATACAGATGATACAGATGATACAGATGAAACTGATGAAACTGATGAAACTGATGAAAATTTAGACTCTTTAATTGATAAAAATATGGACATAGAAAACGATACATGGACTCACAATCTGACACCACAAAAATTAACAAAATTATCCGTATTTGCTAAATCTAAAGATATACACTTTAAATATGGTGCAATTCCAGAAGGAGAATGGTTCACACTAAAAAGTATTATTTATAATAGTAAGAGATTCATATTTGTGGGTAAATATGAAGTTAATCCAAGAACAGCTGAATTTAAAAGTAAAACGTCAAAAACAGGCGAGAGAGGGAATGTATGGGGGTCTGGTAAGGGTGAGTCAATTGGATGTTCTGTTAAAAATGAAAATGGTGAAACGGAATTTAAAGACTTCAGAAGGGGAGCTTTAATATTAGCTTCTATATGGCCTGACATTGATATTTTAACTATTGATCATATAGATTCAAATCATCAAAATAATACGATATATAATTTGGAGTCCGTTCCAAAAAGTATAAATTCTAAAAGAGGTAATACAAGTGAAAAAGGTAAATTATCGCATAAAAAGGGAGATGTAACTAAATCAAATCCTGTTAATATGTTACATCCTACAACAAGAGAAATACTAAAAACGTTTATCAGTACGAGAAAAGCTGGAAAATTTTGTAAAAAATATGGGTTTAAAACCGCTTGTAGTGCAAATATTTCAAGATCTGCACGAAATAAAGATAAGCGAAGTCCAAGGCATGGTTTTTTCTGGGAATATGCATTTGATAGGAATCCGTCTCGCAGTGGACCAATTGACAATATAGAACTTAAGATTAGGTACAAAAAAGATATCTCACCAAGTCGCAGAAAATTACTTAAAAAATACCAACGAAACTGGAATATACCAGAAGCTTGTACAAATTTTGGAGAATTTTTAATTAATAGTAAATGGAGTATTGGAAATAAGGATAATTCCTCTCGCAGTGGTGGAGCAGATCGGAGAAAAAAGGTGGGTGATGCTAAAGCCCATTTCTGGGTTATGTTCTTTTTTGAGCCCGATGATAAGATAATAGAAGAAATTTTATCAGGTGAGATAGAGATATTACATATGAACGGTGATGAAACTGATCCATTAAAATATAATATAAATACACACATCGATCAGGATGAATCAAAACCTTATACTAATTACTATCATACTCTACGAACAGGAACTCAAGTAGAAAATATGGAAGATATTACCTATTTGGAGATAAGACAAGCGAGAAAAAATCCGGAGAATGAATTTTTTGTTATTGAACCAAATAATAGTGATAAATTAGAAAAAACCTTTTATAGTCCGATAGAATTTAGAAACTGGATTGAAAAATATAAGGATAAATACAACTTCAAAGACGGATATACCTATACTGCTGAGATTTCACAAGTTTTAAGAAATAAAAAGAATAGCTGTATGAATGGATTTAGAATGTGTTATGTGAAAAATAGAAATAAGAACAAAATTTTGCTTTTAAAAAAAAAGGGTAAAAGTGACGAAGAAGATGAAAAAGAAAAAATATTTGATTCTTTAACTGATGCCGCAAAATTTGCGGTCCTTCCAGTTGAAGAAGGGGGTCTTGGTGGAGTAAAAAGCCGTAACGGAAATCCTACTGTTAATTGGAAGAACGCGATACCGACTATATCCAAGGCAGCTAAACAGCATGGGTATGCTTTCGGACGAGAATGGACTTTTGATACAAGGTGCTGAATTTAAGCCCCAAGTTTCTTCGGAAGCGTGAGTTCGAACCTTACTGGATACAGAAATGTGCTTGTGTAACTTATTTGATTAGTATTGTCAGTCATTTACTGGAAGTCGAGGGTCGAACCCCTCTATAAATATATATTTTTTTATATATTTTATGGGTGATGAAAAATTAGCAACATTATGTCGTCTACAGCGTGCAGATGTATGTATCTTTTTTTGTTTATTTAGAGTTTTATTTATAAATCTTTTTGTAAATTGCATATATTTTTTTAATTTTTATGCAGTTAAAGAAAAGCCGAAGCTTTTTATTTTTTATTTTTTATTTCTTTTTTTGATTTTTTTTTAATATTCAAAGATGTTACAAAAACATCGAATATTGCAGTATTGTTTTATGACAGAATATACGTTAAGTATCGAATAGAGAAACTCCCTAATTTGAATATGCGAGACCACCCATACCGGACATGATGCGGAGAACGTTGTAATTGGTAGCGTACACACGTACTTTAGCATCCGAGCCGCTGACGACTTCCGATGTAAGAGTGAGTTGAAGGGTAGCGTTATCAATACGAGACATATTGCATGTTCCCGAAGGTTGGTGTTCTTCGGGTTTGAGGCCGAAGGAGTACACGTTGATACCAGTCGAGGGGACGTTGGTGTGGTGTTGGTAAGGTTGGACCAAGTTGAAATAACGGCCCATGCGTTCCGAGAAACGATCGTGACCATTTAATTGCAGTTTAGCACTGAAGACAGGGTTGAAGCCAGTATCTTTGTCGGACCAGGAAACGAAAAGGCCACTGTCCGCACCGTCAGCACTTGGGAAAGTGCCTTGAGCGACGGCGGAAGTACCATCAACAGCAAGGCTAGAGACAGTACCAACAAGACCACCACCATAAGGATCAGAAGGAAGACCGGTAGCCCAGGTGGAATCATCTTTGTCAGTGTAATTGAACCATTGTTTGCCAAATTTAGCTTGCATATCGTTGGTGTCAACGACGGAATCTTTTTGGACAACCCAGATAAGTTCTTTACAGGGGTGATTGAAGTTAAGTTTGATTTTGTTCATGACCGAGGAAACAGATTCGTCACCAGTGAATTGAACTTGTTCAATTAAGTACTCGTGCGAAACTTGGGCAAAACGGCGGCGCTCGTCAGTGTCGAGGTAGATGTAGTCAACGAAGAGAGAGGCGGCGGCAAGCGAAGGAGCCGCGACGGCACCTTCACTCCAGTAACAGTCACTGGCGGAGCGGAATTCGATGTTGATTTTGACTTCGTGGTATTGAAGAGCAATAAGAGGAAGAGCGAGTCCAGGGTTGCGGCAGAACCAGAATTCAAGAGGGATGTAGAGATCCATTTCAGGAGTCGAAGCCGAACCGGTAGCATTACCCGCGGTTACTTGGGTAAGGCTGGGTACGTTACCAACCATGTTAGCGTAACCCGCTTTGTGGCCAGGGGTTTGCGAGAGTTCGTTCCAGATGTGCATCCAATCACCGTAGTGTTTGTCGATGCGTTGACCACCAATTTCAACCTCAGCGTATTTGATGAGGATGTGACCGAGCCAGTTTAACCAGCGGAATTTGGATCCATCAGGGACTTCTACCTTAGGCACGGTAACTTGAAGGTATACTTTGTGCATAAGATCACCATTACGGGAAACGGTGCATGTTACACGTTTGCCGAAGTCGGCAGTACCATTGAAGGTTTGTTCGATGGCTTCCATCGAGAAGTTAGTGTGACGACGGTAAACGACTTTAAAGAAAGTAATTTGAGGATTGCCAGTAAGGTAAATATCTTGGGCACCATATGCTACTAATTGCATTAAACCACCACCCATGTTGTATAAATGTATACAAGAAAAAAAATTTGAGAGTTTTTAATGCATTCAATATAGTACATGTGACGTTTTTTTCAGTATATTGAAAACGTCTGTTTTACTATAAAGGAAGTCGTTTTAAGTGAAGAAAACAAAAAAAAATGATATAAAAATGATAAAAAGAATTCGATATATATATATTAAATATCAAAAACCTAAATTTTAAAAACACGATGTCTAAAGATTTATGTTTCGAAGATTTGTGTTACAATATGTACAAATTCAATAATTTTAACAATTTTCTTTCCCACAGATGTAAAACATCCTCATGTTTGTGTAACGATGTACTTACAATTGTATACAAATATAACAAATTTGATTTATCGAAAACATGTAAAACATTTTTAGATGTTTACAAAAAAGAAAAAGAAAGTATTGCAAAAATTATTAAATGGTATAATAAATATTGGCCGGACTCTAAATTAAAACTTGTAAATTCTTATAAGTTTTATTATAAATGGAGATTTCTTAAAGATTATCCAACTTTTCTAGTACAAAAATGTAATAAACCTCATTTGTTAAATGAAGCAATAATTGCGGAAGCAACTAAAAGTAGATCTAAAATTATTAAATTTTTAATGCTTCCGGATATTACAAAAGAAAATATTGAAGATACGGGATGGTAAAACAACGCTTTTAACAAAAGCGTTAGCAAAACTTTTGTTGGAATTGGTTCAACAAAAACATTTAAACTTGATTAAGCTTCATATAAATATTTATCTGAATCTAACCAATCTAATATTTTTCGATTCTCACTATCATTTTTGTTTCTATCCATCCAAAATTGAGAATGTTTTTCTATATCTTCTATCAAATATGTTTTTCTATATCTTCTATCAAATATGTTTTTCTATATCTTCTATCAAATACATTAACATACAATCTTTTTTATATCAAATTTTGAAAATTTACTAGGAATTGTAATAAATTATTGACTCTATAAAAATGATTATTGATTCCGATATTATTATTATTATAACTATAGTATAGTTTTGAATAAAATTGTTTTAAAACAGACTCGATCGAATACATTAATTTAAATTTCCAGGATATAATAATTTTATTATTAAAAGTTTTTATTATATTAAAACTTTCATTTCTTTAAAATGTCAGTAGAATTCGTGGCACCTCTCACCACACCTCTACAAAATTGCAATCATAAAGACGATATAAAATTAACAGATAATGTTGCTTACAATGAATTGACTGACAAAAGCAATGCTTCCAGGGTCAAACGCAGGAAGGTCGAGGAGCAGCAGGAAACTCAAAGCAAAACCCATGACCTTATTATACAAAAGTTTATTGAAGATATTCACACGCAAAAGATTAAATGTGATCTTGTGAATACAGAGGTACCGTGCAAAGAGTATTGGACCGTTTTTTGTTCTCGTTATAAACATGATTTACATTTACATTTACAGAATTACAAATATAAGTTTGAAAAAGATTTACCAAAAATTGCTGATGATAAGAATATATGTCCATATTTTAGTAAAAGAAAGAAGAATAAACAGAATTATTTTACAATAAAACAAGATTCTAGCTCTAGCCTTATTCATGAAGATTTGAAATCGGAACAAGCATCGGAATTTGAATATAAATATAAATTGTTTCATGAAGAACATCAGAACGAGGTTCATGAAGAACATCAGAACGAGGTTCATGAAGAACATCAGAACGAGGTTCAAACTCAGCTGAATGTGAGGCAGGAGGTTGCTATGTGGAAGAAGCGGTCGCAACGGTTAATTCGTGGGTCGCGCGTGGTGATCAATGAGCTGGCATTGCTGATCAAGGGAGAAGGTGACGAACCAGGTGACGCACCAGATCTCCACGAGCACGGCTGGGGGAGCGAGAAGAAGGTCGCAAAGAGCGGACCGTGGAAGGTGGATCCAATTAAAAATTCTGACTATAAGACGTATACCAAGAAGGAAGTGACTATTAAGTACTACCTAGACTGGTCGATTATGGTTATTCTATGTTTCTTGAGGCTTGGGTACGACATCGACATCGGCGTAACGAAGCAAGATCCGTCCGCCCGGCTGGGCCAGAAAGATCCGAGCAACGGAACCAAGAAACGCATGTATGCGCTCTTTCAAGTCGAGGGCAAGAGTGCTGCCCAGAAAATCGAGACGGATTTGCAAGCATACGTCAATAAGCTCAAATGCGATGGCTTCACAAATAAACTAACGGTTGCTGGATGTGGAGTGCACGAAGCCATGAATACGATTTACCTCGTTTTCTGGATGAAAGATGAAGTAACATCCTGAGTCACTCCAGATGCACGATCTCGCTGATTCTTTAAATTCTTTTTGTAAATTAGAATTATTTTCTAATATAAAACAAACTAAAAACAAAAACACTTAAACCATCGTCTTGTTGCTCAAGTATTTCTACCAAATTATTATGGTAAATTATTTGTAAATTATATATATATATGTATATATAATATGATCAAAATTATGGATTTAACAAACAAAAATGATATTTTACTCTTAAAAAAAGAAATTTCAAAAACAAAAAATAATATTTATTTTGAAACCAGAACAATAGAAAATTTTAAAAATATAGAGTATAGAATTAGAAGATCTTCATCAAGTTTAGCAACAATTCCGGATATTAAACCATATAAAAAATATATAGAGAATGCAAATAAAAACAGTCTTTCTACACATTTTTTAAATTTGTCTAAAGATACTATTTTAGTTATTCCTATTAAACAATATGCAAATATATATCAATTTGCAATTCATTCTTCAAACGTAGAATGGCTTGCACTTTTTAGGAAAATTCTTAAAAATCTTAAAAAAGGTCAATTTATTAGTACCCATGGTCACGGTGTAAATTATTTACATGTTCGAATAGAAAATTACCCAAAATATTATAAGATATTTTAAATCATTTATAGTTTTTTTAGTTTTTTTAGTTTTTTTTTAGTTTTTGTTTTTAGTTTTTTTAATGAGATTATAGAAACATTCTATCCATGTACAAATTTGTACATTGATATTTATATATATTAATAATATGACGGAAGAAAATCATGCAGTTGGTGGTTTTCTTATATTTATATTCTTAAGTCTACTTGTAGTTTTACCAGTATTTTTACCAATATGGATTACCAGTATATTTGACCGGGCGAGGCGAAGAAAAAGGAAGGAAAAAGGAAAGATAGAGAAATGTAGAGATCAGTATAATAATTTAATACCTTGTTAACAAAATCATATAAGATTCAGACGATATATAAACATAATATACTCTAATATTAAACGATATATAAACATAATATAGAGTTACATACACAAAATTATTACAATATGTCAGAAATTTGGAGAGAATTAGAGGGGTTTTCAAAATATAAATTTTCAAATACTGGTAAAGTTTGGTCGAAATCTCGGAATAAAGAAATTTCTCTTAAAGCAAGATGCTGTGGGTATGTTAAATTAACTTTAGTTAATGATGAGGGAAAGAGCTGTCATATGTTCGGTCATCGTGTAATCGCATTAACATTTATCCCAAATCCCGAAAATAAGCCAACTGTAAATCATATTAATCATAATAGAACTGATAATAGAGTTGAAAATCTTGAATGGGCAACAATATCCGAACAAAATAATCATAGTAAAAAACCATCAAAAGAGGTTACTCGGTTAAGGGGATCGCGTGCAGTTTGGCGATGTTCTCTTGATGGAAAAAAATTAGAATATTATAAAACCTTACGTGATGCTGAAGATTGGGTATTAGAAAATACAGGAAGTAAAAAAGCAAATTGCCATATATCAGATGTTTGTTTAAATAAACGCAATAAGGCTTATGGATTTAAATGGATATATGATACATCGGAAGATGAAATATTTGAAAATGAAATTTGGAAAAATATACCAAAAGAACTTGTAAAGGGATATACTGGATATAAAATTTCAAATTATGGTCGAATAAAAAAGATTGAAAATAACCAATTTTTGAGAGGGCATCTTCATATATCTGGTTATAAGTGGGTTGGTATTGGTTCTTCATCTGGAGACGGAGCGACTTACCAGATTCATCGTCTTGTTGCTCAAGTATTTCTACCAAATTATTATGGTAAATCATTTGTAAATCATAAAGATCACGACAGAGCTAATTGTAAACTTTATAATCTTGAATGGGTAACTCCGCATGAAAATGCTATAGCAGCTGTTAAACATTATTCAAAATTAATTTCTAATGAAAGAACAACTATAAGTAGTTCCTAAATGACCCGTATGTGATTCGAACACATAACCTTCAGGAAACACCATTAACTGGAATCTGACGCGCTACCGTTGCGCCAACGGGTCTCTAACGAGAAGCTACTGGGAATTGAACCCAGATTGCTAGAATCGATTTACATTTTTTTATTTAAAAACGACAAAACCTAGAGTGATGACCTTTACACCATAGCTTCCGTTTAACATGAACAAGTATTTTACTTGTTATTATAAATATAATAATATATCCTTATATTGTTTTTTATAAATATTTTTTATTTGCAAAAAAATAAAAAAATTCCTCTGCAGCTTTAGTATTCCGGACTTGGGACCCGGCACATTATTTTATAATATAAATGTGGTAGCATTATTTTTTTTGTTTTTGTTCTTTTTGGTTTTTGTTTTTTTTAAGTTTTAGTTTTTTTTAGTTTTTATTTTTTTATTATTTTTTAGTTTTTTTAGTTTTTTTAGTTTTTAGTTTTGTATTTATTTTCAAAAAATACTGACCAAGCGTTGTTACTTCCGGAGGGGTTTTTTCATGATATGTCGTAACCACTTTTTTTTGCGTGGCATCCATAATGATTGCAACGCCATTGTGTGAGCACTTCCATGTGCCTTCTCCCGCTGTCGTCATAGCCCCGTATTTTTTCGCCGCTTGAAGCTCGCGAGCACTTATTTCTCGTTGACGCATCCGTGAATTTCCATGAATAGTTGGAATTGCAGTATAGGCAGACGTAGCACGTGACGCAAATGTTGTTGCGGACACTTCACTTGTCTCTTCTTCCTCTCGCAAGGTCTGGCTACCGAACGCAATTGAAAGCAGACAGTCATCAGAGATACTGTTCTGAGTGACGGTTGCATCGAGTAAGGGAGGATGATCGTTAAAGGACAAATTGTGAGAATTGTGCGCAAATGCATTCCGCGATGATATTACATCCATATTAGTGACCGAGGGCTGCTGTTGCGTCATCTCAGATATTGGTGTCAACGATACCCGGGACCTACTCCTAAATTTTTTTATCTTTGGATGAGGTTGATGAAAAGATTCTGCATGGTAAAACATCTTTTTTATGTTTGAAACATTTGATACATTCCAATTATCGAGAGGTTGATTGAAAGATTTTGCACTATCAAATAAGCCTTCCATATTTGTCACATTAGACACATTCCAATTGTTGAGAGGTTGATTGAAAGATTTTGCATGGTAAAACATCTTTTTTATGTTTGAAACATTTGATACATTCCAATTATCGAGAGG
>Ga0181420_1000928_pt1 | contig 11385 bp, 11 predicted proteins | sample 43SPOviralmetaG_FD_130145 | JGI IMG/M metagenome (GOLD analysis project Ga0181420, IMG submission 130145) | Marine viral communities from the oligotrophic San Pedro Time Series (SPOT) site, San Pedro Channel, CA, USA - 43 SPOT_SRF_2013-05-22 | ecosystem: Environmental > Aquatic > Marine > Strait... | reverse complement strand
ATCCTCTAAGAACATTTTTACGAGATTGTGTGAATTTTGAGATTTTATGTGGTGGTGTGTCCATTGATTGTTCCCAATGTGTCCACATTGTTCCACGATAATCTGTGTATGGTTCAGGCGTAAAAACCTTAACTTCTGGTAATGTGCTTACCTCAGTTTTATATTTGAACATAAAAAATCCTTACAAATGTAAGGACACTAATAGTGCCCCCGTTAATCTTTATAGTCTAAATGGTCGGTTGGGTCTTTGGTTTGTTACCAGTTAGCACCACTTGACTTCTATATATATAAATAGTTAAAATTTAAGAAAAAGGTCAGAATTTGTTATTTCGTTGTAAATTTTATATTCGCTATCTATGATGTCTTGTAAATCCTCATCAACTATGTTATCCATATAACTTATATTCTGAAACTCTTTTAGTTCTGTTAATGATTTTAATTGGTCAACAATATGCGATTTACGATTTCCAAAAAGTTTGTCTGCTTGAACTCCCTCTCCTTGAATTACACTATTATTGAGTTTTCCGCTTTCATCAAAGTCTGATTCCCAAAGGGTATATTTTTTGTAATTAACAATATCACTATATCCAGGAATCAATTCCTCTATCCAATCAACTGCATTATCCAAATCAGTAATGTCTAAAAAATTAACATTTTCAAATTTTTTAAAATAGCTATAAATTGGAAATAATCTAAATGATGTGTGTGCCTGATGAAAGATAGGTGAAGTATCAAAATCTGTAGAATACATATCTTTAATGAACTCAATACCTACTTCTGTGGTATAGTCGGTTGGTTTTTTCTTATCATTTAACATAGGAAGTTCTGCATAATAAGAACCACGAAGTCTATCATAAAAATCTTTCAAATGATTAGGATTTATATTTTTTGCTGCACACCAAACAATTAAACTTCTTTGGTCTGAATTCCACTCAGACAACATACGAAGTATTTCTTCTGATTGACCAGAACAAAACTTTCTCATTGGGTCTCTAATCAATATTAGTTTTCTTTTTTTACTATCTAATTGTGGTTCTACAACAATATCTCCATCGTAATCTAAATCTCCACCTTGTTCTAAATGTTCACCATACATATATCTTCTCAATTGTAATTGAGTTGCAACATTTACCAGATGAGTAGAGCCAACTTTTGGCTCTGCAAACCAGATAACATTATCAAATTCAGTATAACTTAAATTTGAATATATCAATGCTTTTTTTTCGTGATTTTCCCAAGTTTCTAAATTATTATTTACTGAAATCTTTTTTCTTGCCATTATTTATCCTCTTTTTTAAAATACCAATATCTACCCCAATTATTTACACTTGCTTGACCGTCAAAGAATTCGTGAACTGCTTTGATAACTCCTGCGTGAACATTGGGTATATTTAATAAATATCCGTTATTGTCAATAACTTTGATATAACAAATTCCTTCTATGGTATCGTTTTCCAAATCTTCTTTACTCACTTTATCTATATTATTTATATGATAATCTCCTGAATAGTCATCACCACAAATATAACCACCTGGTTTTACTTTTTCCCAACCTATCTTTATATCCTGCTTAACAACACTATACTCGTGTCCCCCGTCAATAAACAATATATCAATCGAATTATCTTCAAACTTTTCCAATTCATTATGTGAATTACCCTTGATTAGTGTCGTGGTATCTAATGCATTGTATGGTGGAAACTTCGTTTTTCCAACTTCTTTTAATTTACTGAGAACATTTTGATACCTTTCATCAACTTTAACATCATCTTCTGTAAAATTATGTTCGTCGATAATTTCTCCTTCTGGTGTGGATATATTTCCTTGAAACCAATCTATCGCCACTAATCTACCATTAAACTTTTCCTTTATTAATTGTGTTAGTTCACAAGTGTCATCGCCCGTTCCAACTCCAACTTGAACAATTAAAGGTTTGTGAAATTCTGTTTGTGTATTTGAAAGTTTTGGATATGATTGCCAACCCCTCCCCACATTTGTAAATGTTTCTACGAAACTTGTTATCCAATGACTATACATTTATTTTCTCCAATATTGAATTTGCTATTACTTTGTGTCCTGTTGAACTTAGATGTGTATCTTTTATACCAGGTATGACGTCTGCTAATCTTAATTGGGTTCCCCTATCAATATCCAAGTCATCAAAACAAACATATTTATCGTTATCTTGTATAATCGGTATAAACTTCTCTGAATAATGCTTTTTCAAAAAGTTCCCAACATCTTTATGCCAAGAAAGTCCAAACCACTTTAATCCTTTGTTTTGACAAGCTATATTAAACTCTTTTATTTGCTTAAAAATTTCTTTGTTATTGTTTTTTTCAAAATCTCTTGTGTGTTGATTTATTCTCCAGTCATCACTAACATCTCTCATAAATTCTGTAAACTGAACTATAACCATTTCTACTGGTTTTATTCTCTTTTTATCATAATACTGCATTAATTCATTTATGTTATCAATGACAAAAGTCATATTGTTATTAGTCCCACCATTTCCAATTTTTCCTAAAGTATATGGTTTATTTAATTTTTTTGCAACTAAATTTGGAAAGTGATGTTTTTTTCTATACTCATCAGCTTTGTAGTCTAAATTTTCTAAATAAGTATTTGGTGGTATCAACTTATTAATCTCATCAACACTATGGCCATTTTCAAACAAATACTCAAATTGTAAACCTGCTCCCCAAGTAAAACTACACCCTACAAATAATATCATTTTATACTCCTATATATTATATCTGACATTAATTCAAAACCTTTTATGTTTGGGTGTCCGTCACCTGTAAAAACTTCGTTTGAAAAAAACTCCTTTCTGCTGTTTTCGAATTGCATTTCATTAATGTTTATTTCATCTTTAAAATTTTCGTCTATTGTTGTAATTAAATAATCTTGCATATTATTAGGAAAATTATTTAAAAACATAAATCGTTCTTTATCAATCCACTTTCTCAAATCATATTCAGTATTTTCATATTGCCTTTCAACTAATGGTGTAAATCCCATAAACATATACCAATCAATTTTATTGTGATTAAAAAATTCTTGCAAAAATAGTATTCTTTTTTGTGTATCATAAGAATATATTTCTACCCTAAACCATTTGTCTACATAATCTAACCACAACTTTGTATTAGGTTCAACTAATTCTAAGTCTGGTATGGTTGCTGTATTGTAAGGTGAATACATTTTAGCTACTGATGTATCATCTCTCATCGGTGTTGACCAATCCACCACAACTTTAAATTCTTTTAGTTTACTTAAACTATTCTTTTGTTTCATTGGGAATTTGTCATCACACAAAACATACCTTGTGGCATCAAAAATATTATAATTGGAATCATAATTATTAGATACATTAATTACATAATCATATTGTAATTTTTCTTTTAACAAATAACACCAATGTTTTTTTGGATTTTTTATATATCGATTATTTGTCCAACTATCACCAAAAACAAAAAGAACTTTTTTATTATCAAGATTTGATAATTCTTCATAATAGTATAAATTTGAAAAGTATAAATAGTCTTTAGGATAATTCACTTTTATTCCTCAACTCTTTATATAAATCAGTAATAACTTTTTTTTGTGATTCATCATAATTTGCACCATATTTTTTTATTAATTCTCTATTATGAATCAATATATCTTTCATCTGATAATACCACTTGTGCATTTCATTTTGACTCATACTACATATCCTTTTTACTTCCTCTGTTATTTTTTGCATTCTCCTAAAGGTGGTTCTCTCACTATCATAACTTTCATCTATAAATGGACTGAATGTTTTAAATCCTAAATCTCTTAGCATTGATAATGTTCCTTGTGAACCATACACTATAAATGGATGAAAGTGTAATATTGGTCTAAATATTTTTTCAGTTGCGCCACTATATGGTTCTGGAAAACCTGTTTCAGTTACAATTGAAAAATATGAATCTAAGTAAGGTTCTTTTTGTTCATAACCCGTTCCAATAATCTCTGTTAGATTATCATAGTCAATTGTTCTTGGTGATATTTTGTTTAAGTCGTCATAGTATGACATATATGTTTCCATTAATTCACGACTACCACATATCTTTCTCATAGTGTCTACATCTGGTATTCCCTTATCACCCATACAATTTAAATCTTTTCCTGTTTCTAATGAAAAACTAACCAAGTTATTCTCTAATAAGTTATTATGATGTAACATTGCTATCATAGCATATCTATGTGGTCGTATTCTTCTATTCAAACACACTAATTGGTGTTTTCTTTTTATTGACTTACTTTCTTGAAACTCTTCATCTGATATAAATGTACTTTCATTTTGATTTCCGTTCAACAACTGATAACCTTTATTGTGTAATTGTTCGTAACAACTAACTAATGTTATTCTTTCTTTAATATCGTTGTTATCACACCAAGCATTATATTCCTCTGAGATACTCCAGTTATTACCCATTACATATCCAACAATATTTGGACTTATTTTTTCCTCAACGATAGTATTGTGTAGATGAATTATTGTTTTTACCTCAATGGTGCTTTCTGTATGTGCTACAACCATAACTACACCTTGTTTCTTTCGTAGTTTTTCTTTTGTGATTTCTAACATATTATTTAAAAATCCACTATCCTCGTATCCTTTGTCTTCTCCAACAACTTTTCCTATTGCGCCAAATTGTTCTACATAGTATAAAAATGGTTTATCACCGATATCACTAATTAATTGTTTATCAATGGTTTCGTATGGAACTACACCCAATGGATAAACTGCTGGCCATTTACCTGTTTCTTCAAAGTATTCTGATACATTTGTAATAAATTTATTTAATGATAGTGGATATCCGTTTGGAATCCAAGTGTCATCAATCTTTCTATCAAATCCAAATATTATTTTATTTTCCATAGCTTTTCAATTTGTTTAGAATATTCATCTATAAATACTTTATGTCCGTCATAGCAAACGTGTCCGTTGTCTTCCCAAAACTCTAATTCATTGATAACTGCATACTCCGTAAGTCCACCATATACAACCTCTTTGTTTTCAAAAAATACAAATTTATCAAAATCTAAACCATTCCATAAATATTTAGAAGTGTGTTTATACACATCAACATAAAGTGGTTTTAATCTTGACATCTCATATGTCGTTGAGTATGCTTTTGGTGGTAAACCTCCAACTGCATTATTTGCACTAAATATATTTTGCCATACTGACATAAAATATTTAATATTATGTCTTTCACAAAATGTCTGAACTAATAAAATAGATTTCAATGTATCTATAAATTGTTTTTCTACTGAATAGAAATTATCATACCACAAATTGAAGTAATCTCGTTGTGGTTTATTTTTCCACCAATCATCCTTATAAGGTAATCCACCCGACCTAATGTTTCCCCTATCGATATGCATTGTTGGACTCATATCAGGAAAAGTTTCTGATGGATGTTTCTTATCCCTTAAATCCATAACGTTTGTGTTGATAGAACTTTTTACTATCAATGGTGCATTGTTCCCATCCTTTTGATAAATATTTTTATAGTCTGGTGTTTCTCTCAACGAAACGAACAAATCTTTTCTTTCAACACCACTCCACATTATACCGGCATATAAATTTTCTGATGAATGTCCACTATCCAATAAAGTTTGTAATGCATAAATAACTCTTTCTGCAATTATTTCATTACCTGATGCTGGTTGTGCCGTATGAACATACTTTTTAAAATTATATTTTTCTTTAATGTAATTTGTCCAAGTTTTACGATAAGTATTTTCTTTAATAAATGGTGCTCCATCTGAAAAACTACATCCTGCTGTTACTAATATTTTATCTCTATCCATTTCTTTTTAATATTTTTAAATATCCAATACTATTGTCTGTTATTCCATTATATGTTTCAATAAGTGTATAATTACTATTTTCTAAAAATACATTTATTGTGTCATTTACCTCATCTAATATCCAATCGTCACAAACAATAATTGGAACTTTTCTCTTATCACAAAAGTTAAGTTCTTTTGTTAAAATCTCTTCATCGTGGCCAGAATCTATAAAAGCAAAATCATATTCTTCTTCTACTTCCCAATTGGTTATTCTTCTTTTTATATTCATTTCATAAAATGTAATCAAATTGTTATCAAAGTATTTATTTACTTCATCCACACAAGTTTTACTATTTAGTTCAATATCAATAGTAGTTAATTTAAAATCATTACCTAAAAACTTGTAACATAGAAATCCAAAGATTCCACTATTTGTTCCTGTTTCAAGTATTGATTTTGGGTTATATTTTGTAAATATTGTATCCCAAGTTTTTAAAACATTAAGTGAATTAGGATAATCTTCAACTGATAGAGTTCCACCGTGTCCACGAAATGCCCACCTATTTCCATCTTGTTCTCCTTCATCTGGCGTTCCTCTATAAAACATACACTCTTTTATTTCCAAAGGCCAAGGTCTTGCTAAATCAAATAATAATTCATCAAAAAATATATCTTGATATTCTGTAATGTTGTCTTCATTGTCATACCAACTCTCTCCCACTAAACATTTTTTTTCTAAATCAGAAATAGTTTTTAACTTGCTCATAGTTTGTCCTCAATGATATCTTCTATAATTTGTAACTCTTCTTCTACAAATTGAGAGTGTCTTTGATGGTTATGTAAAAGTCTTTCGTAAAGTTTTCCATAGTATAGTTTATGTAGGTCTTCCAATGTATTGTTTTTGAAAAAATTAATTATCTCTTTTGTTACCATTTCAAATCTTTTCTTATCATCAGTTTCTTCATCGTAAGATTCATCAATAATATCTCCAAAAGTTTGAAAACCATTGTTGTTTAAATACTTTAATGTATATGGTTGAGCATATAAAAAAAATGGATGCATTCCTACTAATGCTTTTGATATTTTTTCTGATATTATAAATTTATCAACTTCTCTAAAGTGACTTTCTGTGACAATACTAAAATATGAATTCAGTAATAATGGATATGGAATAGTTATTGTGTCATCACCTATTGGATGACCATCATCTCCTTGTTCTAAATCCAAAACAATTGGTAGCATACCACTTAACTTTTCTATACTTTTTTTACTTTCTTTCAAAAAAATAGATTGGTTTTCATTATCATACAATATAGTATTTAATTCTTCATATCCTTGATTGTTAGTTAATAGGGAATTGAATCCAACGTTTAATAAATTATTTTCCATCAGTCGTATCATCAATCCAACTCTATGTGATTTTGGAAACCTATTCAAATTAGTATACGATTTACTTCTTGATTTATGCTCAAATGATTTTACTAACTTTGGATACTCAGCCATAACTCGTTCCAACTCTGTTCTACAAGTAACATAATTGAAATGATATTTTTCATCAAATTGCTTTCTATAATCTTCAACATCACTATCACAATTTGTTCTAATTTCAAGTCCTAACAAATATACATTACCTATCTTTTTTGGCCAATCGCCGGTGTAATCATCATTAAACAATATAACTTTTTTAAATTTTGGTGATAAAGTATTGATTGTTGTTTGAATAGCGTTATCATCCCAATATTCTTTTGTAAAAAATTGTTTTGGTGAAGCAACAATAATATCGTTTGAACAATCTGGCATATCGTTAGTATTAAAAATTTTATGATATTCAATATCTAACCAATCTAATACTTTATGTGGTTTAAAGTCTTGTTCTTTTATGTCTAATGCATATACTTTCATTATAAAACTTCCCACACTATAACTGAGTTTTCTATAAATAATCCGGCTACTCGTGTTCTTTTTTTAAACAATATCTTTATTTTGCTCTCTCTTTCTAATTGTAACAATTTTGAGTAGTAGTATTTTAAATAGTTTCTTTTCTCACAATACAATTTCATTAAATTATCAAACTCAGTATTTTCTGAAAACTCTAATATTGGTTCTATGTTAATTACTCGTTTTGGTTTTTTTTGTAATATAAATTCTATAAAATTATCTATGTCCCCACCTACTTGTTCCAATGATGATGTAGTTACAATTGCACTATTCGGTTTTACCTCAATGTCAATTTTCTTCTTTATATCAATCATATCATATTCAACATCAATATTCAAATATGTATTCAGCTCCTCTAATATTTCAACTGAAACTTTTGAACTATCACTTGCGTGTAATTTTATGTTTTCAAATAGTTGATTTATTAGATAAATATTTATTCCACTACCAGAACCAAAATCATAGACATTGTCGATATCAAAAAGGTATTTTGAAAATAATATATTTCTAATTGCAAGTTGATATTTCCAATCTAAAACCTTGGTATTTGTTGTGCAAAATTTGTTATCAATGACATAAAACTTATCATCCCTAAACCATATGGGTTTTAATGAATTGGTAACATTATTTTTTTGATTATCAACTATGTTTTGTAAAATAACAATCCAATTTCTATCAAAGTCTATATCGAATGATAACTTGTTTAGAATTTGTAAAACCAATGTCATATACTCTTGATATTCTTCGAAGTTTAATTCGTTATATTCTATTGGAAATAAATTATCTAAATATGCAACAACATCACTTGACAATAATTGTTCGTCAACTTCAAAGTAAGTCAATATATCTTTTTTGGTTAATTTATTCGTAAATGAATTCTTCATAAAACCCTTTAATTTGTTTTGGTATAAATTCTTTATAATAATAAGTATGGTTGTGTTTTAAAATATCTTCCATTTTCCAATACCAATCGTGTATTTCTTGTTTAGACATATTACATAATCTTGATATTTCTTTTGTAATTAAGTAAAATCTTACCGCCGAGTTCTGTATACTATCATATGTTTCATCTATGTGTGGATGAAATGTTTTAAAGCCAAGTTCTTGTAGTTTCTTCATATGATGATGTCCGTTTACTACTATAAATGGTTGAAAGGCCGTTATAGGAAAAGAATTTCTTTCATTAACATAAAAGTCTAAATCAAATTCCGTATTACTTTCTATAAAAGAACTTTCCGTCAATATATTAAAATAACTATTTTTGTAAGCATTATCTGTTTTATCATTAAATATTTCATTTGGTGCAGAACTATGTTCTCTATTTTCCTCTAATTCTTCCTCATTAACATCTACATATAAAGGATTTTTTTCTAGCCAATCTATAAACTCATCTACTTCACATTTATTCAATCTAATAAACTCTTGATATGAATTTGTCATATTGTTTTCAAATTCAGATTTAAACTTTTTTTCATAAAAAAATGAAATGAATCCTTTATCAAGTAAGTCATTCTTCCACAAGTAATACAACAAAAATGGTCTATGTTGCTTTTTAACACTTTTGTTTAAAGTTATAAAATATTTTTCTCTTTTGTAATCTTTTTCCTTGACATTGTCAATAGTTTTTGGTATATTAATATAGTGTTTCCATGCGACCATCAACCAATTGAAATACTTAAATTGAATGTTGGTGTCAAATTTCTTTTTTGCATTTTCTAAATTATTCATAAAGTCGAATATAACAATCTTTTCTTCTGAAATATTATAATGTTTTAATTGTTTTTTAAATTTATTCATATAGATAAAGTAATCGTAATTACAAAATTCAGTTAAGGAAGCGAATATTAATTTACATTTACCTGAATTGATATCATCAATTATAAATTTATTTTTACCATAACCAAAAAAATGTTTAAGTATACTTCTTTCAGTTATATATTCTAACTGATACATTTTTACAAATATAACATATGGCTTTCTTTCTTTTGATAGTTTCTCTAATTGTTCAAATTTATTCAAATGATTAATTTTTAAATCTAAGTCTATTTCATTTATGATTTTTTTATGAAACATACCCTCTACCCAATCAAACTCATCTCTGGCTTCTATAATCCAATGCTCATCTGCATTCCAATCTATTGGATATATGTTGAGTTTCTTCAATGTAAATCCTCCATATCTCCAATCAAATTAGAAATACAAACTCTTCTCCAATCAGTTCCTCTATCAAAGTCTCCAAACTCTTTATGATTTTTATCCGTGATTCCAAAAATTACACACTTGCTTGGTTGTATATCTAATTCCTTACAAACCTTTAATTGTTTCTTGTGGTATTTGTTTTGTAAATAGTCTGTATCAAATTTGTTGATTAACTTTAGTCCAATATCTGGACCTGTCCAATTTACCATTTCAAATGAATTAAATACTTCTACTCCGTCATCTATATATTCTTTTGTAAATCTTATTCCTATTCTTAAATGTTCTGCTCCATAAAATCCTTTACTCATACTGAAAGAAACTCCGTCAATACATTTTCTATTGAAGTCAAAATTAATATTTCTTGTCATTATCATATAAGCACAATCTACAAAAACTGGAATACCTAATTTGTCACATTGATTTAAAATCATATCTGTAAATGGATGGGTATCTCCGTAGTCACTAAATGGCAAGGATAAGATAACTGCGTCTCCTTTTCTTAACTTATCATCAAAGATGTATTCCCAATTCATATCATTTCTAAACATAATTTGATGATACATAAAATCACCTTTGAATATTCTAAATCTTTTTTTATGGTGTTTTAAATAAAAGAAATCAAATGATTGTGCTGTTCCGTGAACAAATTGTAATGATTTAAATTTGTTTAGATTTTCTAAATTGTTTAATTTGGATGATTGAATCCACTCTGAATATGAATTACAAAAGTCTTTTACAAGATTTTTTTCATATAGTGATTTTCCGTTGATATTTTTAGTGATAAAATTGTAAGAAGTTTTATCAGGTATTGGTCTAGCGCCTTTCATCAAGTAACACCCAATTCCCCTTGTGGACAACCTTTACAAGTATCTGGCAATTGTCTGTTGTGTAATATCTTTCTAAATCTAATTGACTCTGGATTTTGCCATATCTCCATTGGGTCATCTGTAACTAAATTACCCCATATGGTTTGTTTGGTCCAAGTGGTTTTTCCAAATAAACTAAATGGTGTATCTTTTGTATACCAGGCACAAGGTGAAACATTACCCTCAACATCTATTTGTAATGTATATGAAGCTCCACCACAACCTAACGGGTTTGCATAAGTTCTACGATAAAAGAAATCCATACCTAATTCATACGCTCTAAGTTTAGCTTTTCTATAAATCTCATCAACATACTCAACTGGTTTTGTTCCTGCTAATGTAAATGGTGAGAACTTTACTTCGTATGGCATCAATGTGTTGACTTTGATTGATTCAACCCCTAAGTCTGCGCAAAAATCAACGTACTCTAATAATTCATCAATGTTATCTTTGCTTGATACAAAAATTGTTCTTGGTGCGATTCCGTGTTTTTTTAGTAGTTTCATATTACGAATTACTCTATCATAGTTTACACCTGTTTTAATTTTTT
>Ga0181420_1000927_pt1 | contig 11405 bp, 8 predicted proteins | sample 43SPOviralmetaG_FD_130145 | JGI IMG/M metagenome (GOLD analysis project Ga0181420, IMG submission 130145) | Marine viral communities from the oligotrophic San Pedro Time Series (SPOT) site, San Pedro Channel, CA, USA - 43 SPOT_SRF_2013-05-22 | ecosystem: Environmental > Aquatic > Marine > Strait... | reverse complement strand
TGTTATTGGTAGTATCAATCGTGATTTCACCAACAAGACCTGTAAAGGAATTATGTTCTGTGGACGTACCTCTTCTTCTTTGAATCGCGTATGCCATTTTTATATTCTCCTAAAATATTTTTTAACGTTAATTATATTGGTTGCTGAATTGTTGTCTGCGTGTGTGCAACCTAGAAGATTTTGACTGCGTTTTACGATGTATGCCCGAAATACATCCGCATGCCAATTGGGGCAAGTACATGTATTTATCGGAATCTTATATTTTGTTGGAGTTAGACTAAAATTTCTATTACGCCATTACCGGCATCTAGTTTACTTTCTAATGCTCTACCTACTATTTGTAGTGGACTTAATGTATGCGGTAATGCTCCTACCATAGCATGTCCTGGTGTGTCACTAGCAATAAGCACATCACCTTTGTTTACATTACCTGTAACTTTACATGGTACCCTACCGCGTAACGCAACTGCTACACCGTCAGCATCGCTATTCATTAAGTATGCTGGTTCTGTACTAACAACACCTGCTATTTTATAATTGCCTGCTTCATCTGATATAGTAACTTCGCTTTCGCCACCTAATATTAGTACAGTACCTGGTTCATAATTAGCATCTGCTTTGTATCTTTCAGCCAAGTCAGCATATTGAGCCGACGTTGCTTGACCATTAAATGTATTAGCATACATATTGTCAAACTTAACACTACTTGAACCAATATCATATGTTCCTGAAGGGCCTGTAGCAACAACATTTTTAACAGTTATGTCGCCACTAAATGTACCACCCGGGAATGGATTACCCGAAGGTCCTGTAGCACCTTTCTGTCCTTGCGGACCTGTACCACCTGTTCCACCTTTATCACCTTGTGGACCTGTAGCACCCTGTGGACCTGTACCACCTTGGGCACCTTGAGCACCTACTTCACCTTTCTGACCTTTATCACCTGTGCCACCTTGAGCACCTTGTCCGCCCTGAGCACCTTGTGCACCCTGGTCGCCTTTTTGTCCTGTAGCACCCTGAGGTCCTGTAGCACCTGTGCCACCTTGGGCACCTTGAGCACCTTGCGGTCCTTGAGCACCTACTTCACCTTTCTGACCTTTATCTCCAGTAACACCGTTTGGTCCTGTGGCACCTTGAGCACCCTGTGGTCCTTGTGCGCCTGTATTACCAGTATTTCCCTTATCGCCAGTAACACCCTGAGCACCTACTTCGCCTTTTTGTCCTTTGTCACCAGTAATACCATTAGGACCAGTGGCACCTTGAGCACCTTGAGGTCCTTGTGCGCCAGTGTCTCCTTTTTGTCCTTGTGGTCCTTGTAAACCTTGTAGACCCTGCGGTCCGCTGTCTGACGGTATCCAATCATAATCCGAACCGTTCCAACTTAATACTTCGCCTGTTGATGCTGTTGATTGATTAATATGAGTATCTACTCTTGCGTTTGTATAATAAAGATTAGTACCTTCTGTTAAATCACTTGTAGTAGCCGCCGCTATTCTGGCATCTGCTCTTGCGTTAGTGTAATATAAATTTGTTCCTTCGCTTAAATCCGATGTTGACTTAGCAGTAAATCCAGCATCTACTCTGGCATCTGCTCTAGCCTGGGTATAGTATAAGTTACTAGTACCTTCGCTTAAATTGTCTGTATCTAAACTTGTTAATGTACCTGATTGTAGTTTACCACTTGCGTTAAACAATACTGCTGAACTTGGTCCTACAATACTGTCGTTAAATGTTGTACTACTACTAAATGTTTTAGCACCTGCTACTGTTTGACTTCCACTTGTTCTAACTACTGTGCTGTCAACTGCCAAACTAGGTGTACCTGTTGTACCTCCTCCGCTTAAACCGTCTCCTGCTGTAACACCTTCTATGTCGCCTGATTCTGCTAAAGACAAAATACCTGTGGCATTATCATAACTTAGTGCTGAACCACTGACACTAATAGCCGCTCTGGCTCTAGCATCTGTGTAATATTTATTTGAGCCTTCCGTAACATTATCTGTTGTGCCGTTCCAACTTATGGCACCTGTGCCACTGTTGTATGTAACGCCACCTGAACTTGATAATGCCGCTCTTGATCTTGCGTTTGTATAATATAAATTAGTAGTGCCCTCTGTTACATCATCTGTATCGCCTGTAAACGAAACTGTTATAACATTGGCCGATTCTGCTATGCCTAAACCTGTACCTACTGCTAAGTTTCTAACAACATGTAAGTTACCCGATGCTTCTTTTTCCATTAAGTTTTTGCGAGTGCTGGTTTCATTACCGCTTGATGCGTTACCTAAACTAAATGGATTAACTGTTGTTAAAGTAACTAACTGACCTTGAGCAATACCTTTAATGTTTGTTCCATCATAAAATATCATTCCGTCTAATGTACCGGCCGCTCTTGCTGTTGCTACAGCACCTGAACTCTGTGCTGGATCTATTTGTGCTAAACTGACATTAGATGAATCTAATAGTCGTAAACTTTGTACAGTAGTTAAACCGTTTGTTGTTAAAGTTAATACAGGACTAGAAACTCCTCTGTTATTATTGAATGTTACTGATGAATTTGCCTGCGAACTGTCAAAGTTATATAAAAATTGTAAAGCACTACCTGAATACATTTTTAATGTACTGTCATTACCTAAAATCTGTGTAGCACTTGTTGTTTGGAATGCGTTATTACTTACTTCTGAACTATCATAAAATCCTATCTGTGCTCCGCCACTTGTTGCGGCATTACTGAATAAGTTAATATCTGTATTTTTAATATTTAAGCCACCTGTTGTGGTAGCACCACCTTGCGGGGTAATGTTTGCAAAATTAAAGTTTACCGTTGCGGAATCTATCTGACTGGCTGTAATGTTTTTAATTTTCTTTGTGCTACTACCAATGTTTGCTTGGTTAGTAGACTTAGGTATAATGTCTGAATCTATATCAAAGTTTGTACTTGATACAGCACCACTTAAATCACCACTAAATGATGTTGCTGTTATTGTGCCTGCGGCAAAGTTACCAGAGCCGTCTCTTGCTACTACTTTACTTGCTGTATTTGTTGTTGTAGCATCTACGGCTACATCATTAGCATTAACAGTTATATAAGTGCCTGCGCCAACTGTAAATGTTCTATTTGCTGTTAAGTCACCGCCACCAGTTAAACCTGCGCCTGCTGTTAAGTCAATTGCTTTTAAGGCTGTAATATCATTTGTATTTTGTGTAATTTTTGTTCCAGCACTTGCGTCATCGTTTAATGCCGCCGCTAATTCGTTTAGAGTATTAAGTGTGCCTGGAGCACCGTCTATTAAACTTGTTATTGCTGTTTCCACATAAGCAGTCGAGGCCGCTTTAGTTGAATTATCTCCAGCAACGTAATTACCGCCTGACGCACTTGGCATTGTTACTGCCGGTACTACTACACTTGTACTAAATGTTTTAGCACCTGCGATGCTTTGTGTACCACTTGTTCTTACTACCGTGCTATCAACGTCTACGACACCACTAGCAAAGTCTATACCATCGCCCCCACTAATATGTGCTCTAACTTCTGTAGCACTCGGGCCAGTGTATGTAAATACACCGCTAGTATTGTTATATGATAAACTGCCGTCTCCGCCTGTGTCAGTAACACTTAAAGTTGCTTCTACGGCTGTTGTGAAATCTGTTATTTGTGAACTCGGTATTGCTATGTTTACATCTGCCGCCGCTGTTAATTGTCCTTGTGCGTTTACAGTAAATGTAGGTATTGCTGTAGCACTACCATAACTTGCGCCTGTAACTGCTGTATTTGTAATACTAAATGCGCCACTGCTATATGTAAGTCCTGTGCCCGCACTTAGATGTGCTTGTACTTCACTAGCACTTGCGCCTACTGATGTTATTACACCAGTACCACTATTATAAGTTAATGAACCGTCACCACTATGTGTAGCACTTATACTGCTTCTTGCTCTTGCTGTAGTATGATATAAGTTACTGCCTTCTGCAACATCGGCTGTATCTTTAGTAGCAAGTCTAGTATCAAAGTCTGCGTTTGCTCTAGCAGATGTATAATATAAATTAGAACCTTCTGCTACTGTATCAGTATCGCCCTGTGTATATGTTAATACACCTGTACTACTATTATATGCTAATTGTGTAGAGTTTTCACTGATTGCCGCTCTGGCTCTTGCTGTGGTATGATAAAGGTTACTTGAACCTTCTGCTACATTATCAGATGTTATACCACTTAGTGATCCACTAGTTAAGGTACCTGCGATTGTACCAGTTGCTGTAAAATTGCCTGAAACTGTATGTGCGGCACCGTCCCATGATATAGAACCGTCGCCACTTCCGTTTTTTCTAAATACTAAAGTAGATGAATTATAAGTTTGGTCTGCGTTAATAATAATTTGATCATCATTGACTCTTAGTTCATTGGTACTTGTGATAACTGTATCACCAATTTGGTTAACTGATGTACCTTTTAAATCAATGTTACCTTGGGATCTTATTATATGTTTTTTATCTGCCATTTATACTCCACACTCTAGATAGGTTGCTTTAACATATTTATCAAATTCGGCAAATAATTGCGAAGTCAAAAAAAAGCACCTCCCGAAGGAAGTGCTTTTAATTGTTTCTTGTAAGAGTTCTTACTTGAATGAAACGTTGCTAAGAGCAATTTCACCTAAGTAATCAGCCGCGTTACCCAATGAACTTGCTGTGTTAGTAAGTTCGATGTAACCGTATCTTGTCATGAAAGATACAACTGGTTCAAAAGTGCTAGGATCCATAACTGGTCCTGTGCTCATTAACGGAATGTAAGGACAGTAGAATGCTGGCGCATCAGTTTCTGATGATCCTTTATATCCTACTAATACTGAAGTTCCGTCAGCCGCGTAATTGTCAACAAATACTTTAACAGTACCGTTTAAAGTTCCAACAAACTTAGAGTTTACTGGTGCTTCAAAAGGACCTTCTGTACTTCTAACAAAAGTTGAAGTAGTCGCTGATTGTAAAATTGTTAATGCTTGTGGACTAACAACTACATAGTTACCTGCGCCTCTTCTTGTTCTAGCGGCAATTAAGTTTGCAACTCTATTAATTAGAATTGCCAAGATCGCGTGTCTTTCACCGATATACGTTTGTGTACCTGTGATTCCACTGTTGAAATCTAAAGTGTCAACTGTTGGAGCAAGTGCTCTCAATTTTGCTAACATTTCTTGGTCAATCTCAACCGCAATTTCTTGTGCCAAGGCTTGCATGATTTCAGCCTCTACGTCAACACCATGCATTGCGTTTGCATCTTGAGCAGATTCAAAAGTCCATCTTGCTGATAGACGTCTTGATTTTGCTTCAACTGTTTGCTTCAAGATTTGGATAGACATTTTGCTACCTGCTGTTCCTTCGCTGGCCGCAGTTGCATCAGGTGTTCCTGAATATGCTGTTGCTAATGCGAAAGGACTAAGTGCTTCTTGTCCTGCTACGACTGAGTCTTTAGACTCTGCGTATCTTACTCTTAATGTGTGGATTTGTCCTACTGGTCCACTCATTGGTTGCACACCAAGTAATTCGTTGGCGATCAATGAAGGCATAACCCTTCTAATAAGAGGTAACATTACTTTGTTTAAAGAAGCGATGTTTCCACTCATTGTTGAACCTGCGGATGCGGCTTCTTGTAATTGAACTTTTGCGTTCTCAAGAATTACGTCCATAGTGCTCTTTTTTGATCCGTTAAGGCCTTCTAGTAAGGCTTCCTTGGTTGCGGACCAATTTGATTCAAATAATGCTTCTGCCATTATATTCTCCTATTATTTAAGTCCGGCTAGTTTTCTTAACTCATCGATCTCTACGACTGATGTGTCAACTTTTTCTTCATTGGTGGAGCCGGTCTGCCCGTCCAACGATCTATTACCAGTGTGTTCTGATGTCACTGATTCATTGATGACTGCTTTCTTAGTTCTAACTGAAACTTCTTCGTTTATTACACTTGGAAGGTACTTGTTGAATGATTCTTCAAGTTTTTCTGTTTTAACTGTTTCTAGCAGTTCAGTCATTAATTCTTTCTTGTCCTTACTTAAAGGGGCAAGTAAGTCTGTCATGACTTGATTTCTGTTTGCTCTATCCTCTGATATTCTGAGTTTAGATTCAACTAATTTTTTATCTTCTGCAATTTTCTCTGCTGATGCTTTAGCACTATCAACATCACCTTTCAGTGCTGTTAATTCTGCTCTAAGTTTTCTTACTTCAGTATTTTCATTTAAATATGAAGTTCCATACTCACTAGCCATTGCTTCGAAAATTCTTCTGCCGAATTCGTTTTCACGAGCCTTAGTTATATCTTCTTTGAATTGAGAAACTTCGTTTTTCAATGCTGAAGATATGGTTGCTTCAACCTTATCCGCCGCTCTTCTAATAAATTCTTTTTTAGCATCTGCTAATTGTTCTCTTCCTTCACGGACTAACTGAACTTTCTTTTCAGCCAATTCACGTTTGTCTGCGTGGAATTCTTTAATTTCTTCTGCTACTGCGTCTAATACAAAACTTTCAAGTTTAGCAAAGTTTTCACTTTGTGCTTGTCTGTCTGCTTTTAACTCTGTAACTTCTGATGCTAATGTTTCTGTGATGAACTTGTTAAGGACGTTAGCATGTTCGCTAACAGCCTTTTTATAGTTTACTCTTTCGGCTACAGTTGCCTTCTTATCTTCAGCCAATTCTGCTAACTCGTCTTTGAGAGAATCTGTAATAAACTTGTCCATGGCTTCAACAATTTGTTGCTTGTCATGTTCAAATCTTTGTGCAAACTCTTCTCTAAGTTCCGCTGTCAACTGGTCTTTGGCCTCAGCAAGGCGTGATTCCCATGCCTCTTGGATCTGAGTCTTAACGTCTTCTGATAAGTTTCCAGATTCTAAAAGGTCATTAAATGTGGTTGTTTCCGCCATTTGCTATCTCCTATTTGAGTTCTAATTCACGTATAAATGATTCCATCATACGTGCAAGGTGTATTTCTGCTTTTTTGTCATGTGTAACGGACTTCGCCATCTCGTGGATAGCGGCACCGCCTCTCATATTGAATAAACTTTCATAGATCGCTTTAGGGTAGGCGTCTGGGGCACTTGGTTGTGCCACTATATCAACGGTTACTATGTCAAAATCACTAACTCTACCACTTTCATTAACATTACCACTACCACGGCTACTTACACCTAGTTTAGCACCGCCTTTTAATAATGCTTCGGCAATCTTGCCCATTGGAGTATCCAATAGTTTTAGTTTGCCGTATCCATTTGAGCCTTCGACTCGCATTTCTGATATCATATGACTGACACGATCTAAATTTATCTGCAATTCTGTAGGATGATCTAATTCGCCAAGTACAGTTTCACCGCCTGTTAGCCTTTTACCTATGGATTCAACTGCTGTTACAATTTCGTCTTTAGGGTAAACTCTACCATTTTGGTTTTTTACTTCACCTTGAATAAATAATCCGCTCATACATAAATCTTTTCCATCATTAGATGATTCTACTATGATTCCTGCGTCTGCCGGGTTATAATATTCAAATAACTGTCTTGCCATCTTAATCTCCTTAAATTATATTAAGTTAATTACTTAACTTTTCCTGCTATTGGACTTTCGGATTTCTCACTAGCAACCTTAGGTGCTGGAGCGGCCTTTGGTTTTTCACCTATGTTATCACTTGCTGGATTACTTTTAGGTGCGTCTCCGCCTTTCTTTCCTTCACTACCGTCACTTCCAAAAAGTTCTTTTTCGTCTGTTCCGAAATTTTCTTTCTTTGGGAATTTAGGTGATGCTGTGTGATCTCCACTTGCGTCGTTTTTAGCACTTTGAGGTTTACTAAAAGTAGTTGCTTCTTCTACAACTTCTTCTTCAACTTCTTCGTCAAGGTCGATTTCTTCTTCAAAAGATTCCATTTCCATTTCATCTTCTAAATCTGCTTCTGCGTCAGCAACTTCTTCGTCGCCTTCTTCGTCGCCCATTAACTTTTCAAATTCTGCTTTTAATTCGTCAAGTTGTGCTTCAAGGTCGTCTACTCTATCTTCAACTTCCTCTTCGCCTTCTTCAGACTCTTCTTCACCGTCCATTTCCATATCCATTTCTGGTTCCATTTCGTCTTCTTCTTCATTAACGCCACTTTCGTCTGCGCCAACATTTGCTTCTATTTCATCATAGAAGTCTTCACTTGGTGATCCGGCTACAGTTTCTTCTACAGGCTCTTCTTCTGATTCTTCAGCCTCTTCAACTGCTTCTTCTTCGGATTCTTCTGCTTCTTCAACTGTTTCTTCGGATGCTACTTCTTCTTCTATTGCTTCTTCTAAAGCATCTTCGTCTAAAAGACCTTCGTAGATAGTTCTACTTTTCTCAACCATAAAACCGTGTAACAGTTCTGAGGCTTTTTCTTCGTCTTCAGCGAGTAGATGTTCCAGAACTTGCTCTAGTACACTTTTGTTCTCTGACATAGTAACTCTCCTATATTTTTGTTATACCGATACTCGATTCGATATATCGTATTTTTATTTAAGTGATATGTACTGTTTTATTCTAAAAACGGTGCTTTTTGAAGTGATTTTTGAAGTTTTTTATTATAACTGCCTTTTATGCACTTCATCTAGTATATGTTCTGCGTATTTAGAGTGTGCGTATGGACTGTTATGATGGCTTACAGGGTAGTGTGTTGTTTTGTTACCTGCTTCATCAATTATCTCTGGATTGAATTGAGCATAGTATCCTGCGCCATTTTCTAAGTAATATTTATCAGGTATGAAGTCCCAGTTAAAACTGTCTATATGGTGATGGTCTTCTATCAAACCCGTTTTATCAAACTCTGAATATTCAAAAGTATTAGGTGAAAATAAAAAGGGTATTTTTCTTTCTAGTATGCTTAAAAGGCCGCTTTGTAAAACATAGTAATCGTTGTGTGCTTTAATGTTTTCATCAAATACATAGTAAGCAAAGTCTTTTAATGCGTCGACTCTACTAGGGTCTATGTCTTGATAACGTCTTGCTTCTTGGCTAATAACCGTATAAATGCTATCACACCATATTTGCGGATCATATGTTTTACCGTAGTTTATGTGATGTTCGTGATCAAAGTGGTCCCAATCAAAATCACCAAAGCATACTTGATCATATCCTTTGTTGTGATCGTAAGTATTATCTAAGTCTTTGAGTATTTCAAATCTATTGACTCCTGTAGCATTAATAATCATTAAGTCAGGATTTAGATGTTTTAAAGCATAGTCTATTTGTAGCCGTATACCAAAGTTACTCATACCGCATCGTGCTAGATTGATATAATTGTACCCTAGTTTTTTTGCTACTAAAAAGCCGTATTCAAAATTGGGATATACTGGGTCTCGGCTACTCCAACTGCAACCGCAGACAACAAGTGTCTTCATTGATTTATAGTAGGCCGCCGCCGGCGTCGTCTCCTGCTGGCTTCCTGTACATTTGCTGAGCAAGTTTTTTATGTTTTTCTGATTCTAGTTTTTTGAGTGCCCTAATCTTTCTAAGTTTTCCAACTTCTTCAAGACTTAACATTTTCTTTCTTGTATCAGTTCTATGACGTTGCTGAATTTCGTCATGTGCTGGTTCGTAAAATTCCATTATTTTCATTATACTTCTGGGCCTCCTCCTAATGTATTTAGTTCATCTAGGCCTGCTTGGGCATCGCTACCACCTAAATCGGCATCCATTCCTGGTTCTGCCGCACCCATATCAACTGGTGCCATACTTACATCTGCCGCTGGTTGTGGTCTAACACCTACTTGACGTAGATCTGATGATGTAGTATCTGCTTGAATATCATCTATATCAACAGCATTTTCTTCTGCCCATAGTGCCTCGTTCCTAGCAATTTCGTCTTCTGTTAAACCTAAGTACTTCTTAAGTTTAAATTGTGTTGCTAAGTAAGGTATTCCTTCTAGTGCGCCAAACAGTTGTGTTCTTGCTTGGTCTAATTCTAGTTCTCTGTAAGAACTAAAGTTTTGTGGGTCAGTAAATTTAATATCAAATAAACTGTTATCAATTTCTACACCACTTGCTCTTAGATAAACTTTAAACTCGTTGTTTAAACTTTTAATAATCTGTCTTTGTAATCTTTCGCAGTATTTGGCAAATCTATATTCTTGAATATATGCTACACCAACTTTACCATCGTTAAATGGTGCTGAACCATCATCAGGTCCAGTTGGCAAATAACTACTTGGTATTCTTAATCCTCTAATAAGTTTGTTATTAAAGAATTTTAAATCGTCAATCTCACCTAAGTTATCACCGCCGGGTAGTGTGTCAACTTTACTACCTCTACCATCTGCCGTTTGAGCAAAGAAGTAATCTTCTAACATACTCATAGGATTGTAACTGCTGTCTGCTACGTTCTGCCCACCACCTGTTTTGTTTGGTATACGTTTTTGTTGTACTTCATACTTAACACGTTCTAAGTATTGTTGTGCTTTGTGCGGTGGCATGTTACCTACATCAATAAAGAACACACGTCTTTCTGGTGCTCTGTGTACTCTGTAAATAATAATAGCATCTTCTAATAATTCTTTTTGTTTAAAAATTTTAAATACTGGATCTAAAATACTGTTACCAAAAGGCCATGTTGTTTCCATGCCTTCGCTCATGCTAATATGTAAAACATGTTGTGCGTCAATTGGTACAGCATTATTGGCGTCAGGGCCAAAACCTGAACTACTGCTTTTAAATCCTGAAGCGGCTTGTGGATTAGTGTAGTCACTCATGATAGCACCCGAACCATATGGTCTCTGTGAGTTAGGTGATACACTTGTTGCCGCTAAATCTTTTAAATGTAAATCTAAATTCTTAATAAAGTATTGTTCAATTTTTTTACCGTTGCTTTCGTTAACTAAAACTTTTTCAACTTGGTATGGATCAACCCAAAATAGTTTTTTTGTTTCTGGGTCTCTAATGTAAATTTGATCTCCGTATTTAACTGTACTACGGAACATTTTAAATACACGTCTTGGTAACTCATTTAGTTTACACCATTTTTGTAAACTCTGTTGTATAACTTTAACTTCAGGTGAACTTGGCTTATCGTTGTACTTTACAAGGAATGGTAAATTAGTATCGTCGTCTTCCTGCGTACAAAACTCTGATATAATATCTAGTGCCGCATTTACTTCTAAATCTCTGTCCATTGCGTCATATTGATAATAACGCATAATTCTATCTGGCGAACCTTGGTAGACTTCAGGCAACCAACTGCTATATCTACTAGCATACATGTCAGCACTACCTGACTTGTCGCCAGCAACACCACTGGGTAGTGCACTGTTTTCTACTGGGTTAAAGTACTTTTTCCAACTCATATTCTATTCCTGAAGTTATATAATACTATATTTATCAGATTGTGTCAACCTGTGGGGTTTAATATTGATAGATTATGTAGT
>Ga0181420_1000924_pt1 | contig 11415 bp, 13 predicted proteins | sample 43SPOviralmetaG_FD_130145 | JGI IMG/M metagenome (GOLD analysis project Ga0181420, IMG submission 130145) | Marine viral communities from the oligotrophic San Pedro Time Series (SPOT) site, San Pedro Channel, CA, USA - 43 SPOT_SRF_2013-05-22 | ecosystem: Environmental > Aquatic > Marine > Strait... | reverse complement strand
TAGATCTTAACAACAACCGTATCAATGCTTTACAACAAATATGTGAAGTAGCTAAACCAGTTGTTGTATTTTGTGCTTACAAACATAATATAAAACAAATACAAAAAGAGTTAGGTAAATCTTTTAATATAGTTACATACACTGGTGCTGACGCTACTACGACCAGGAACCAAGCTGTTGATGACTTTCAAGATGGTAAAGCTGATATTTTCTTAGCCACATCTGCAGCGGCTAAAGGCTTGACATTGACCAGGGCGTCCACTATGGTCTACTACAGTAATAATTACAGCTTAGAAACTAGACTGCAGTCACAAGACAGAATTCACCGTATTGGTCAAAATAATAAATGTACATACATAGACCTTGTAGTCCCTAATACCATTGATGAAGCAATTTTAAAACGACTAGAGGAAAAGAAAGAACTCTCTAATGAAGTTCTGGATGACCTCATAAACATTATCAAACAATGACAAAATCAGAACGTATAAAGAAGTACTTACAGAAATACCCCAAGCACGGCAACAGAACCTTAGCAAACCTAATAATAAAAGAACATCCAAACTTGTTTCCAACCCTAGAAGCAGCACGTTCCTCAGTTCGTAGGTTGCGTGGTAATTTTGGAAAAAGTGTAATACATCAATCAGACCCTGAACTTAGAAGACCCAATGGAAAAGCTGGAGAATACAAACTACCCAAATCACTTAATAAAAAGAAATCAATTGTTAAGATCCCTGACGGAACTACTCTTATCCTTGCTGATGTTCATATTCCTTATCATGACGTTGATTCCTTGGAGTGTGCTCTGTCTCATGTTGATAATCCTACAAACATTGTACTTAACGGTGACGCATTGGATTTCTTCGCAGTAAGCCGTTGGGACAAGGACCCAGACTGCAGAGACTTAGCTGGTGAGTTACAAGCATCTAGGCAGTTCCTTATGCACCTTAGAGAGCGTTTTCCAGACTCTAATATATACTTTAAAATAGGTAACCACGAAGAACGGTGGGAAACATACCTGTGGCGTAAAGCTCCAGAAATATGTGGTGTGCCAGACTTTAAACTTTCTAAACTACTACGGTTTGAGGAATTAGGTATCGAAGAAATTGGGGGTCGTCAGCTAGCTAAAGCTGGCGGTCTCTGGATTCTACACGGTCACGAGTTCCCTGGAGCATTTGATCCAGTTAACTTTGCTCGTACCTTACAAGTCAAAACGGGATGTTGTACCATTGCGGGACACAAGCACAAAACCAGTCAGCATTCCGTCAGGCGGATGAATGACGATACGGTCTCCTGCTGGTCCATCGGTTGCCTCTGTGATCTTGACCCTGACTACATGCCTGTGAATCAGTGGAACCGAGGGTTCGCTGTCGTCACTCACACTGGTAAGAAATTCAGCGTGGACAATTACAGAATCGTTGATGGAGAAGCCCACCGTTAAGATTAGGCTAGGTTAGCTGTTTGCTTCCAAGTACCAGGAGTTCCTGAAGTAGTACATACCCAAGCATATGGCTCACCAGCTGCTGGTTCGTTGTTTATAACAACATCCCCTACTCTGTATGTGTTACCACTACCAGCTTGTGGGTAGTTGTTTGCGTACATCTTAACTTGTTTATTACCACTTGCATCAAACGCTGTTTGTTCTCCAAATAACACACTTACATTATCTTGGAATACTTGGTCTATTTCATTAGCATCAGACCCACCGTCATCTGTAAAGAATTTATTAGATGTACCAACAAGGCTTGTCTTGTATGTTGAGTTTGTAAATCTAAATGCAGCAGCACAATTTCTAAAGAAGTTCTTTTCAACAATGTGCCGTGTACCTATAGTTAAATGTCCAACTGTAACATCAGCTCCTGATGATCCAAGATTAGTTATATCTGTGGAAGCAATACCCTCAGTACATCTTTCAAACTCATTGCCAGATATAAGACCGTGCATTTCTGCTACTTTACCTATAACAAGTCCCTCAGTTAAATCAGTAGCATTTAAGCTATTTCCTGAAAACTCATAGTAACACTCTTTATCTGCAGAATTAGTTCCAGTAGAATTACCAATCAACGTTAAGTTTACTAGAGGGTGATTGTTAGATGTCCCACTCTGTGTAGCGTTGTACACAAGATGATTGTCTTTTATTGACACATTTTTAAATGAGTCAGTAGCTCCTCTGTTACTTATGTTAATTGCACACTTATAACAATCTGCAATAGTGTTTCCAAATATTCTTAAGTTCTCGACAATAAAGTTATCATTATCTGACTGCTCTGAAACCGTAGGTGCAATATTTATACCAGAGCCATAAATATCTTTAATCATATTGTTTGTAATTAGTATATCATTACCACCTCGTAAAACAGACATACCTGACGCAAAATACGCAGAGTCCCTAAGACTACCAGATACATCGTAACCTATGTTTTCGATTATGTTGTTAGATACAACCACACCCCTTGTAGAATCTAGTTGGATACCCCCCATATAAAGTTCTTGACTACTACCACCTTCATCTATACCACCATAAAACCTAACAATATTACCAGATACAATATTTGGTCCACTAGCAAACGCACCAGTCTCATCTCCTACGTTAGGAGCATCTGCTCCTCGTAAATATACCCCCCATCTTCTACCACCCAATAGTATATTATTAGTAATAGTTGAGTAAGAACGTCCGCCAGCATAGTGAACTACTATACCGTGAAGACCTATGTTGGTTGCTCCTGATGGCACCACAGCCTGAATTGTAGCCTCACCTGCTGGATCTGTGCCACCCCCAGATATAGCTGTGTTTAAACCACTTACAGAAAATGTAATTGTAGTTGTAGTAGAAGCAGTTATAGTGTGTGTACCATTTACAGTAGATTGCGTAGCCCCTAATACAGAAACTTTTTTAGCACCAGTAGGGTAATTTGCTAGTATAGATGTTACATTTGCTTCTGGTAGTGTTATTGTTACAGCGTCTGTGGACCTAGACACACCTGACGCACCACCTGTGGTACCAACATTAGTTTGGTCTGAGGTACTCCTGTCTCTGTCATCTGAACGTCGCCTAACAATATTACCAGAAATTATGTTGTGTGACAAAGGTGCGATACCAGTAGCATCGCCCCCAGGTACGTTGCCAGCTTCTGTTTGGGATACTGAACAAAATACTCTACTAGCAGAGTGACTAGTGTTGTTTATAATACTAGTCTCTCCAGAATTTTCCCAAGCAGCTATATCTGTTCCACCTGTATTGTCCTCTTCAAAATAATTACCCTCAATTATACATCCGTGAGCATCATCAACTCTAACTATGCCGTTATCTTTTGCACTAGCTTTAAAGTGAAAATTTCTAAATATACAATTTCTAACTACAACATCGTTAGCGGCTAAAATAGATATAGCTGCTCCACGAGAAGCATTATCAACACCTCTCTCAGTTGGGATTTGAGTTAAATCACCAGCTACTGCACTAGCAATTCGACTTGTACTGTAGCTAGTATCATCACCTCTAAAATCTATATTTTCAATAACACACCTTGCTTTAGTTACTCGAAAACCACCAGGATAATCAGCGTCAGCGTCAGGTTTAAAGATAATACGAGAATCTCCAGTACCACTTACTTTTTGACCAACTGCTTTAAGCTCTACGTTACCCTCCATTTTAAAGTATCTAAAGGCTGCGTTCGCACTGTCTACACGCCTAACATCAGGTATTTTAATATCTCTTTCAGTGTTTAACGCTGCTTGGATAGCTGCTGTACTGTCAAAAGAAGTATCATCACCTTGAGTAACAACTATTGCTCCGTAGTCTCTGACGTCCCCATCCCAATCAAGCATTCTAATATGCTTATTACCAGAAATAGTCCGAACCATACCACCATCATCTGTGTGTGTTCCGTCAAGTACTTCGAACGTACGAGTAGGAGCGTCACCTTTATTGGCACGTCCGTGTGTCATGTACAAGGTTCCTGCTACACCGTCGCTTGCTAGAGCGTCTAACGCTGTAAGCAACGCTGCCGTTGTGTCAAAAGACTCAATAAAGCTTGAGTTTCTTACTTTAGTTATTGCATCGTCAACTTGTTGACCTGTGTGTGTTAAATTAAAATTAGACATATATTAGCATTTCCATTTTCTTAGTGCAAGAGCTTTTCGTGTTGGGCGACCCTTTGAGTCTTTCATCGGACCTTTAACGCCACCCATCCTTGCACAGAATGACTTGCGTCTCTTTGAAGCTTTGGAGCCACGTTTCACTTTCCCTGTTACAGGAGCTTTTAGATTCGCACCTTCCTTAGCTTTAAAATACTTACGACCTTTGGCAGTCAAGCCTCCAGTTGCACTTTTGTGTTCTTTTCTCATTTTTTGTAATTAGCTTTTACTCTCCTTGGTTTCCCTGCTGGTTGTCCTAATCGCTTCTTTTGTGCAATCCGTTTGCGTTTTGCCGAATCTGATATCTCCCCAGCAGTCACAGGGGTTTTCTTGCTTACACGCTTTGATGGTCTGCAATATGGCGTTCCTCGCTTTTCTCCCTGTTGTCGTCCACAAGGCTTTCCAGAGCGGACATCTACCCACTTTTCCTTGAACCACCTTTTCAGAGCTAGTCCCTTTGCTGTCTTCCGTACCGCCATTATGCTTTAGGTTTTGTATGTCCGTACCCTTTCTTTTTTAATTCTAAGTGCTTATTGTATGTGTTAGCTTTAACTGCTTTACCAGTCTTACTGTACATTATGTGTGCTTTAAATTTTTTCATTTCTTTGATTTAGTACCCCAATTCTTAGCCCCTTTCTTACGGCATTTAGCTATGGCACCAGAAGCGTAGGCACTAGGGAACACCTTATACCTTGCTTTGACCTTACGATAGCATGCGTCTTTAGGCATTACTTAATTTTCTTTTTAGGTTTTAGATTAGCTTTTATCTTCTTTTTTTTAGGTGTACCGTACATAATTGTTTATTTTACTGATGATGATCCAAAGTAGAATCCTACAATGGCTAAGACTGTTTGTCTAATTTCAGGTAGTATTACATACCCATGTAAAGTCTGATAGCTTGTACCTTTAACAAAGCCAAACCACTTACTGTATTCGTTAGCTACTGTAACACCCTCGTCACTGTGGGCTAAAATAAACGGAGCAATAATTACTCCAAACAATACAGTCACTACAATAATTCTACGAACAATAGCTCCACCGTCCCCTGTGCGTTTAGCAGCAGCATCAGCACTTTCATCGGATGCTTTTTGCTTCTTAATAAGGTTATCAACGTTAGCTTGCTGAGAGGTTACCATAGTACCAATCAGTTTAAAAAGGAAACCAGAAGCCCCTCCACCCAACATTGCTATTAATTCAGTAGTCATTTAAGTCTCTTATAAAGTACAATCCCAAAAATTGCAAGCCCCAACAATAGACTTGTAAGCCCATTTTCTGGTACTCCTGGGTAATCTACATCAAATCTATAATCAAGTTCACCCCAACCATATTGAATATTATCGTATTGTATACCAGTCCATTCGTTTCTATCTAGTAATGGTACGTAATAATACCACTCAAATATAGGTTCTGAATCAATTATTGGGAATTGTAGTTCGTGGCTCATTTTTTAAATAGGGATGTGAAGATTGATGCAAACTCTTTAAAAAGTTTACTTATTATATTATTTTTTGGTAAAAACATAAAGATTATAGATAAAACACCAATGTATGCGAATGTCATACTCAGTAGGTTATCCTTATAATTTTCGATGATGTAGCTAATAAAGTTCATGATACTGGAGATACTAAGGTTGTGTCTTCATAAGGAGTCTTGACAATAGGCAACTCCTCTGATTGAATTTCTTCTAATGATTCTTCTTGAACTTCTTTCTCGTCTCCAGCTTTTTCTTGCAGGTCTGATTCTTGGTTATCTGATTTGGACTCTTCTTCTTCACTTTCTTTCTTAGATGTATCCTCAGGCTCATCCTCTTGCTCCGCTTCTTCTGTGGCTTCCGTTTTTTGTTCTGTTGTTTCTTCTGTATTGGAAGGCTCTTCTTCGACCTCATCGTCAGAAACGACAACGCTATCAGGTTTGGGATCCTGTTCAGAAACGGTATCGGACGTACTCTCGGAAGGTTCGACCTTAGCTTCAACTTCCTGTACAAACTCTTGAGCCGCTACAATCTTCTCAGCCATTACTACTTGACCCCAATCATTCAATGTGTGGAAGTCAATAAAATTATCAACAAAGAGTGGTGGTGTAATACGTTCCTCAATAACATCGTTTGCAACACTAGCAACAAAAACCTCTGTAGTATCAACAGCAACACTAGTCTGTGCTACAGCAGCCGTAGACACGGCTACGCTACCAGCGGTTCCTAGCTCACTTACCTTTTGTACGATAGGTAAGTCTTTTATTTTTTCGACGAGCGACTTTTTGAGCGTGGAGCTTGCTTTCTTGGCTTGCTTGATGGCTTCTTTTGACTGCTCTTTAATTTCTTTACTAGAGCTGTAAGTTTTTCCATCCAAGACTTCGGACAAAGAATCTCGCAATTCTTTGAGTTTACGATTGGCAGTTTGCTTATCCATTTACACAGTTTACATTTCATAGTAGTTCTTTTATTACCTTTATGGCAGCTGCAACCATATAAATTAAAGTTGCGATTGCTAATGCTAGCCCAACACCTTCGTGTATTGATGATATACTTAAACTGGCAAATAAGCCAGATACGCCGATACAAGTTTTTAGTGCTTCTTCCATTATACAGGGTATTCGTGTAGAGTAACTGTATCAAGACATGCATCAGTTTCCTCTTCGGTTAAAGTGTAATCGGTTACATTAAGAACCCAAGTATCGCTTGCCGTAAGCTCTGGGTATGTTTTGTAACGTGTTCCTGTTTCATTTTTTACTCCTTGCTCATTAGTTCTGTGGTACCAATAGTTTTGTAAAATACCTTCTTGATCCGCTCTTAGCAAGGCTTCGTCTTTTGTACTAAATTCTAAATAAGCCATTATGAATAAATTCCGTAATAATCGTTTATGTTTGCATTTATCTCTGCAACATCACCCTGTAGTTTTGCCTTGTAATAGATAATTTCTGATACCTTACCATTTAAGGTAAAAGCTGTTGAACCACGACTGTGTCTACCTATAGAACCATTTGTTGCATCTACTGCTGCACTTTGGACAGCAGTTGTTCCTTTGGATACGTTATCTAAAAATGCTTCTGCATTTGTATCTCCAGTTACAAAAGATGTTAAATAAGTTCGGTTAGCATCATAAGACCCCATATTGATTTTAGTACTCGAGTTTCCGTAACCAAAATACATAGAGCTACCAGTAAATATAGGTGTATAAAATCTAGATGTGCTACTACTACTTCCGAGTTGACCAGCAATAGCACCATTGCCAGAGTTAACATCTCTGTCCCACACACAAAAAACTGAAGCAGTGTTAATGTTGTCAAGTACTATAGGGACTTCAAAATAGTCACTGGTAGGAATAAAATCAATAGTCGGTTTACCAGCTTCATTCGTAACTACGCTTCCACTAATAACTATTTTTGGTTCAGCAGCGTCTGCATTTGCTACAGCGTCATTTCCGTTGCCACTTTGGTCAAACCAAGTGTGTACAAATCCATCATTTCCAGACCCTACAAATGTTGCTAACGCACCGCTAGTAATATCTCCAGCCGAAAAGTTTTGCTCCGCATCGTCTGAGTCTCTACGTACTCTTACAACTTTTCCACCCCCACCTACATCTCTTAATGAGTAAGCTGCAGAGGCACCACCAAACTGTAACCCAAGACCAAGGTCGCCCAAAACACCATCAACACGTTGTACTGCTGATTGAACAGCACTTAACACTGTCGATCTTATTAACGACATTATACGTCTTTAAAGTTTATGTTGAGGTCTGGAGAAGTAGAACCAGTCAGTACAAACTTTACTTTGGAGTTACTTGGTACAGTGATAATGGCGTTGTAGTCAGCGGTAATCGCTAAGTCAGTGCCAACTGCAGTTGTAAGTGGTGAGTAGTTAGTTCCGTCTGCACTTACCTGTACAGCTACGGATCCTGAACCAAATGAACCATTTACATCCAAGTAATATTGTCCTCCTGCTGCGTGAGCAATATCGACTGTTGAATTTCCATTTGCGGTTAGATTAATCATATTTTCTTATTTATCAGTATTTTATTTAATAGTCAAGCCTGTTATCCTCTATTTCTTCGAGTTCTCCCAATAGATACTCATTTTGGACTTCTCCGAATATAGAGCCGATCATACTATGTAACCAAGCTCCTGGTCCAGGTATATTTCCCCCTGTTAGTGAACTTACGTTTTTCATAGCTCCCTTAGAATCTCCAGAGACAAGGTCAAGTAAAAGGTCAGAACTAGTTGATACTAGCGGAGACGTAGCTTCAAGTGCTCCATAATCCATAGTGTCAAGTATAATCTCACCTAACCCTAAGAAACCACCCTGTTGTGATAAACGACTAACATCCTTAAATGTCATATTCATAAGGTTAATCGGCTCGTTACCCTTTAGTAAATCTTTTATAACTGTTGCTACATAAGCTGTTGCTAGGGCAGTGCCCACATAACCAACAAGGTGTGACATCATCATCATATTCCTGTTGTTTTTACCATAGTACCCATTAGCAAAACGTCTATAGGTCAGTTTTGACATACCTAGCATAAATGGTTGGTAACGAGTGGCAACACGAGCCATTTCTCCAATAAACGTACCTTTTCTAAAACCAAATGTGGCTTGTGCATATGTGCCAGGATCTGGCATAAACACAGCCTCTCTCATATACTTCTTAAAGTAGGTACGCAGTTTTAAAGCTACTCGTTGGTCATCGATACTTTGTACTCCAACCCTATCTACACCGTCAGGCGTAGTTTCTATGTTGCGGTACAGTACTGCAAAATCCTGCTCTGTGATACCAGCTCTATTTAAACCCTCGATTAACAGGTCGTCCATGTTGCCGCCATCATTCCAAATTTTTATCTCTTCAGCAATGCCACGAGTTAACACATCAAAGTACATTTCTTGGTGTGCGTTTGTCAGTGCGTTCAAACCGTTAAGTTTAAAGAACTTGTTTTTCGCATTTGCTAGCAATCCACGCCCTTTACTAGGGTCTGCTGTGATTCTACGAACTACTGAGTTTTGAATTACATCCCAACCTGCACCCTGTGCACGTAAGAAGTTACCCATCCCAGTCTTGTCTCCAGAGAATCGTCTAGCCACAGCGTCCTTGTAGGCGTCAACCATTAAACCGTTTGACTCACCCATAGTAATGCCTTGGTACCTAAGAGTCATTGCTGCAGTTGCTATGTCGGTTATTGTTGAGATACCACTACCACCCAAAAATACAATATCTGAGAAATCACCCATTTTCTGAAAGAACTCTGCCAACGGAGCATTTTCAGGAGTATCAAGATCGCCCATCATGTAATCTATAGTAGCCTTATATGACTTTTTGTTAATGTCGTTACGGTAGCCTTTTGCAAGGTCTGTAAACATTTGTTTTGGGCTACTGCCTCCATACTTACCAAGAACTACAGACCTAGCTCGTTGTCCTATCTGCTCTACCATCAACTTACCAATACTATCATACCCACTGTACTTTAATATTGTCTCCATTTCAAGGTCAGGCTTTATCTCTACAAGTCTAGACCTACGTGAATCTATACGTGCATCTGCAGTATCACCTACATCTGCTTTTATGATTTCGTCGTACCAAGTACCTAACCACTGATTAAAAGTTTGTTCGTTTAGAGGTTTTAATTCTTTCTCTTTTACTTTAAAAACACCACCGTGCTTTCTAATAGTTGCGTTTACATCTAAACGTTTTCTCATGTCTGCAACAAATTCCGCTCTGCTCATAGATGCTACAATAGCTTGATCCCAACGCTGGCTAACGCCTGCAAATGAATCAAGCTTATTCATAAACGCACCAACTCTATTCATTTTGTTTAGTTGGTAGTTTTCTAAATTCTTTATTGTGTCTACTAATACTTCTAGCCCCTTTACACCAGTCCAATCTTCTGGTAGCACGTCGTTACGAAGTGCATACATAAGTTGCTTGTGAAATTCTGTTGATGCTGTTTTTACATTAGCTCCAAATTGTTTGAGAGTCTCACGTTCTTGTGCATCACCTCTATACGCTTTTATCCACTCTGTATCATCTGCACCAAACCATAAATCATATAACCCATAGTCATGTAACACTTGCATTAGAATCTCTGCGTCTGCCTCGGCTGCAACTTCTAAATCAATATACAAAGAGCTTTCTAGCTCAACTCCGCGTCTTAACTGACCATCTAACAAAGATCTAAGTGTAGCGATTTTTTGAGCACCTGTCTTACCTTTAAGTTTTGCTACGTGATCTTGTTTTATTAAGGCGTTATTTACTAAAGAAAATATTCTTTTGTTATCCTCAAGAGCAAGTGTGTCTATCACTACCCTAGATTGATCAGATCCTTTTTCTGCTGATGCTAAATTACTTTTTATAAGACGAGCCGTATCAACATAACGTGCGTCTGTTCCGACTAAAGGTTTGTTTATAAAATCATTTATTTCCTTAGGTTGGGTTAGCTTATCATACGTTCTAGACAGCTTATAAAAGTCTTGAAATAGAGGACCAAACACAGCCTTACCTTCTTCTGTAAACTCATTTAAGAACACATCTTCAGCTTCTGACATTCTAGTATCACCAAACTCAGTAAATAAGTTCCTAACTGTTTCTATATTAAAATCTTCACCATTTACAAATAAATCTCCAAAAGGGCTACTTATCTCCTGAATCATTCTTTGTATTTCATAATCTACGTTTTTTCCATCAAACATGAATGGTTGCGTATACTCGTCATTTATATACAAAGTTTCTTGGTATACAGGTTCTTCAAGCTTTGTACCACGATTCACTGAAGTGTTAATTGTATCCTTTGCTAGTTTTGCCTCAGGGTTGAACTTACGTAGACTACGGCTTTTATTTAAAATTTGTGCATAACCTCTAGCTAAATCCTCTGGATTACCTGAAGACAACAATTTCTGCATATTCTTGTTGCTCATTAACTCACCTATGTCTTCTCTGTTTTGATATTTAATGATTGCCTTATACATTGTATTTACCCAATCTTTAAACTTCTCAAACAATGTTCTGTCTTTTTTAGCCAATTCCTGCCAAAATTCTTTTTGGGTTATAGCCCACTCCATAAATACTGATGGTATTTCATCATAAACTTTATCTGGCGTGTACCCCCTCTCCAGAATCATAGCTCTTAGTTTTGCATCAAGCTTTGGATGACTTTTTATGACCTCATGTATTTTGTCCCAATTCTCTCTATCAAACTGCTTCATAGAGTGCATCCCTTCATGGAATATAGTTGCTGATGGACTGTCGTACGTTTGAGCGAAGTCTTCTGCTCTTTGTAACAGAATTTCGTTAGGAATTTCAT
>Ga0181420_1000922_pt1 | contig 11424 bp, 10 predicted proteins | sample 43SPOviralmetaG_FD_130145 | JGI IMG/M metagenome (GOLD analysis project Ga0181420, IMG submission 130145) | Marine viral communities from the oligotrophic San Pedro Time Series (SPOT) site, San Pedro Channel, CA, USA - 43 SPOT_SRF_2013-05-22 | ecosystem: Environmental > Aquatic > Marine > Strait... | reverse complement strand
CTTCTGTTGGATTTCTTCTTTGTTGGAGTGTCTTTCTTGGCATTACTTAATACCGAGTTCGTTTTCTGTAAGGACCTTAAACTCATAACCATGATCTAAACACCATTCTTTGGCGGCATTCCATTTTGCCTGATTTTTAGCATACTCAACGACTTCATAGATATAACCTTTCGTCTTTCTTTGTTTGACTTTAGGTTCGATACACTGCTTAAATGGTTTGATTTCAATAATCATCTTTTTAATCATACCATTTGATTCTTTGACCTTAATATAAAAGTCTGGAAAGTATCTGTGATATCTGTTATCAATGGGTGAACGATAGGGAACAATAACTTCTTCACTTCCCCATTCTAAAATATTCTGGTTATTGTCACAATAAATCATAAATCGACGCTCCCATAAGGAACGATAAACGATGTTATTGGGATCACCCTTATACTTTTTAGGATAAGATGGTTTATATTTTCCCTTATATGACATCTAAATAACTAATAATAAAAGACCATATAAGGTATTTAGAGTGGCAGTAAAACCTATAGTAAAATTCATTAGAAACTCTAGAGGTGGAAGTGGTGATGTAGATCCTCAACGTTTATTTGGAAATTTAGCACAGACTAATCACTATCAAGTAGATTTTTCATCTCTTTCAACTTTTGGTGGTCAAGGACTTTTGAGGTATATAGAGTCTAAGTTTAAAGTTAATTTAGATTTTATTTCTCGTAATTCTGGTCTTCTTTGTTCTGAGGCATCACTACCAGGAACTAGTCTTGCGACGGCAGAAGTAAAAGACAACTTTATGGGAGTATCGCAAGAATTTGCCCATACGAGATTATACACTGACTTTGATTTTACTTTTTATGTCGATAGTGATTATAATAATTTGAGATTTTTTGAGGGATGGATTGATTTTATTTCAAGTGGTAGTGAAATTGGTGATGGAGCACTTCCCTCACAATCTAATTACTATCGTAGAATGAGATATCCCGATAGTTATAAGTGTCAGACAATATCAATTACTAAATTTGAAAAGAATTTTGGACCTAGAATGACATATTCATTCATGAATGCATTTCCAAAATTAATCAGTGCAGTTCCTGTTTCTTATGGTGGTGCCGACGTATTAAAAGTGAGCGTAAGTTTTAATTATGATCGATATGTTATAGGTAATAATGGATTTTCTAAAGGATTTCAAGATAATAGTTCTTTTGCTGATCCTAAGCAACAATCTTCGGAATTGCAACAAATAGAACTTAATAAAACACTTAACTCCATAGCCATAGAGAAAATAAATCAAACAAGACAAACAAGACTTGAAGACGAAACACAAAAAATTGTTGAAAGTGGAAAGAGACCTTCGGGTGCTTATGGTGGAGGTAGTGATATTCGCATCAAAGAAAATATTATTAAAATAAATAAATCTCCTTCCGGATTAAATATCTATGAGTGGAATTATAAGTCAGCACCAAATTCAAGGTATCAAGGTGTTATGGCTCAAGAAGTAATTAAAGTATTTCCTGAAGCAGTTTATGCAGAAGAGGATGGATTCCTTAGTGTTTATTACGATATGATAGATGTTGATATGAAATTAGTCATCTAAATAAAAATAACTGAATTATATTAATTACTATGCCTTTACCTAAGATTAATACTCCAACATATGATTTGACTTTGCCTTCGACAGGAAAGAAGATTAAATATAGACCTTTCCTTGTGAGAGAAGAAAAGATTCTAATTCTGGCAATGGAATCTGAAAATATGACCGAGATTACCAATGCTATTGTTCAAATTCTTTCAGACTGCATCGTTTCGAAAGATGTAAAAGTAGAATCTCTTGCTACTTTTGATATTGAATACTTATTCTTGAATGTTCGTGCCAAGTCTGTTGGTGAAACTGTTGATGTGAATATTACTTGTCCTGATGATGGTGAGACACAGGTAGAAATGTCGATTGATATTGATTCGATCAAAATTCAGAAGACTAGAGGACATAAGAATATTATTAAACTTGATGATGAACTTTCAATGAAACTTCGTTATCCTTCACTGGATCAGTTTGTTGAGAATAATTTTGAGACAGAAGAAGGGGCAAGTGAAATTAACCAGTCACTTTTAATGATTACATCTTGTGTTGAGATGATCTATAATCAAGAAGAGAGTTGGGAAGCATCTGATTACTCAAAGAAAGAACTTGATGAATTTATTGAACAATTGAATACTAAACAATTTAAACAAATTGAAAAGTTTTTTGCTACGATGCCAAAACTTTCTCATAAAATTGCAGTGAAAAATCCAGAAACTGGTGTAGAGTCTGAAGTTGTTTTGGAAGGATTAGCAAGTTTTTTCAGTTAGGTATGGCTCATACAAGTCTTGAGTCATACTACAAGATCAATTTTGCCTTGATGCAGCATCATAAATATTCATTAACAGAACTAGAAAATATGATTCCGTGGGAGAGAGAAGTTTATCTTGCTCTACTTCAACAATATATTGAAGAAGAAAACCTAAAGGCACAACAGCAAAGTGGAATCTAACTTAAGTATAAAGACATCAAAATTAAATATAGAAACTGTTTCATCAGCAGTCTTTGGAAAAGATGAAGGTGGAAGTAATATTGGAGATGGTTCCGGAGAATCGATTAGAAATATTCATAAGACATTAAGTAAATTATCTGGTCATGTAAGAAAGTCTTTAGTTCGTATTAAGGAATTAGAGTTTAATATATTAAAAATAACTCCTAAACTTGAAGAAGTAGAAAAAAAAGTAATAGTTAATGCCGAAAAAATTACAAAAATTAAAAATATAATAAAAACACAGAAAAGTAATATAGGTGAAAAGATTCCTGGAAATGATAAAAACAACTTTACTAAAAGTTTAATAGAAACAAATAAGATTCTTGTAGGTATACAGCAACAACTTGCTCTTGATTCTGCAATGAGAGTAGCAGATCAAAGAAAGAAAGAAGATGTATTTAAGAGATCTCAATCTAGAAAGAAATTAAATGCAGAGGAAAGTGCTTTAGAGAAAACTGCAAAAAATATAGGTAAAGGAGTTAAAAAAGTTGTTGGTAAAGTATTATCCCCAGTTAAAAATTTCTTTGCTGATTTATTAGATTTTCTTCTTACTGTTGGTGCTGGTATTGCAGTAAATGCAGCATTTGAATGGTTAAAAGAACCAAAAAATAGAGAACAACTTGATCAATGGTTTGGTTGGGTAGCAAAAAATTGGAAATGGATTGCAGGAATTACAGCAGGTATTTTATTACTACAACCTATATTATCGATTGTTGGTGCCATTGGTGGTGCAATAGTAACAATTAAAGCTGGTCTTGACATTTTTAATTTTATAAGAAGAAGATTATTTGGTGGTGGAGGAAAACCACCTGGACCACCAGGTGGTCCAAAACCACGTGATGTAAAACCACGTGGTGGTATAAAACCACCAAAATCCAACTTTAAACCACCTAAAATAGGTCCTAGAACTGCGGGACTAACTAGTGCTGGTAGTAATTTTAATTTAGAACAGGCAAGAAATACATTAACAAAATCTGGAGATAAATTTAAATCCACTCCCCCCAACTTTGGTGGTGGATTAAAAGGACTCGCTGTGGGTGCTGCTTCAAGAGCTCTTCTTCTTTATTCTCTTTATGATACAGGTAAAACAGTGTTTGATCCAAAAGATAATATTATTACTTCATTAGGAGATTTAGGAACAGCAACTTATAATATGTTTCAAACTCCAAATAAAAAAATACTTTTTGATGTGCCTGAAGATAGTGGACGTAGATCAATAGTGAATGAAAAATTGAATCAACGTATATTGAAGCAAAGAGAGGAAGTAGAACAAAGAGAAAGAGGTGGTCCTATAGCAGCAGGCAAACCTTATCTGGTCGGAGAGGGTGGACCAGAACTTGTCGTTCCAAAAGTTAGTGGAACAGTAATTAATAATATGAAAACTGAAAAAATCTATCAGATGATTTCTTCTGATATGGGTGAAGGTAATATTAATATGATGAACCTATCACCAATTACGAATCAAATGCCACCACCAGAAATGCCAGGTATGGGTGTTGGAGAGGGGGCAACAGAAGTTCCGGAAATTGCTAGTGTTAATATGGCAAATCCTTATCGTCAATTAACTCCAATGTTATATGGAATAACGGTATAGTATCATGGTAGCATCTATAGTAACAGGATTAGCAAAAACGATAGGATCCCAAATTGCAAAGAAGGGAGTTAAAAAAATTGCTGTAAAGAAGGCAAAATCTAATAAAAAAATACCAAAAAAATCAAAACTGATTTCATCAAGGGAAAATGAAGTTGAAGAAAATTCTTCAACGACCAAAGATAGTGGTGAAAAAACAATATCAAGTCTTACTGGAAGTTCAAAAAAACTTATAATTAAAGAAGCTTCATCTTCAAAATCTCAGGTTGAGCAACTTAAAATTAACGTAACCAATATTCATAGTTTTCTTAAACGCAGAAACAAGAAAGAAAAGAGGTTAAAAGAAAAAAATAGAAGACTTACAGTACAAAGAATAGAAAAAGAAAAGTTACAAAGAGAAGAAAAAAGATTGGAATCTCCATTAGGAAATTCATTAAAAAAAGTAAAAAATTCTGTTATTTCCGCTCCAGGAATGAGTTTATTTGATAAGTTACTTGGATTTGGATCCTTGGTTCTTGCTGGAATTTTGGTAAATGGATTGCCAGCAATTTTTAAAGAAATTAAAGAATTTGTCGATAATTTAGTTAGTTTTATCACACCGATTTATTCTGGATTTGTGCTTTTAAAAGCAGTAATAGATGGAGAACCACTTGATGATCCAGAATTGAATCCAGAGAAAAAAAGAATGAGTGATCAGGTAAAAAAACTCAAGAAAGAAATTGAAAAAATAAAGAAAAACTTTGGACCTTTAGGATTCGTTATTACGCCATTTGAAAAACTTGTAGATGCTGTTTTTAAGGCTTTTCGTGGTGATAAAATTGTATTAGCAACTAAAACTGAAATTGATGCAGAAACTGGAGAGAAAAAAGTAATTGAGGGATTTAAAGATTTAGAAACTGATACTTTTATACCGAGAGATTTTACTGACGCAGAGAGAGATTCATACAACAAACAAAGAGCACAACGTATACCGGATACAAATATTCCCGGTTCTTATTCTTCAGGAAATTATATTGGACCAACTGGAGATACAGATGGACAAGAAACTGGGTTGAATATGAATTTAGATGGTGGGATTGGAACTCCCATTTATGCCCCATTTGATATGATTTATAAATCAACCGGAACTGATGGTAACCCTTCTGTTGGATTAGATGGAACTTCATCAGCACTTGGTCCTTCTGGTAAAGGTTTTGGATATTATGGTGCCTATCGTTATATGAAAGGAGATAAAGAGTATGAAGTATTAATGGGACACTTTAAAAATCTCCCTTTGAAAGGAAAAGAAGGACAAAAAATTCCAAAAGGAACATTGCTTGGATATCAGGGTGCGTCTGGTAGATCTGTTCCTGGACCTGGAAATCCCGATTCTGTATATCCTCACATTTCTCTTCACGTTAATGGTATAGGATTTCGAGCTACAAATAGAGAACTTAAATCTTTTGCTACTAAATTATCTGGTGCAAAACCTAATGCAAATGTAAGTGCACCAGGAGAAGGTGGAGGGAGAGGAAAATCAAATCAAATACAAACAATAAGTCAAAGAGATCCAAGAAAAAGAAGTCGTTCTATAACTATTGCAGTTCAGCAGGTAAATACTATACAGACAGCATATATTCCGATGCCAATCCCAATGAAATCGAGAGGTTCATCATCATCAACACAAACACCACAATTGTCGGCATTATGGAGTGCATAAAATAAATGGCAAACCCATCATCTGCAGCAAAGTACCAACTATTCACAATAACTAAGAATAATAAAACATTTCCACTCCAATCTAAGGTTACGAGTTTTGATTATTATGAAAGTTTATTGTCTCCAAATATTACTGCCATTATGACATTCGTGGATAGTGGTTTGGTTGAGAAGGGTGATGAGACAGTAAGATACAATAAAGAGTATGATAAACAAGAGAGACCAGGAACATTATATAATGCACTTCCAATTGTTGGTGATGGATCCGAAGAAATTAAATTTAAAGTATCATCAGGACTTGGAACATTAGATTTTTCAGGAACACCATTATATGTAAATGGTGCGATCAATCCAGATCAAGATTCAAATCGTGAGTCCGTCATTCTAAGTCTTGTTTCTAAATCCGCTATCACGAATCAAGAAACCTTTGTGAAGAGAAATTATTCGAAGTCAACTAATAATACACAATCAGTTAGATTGATTGCAAAAAATATTCTCAAACTTGATAAACTTATTGCAGATGAAACTTCAAATAAGTATCCATTTATTGGTAATAATACATCACCATTTGATGTGATTTGCAAACTGGCATCAAAATCTGCACCAGAAAATGGAAATCCTGGTTTCTTCTTTTACGAAACTCGTAATGGGCACAACTTTAGAGCAATTGACGATTTAATATCCCAAACACCTGCCGCAATCTATTTTCGTAATGATGTTAATAGAAGTAGTGTGAGTGATAATTCAAATGATTTTAAAATTTTATCTTTTAGTATTATTAAAAATCAAAATCTCATTAATGCATTAAAATCCGGTGTGTATTCAAATCGTAGGTGTGTATTTAATCCCAAAACTTTCGCATTAGAAGAAAAAAAATTTAATATAGGACCTTTAAAAAAATCACTAGGCAAAAATGAAGCACCGACACCACAAGATAAAAAGCATACTAGAACACTATTCAGTATAAAAGATGTTGGTTGTCTTTCCTCAAAGGTAGAAGAAAGTGATGAAGGTGATGTGAACAGTTATCAAGGTTCTGTTCAAATGAGATATAATTTATTGTTTACGCAGATGATAAAAATGCAAGTTCCTTGCAATCCAAATCTTAAGGCAGGTGATATTGTTAAGTGTAATTTAGAAATTATTACTCCGGGAGAAAAGGAGCAAGGTTCAGTTGATCCTGTAGAGAGTGGTAATTATATGATTTTAGATTTATGTCATCATTATGACCCCGAAAGATCATTTACCGCAATGACTCTTGTTCGTGATACATACGGTTTATATACAGGTAAAAACTAGAAATGGCAAATAATACTGGATACGGTTTTGGTGGTAAATGGTTTTTGGGACAAGTTCCTCCTGAAAGTAACCAACACTATGGAGTTGATTGGGATGATCAGCATGGAGATAGAGTAAAAGTTAGAATACCCGGAATGCATCCGATGGCAAGTAACGATGATGCATATGAACTTCTCGATGAGGATCTTCCTTGGGCAATTATTGCAAAACCAACAACATATGGAAATCGTAACTATCAAAGTTCGGGAATTTGGGGTGGAGAATGGGTAATTGGATTTTTTATGGATGAAGATTGTCAGATTCCGGTGATTACACAAGTGTTATCGAATCATGACCCAGGTAAAATTAAAAAATCGACGAATGGAACAACATTAGGAAAATCTGTAAAAAGGTATACTCGTGGAAATCCTCCGTTCAATTCTCAAATCAAATCTCCAAGTGTTACGGGATCGATGAAGACAAAGTTTGATTTGGATAAAAAAAACTTTGACGATGCAAAACAGAGTCTATCATCACCTCCGGCACCAGAACCACCTATTGTGGCACCAGCATTTGCACCAGTTAATCCCAACGACGTAGCATGACTTTCATTACTACATGGACTATAAATACGAGCATAAGGAGGTAAAATTGTAAATGGCATATACTGAAGAAGAACTTTTTATAAGAACAGTTGCGGCAGAATCTAGAGGTGAAGATTTAATAGGACAGGCTCTTGTTGCTAGAAGTATATTAAATCGTGCTGGACTTATACAAAGTGGTACTGTTGGAAAGGGGACCTTTCTAGCAAATGATGCCAGTATAACCGGAGTCATTTATGGAAAAAATCAATATCAAGTTGTTCGTGATGGATCAATTAATGATAATTTTTCGCAGGTAGAACTTGATAATGCCAAAAAAGCAATTTCTATTGCTAGAAATCGAGAACAGCTTAAAAATGAATTGAATGCACGAAACATACCTGTTATTGCGGCGTCATCAACCGGTTTTAGAACTGGTTCATTATCTAATGATCCATCTCAAAATATAAACGTAACTAAAGTTGGAAATCATTATTTTAATACTGCTGGAAATAGTAATTTACAGATACCCAATGCAAATATAAAAACAACAGAAAGTCCAGGATCAACTCAATCTTCTGCACCTGTTGAGACAGCAACAGATCCTGCAACAGGAACAACCACCACAAGTGATAACCCAGTACCAGTTCCTGATGGAGAATTGAATTTTAATAATCCATATTTTCAACTTGATAATGAACGACTTGATGTAGAAATAGAAGCAAATAGAAAACAGATTGCTGAATTAAATGAAAAATCTTCCGATCTTTGGACGGATGAAGAGAAAGAAAAATATAAAATGTTATCTGCCGAAACAGATGCATTATTTGCAGCAAAATTTGGTAACGATTTGCAAGAACAGGCAGATGCTGAAGGGTGCGTGGCAAGAGAAAGTCCGCTAGGAATGACTTTTAAAGATACTCCTGCATGTGAAAAGATTTTTAATAGTGTTTCATTCAGAGATGCAATCACAAGAATGCAGACAGTAAGAGATTTGCCAGATCCTTGTGGGACATCAGAGATGTCTAAAATCAATACACAACTACAAAAGTTTTTCACAGTCCTAAAAGGAATCAAAAAATATGCCGATTTATATGTAAACGGAACTATTAATAAGATACAAAATCTTACGGCACTTATTAGAAGCACATCTCAAATTATTGGTGCAGTTCTAAAAACGCTCACTAATAGACTACGAGATTTCTTAATTGATAAAATTAGATCAGGTATTGAAGATCTTATTCATATGATTCTTCCAACAGTTGCAAAATCAATTGAACATACTATTATTCAAACTATAATAGATAAACTTTTCTGTGCATTTAAAAATGTTATTTCTAATCTAGCAAATCTTGTCGGGGACTTCTTATTTGAAATGATTGGAAAAATTGTTAATGTTCCTTTCTGTGCCGCACAACAATTTACTAATGCACTTGTAAATAATGTTGCAGCAATCATTGATCAAGCAGTTGGCCCAATCTTAGATGATATCAATAATGTTCTTGGTGGAGTTACAAAAATTATTGGTAATGTATTCCAGGCACTTGACTATATTTTAGGATTTGAGACAACTTTATGTGCAAAACCAAATTGTCCTGAGATCAAAAAGTTTAAGGCAAGTCCTTGGGGTGGACCATCTCAATCTCAGATTGATGACTTTGCAGGATTCTTAAGTCCGCCATCAGCAGGAGATCTGATTGGAGATGCGACAAAGTTTATTGATGGAATTGAAATTTTTGGAAAACCTCTTGGAGATTCGGCAGGAACTATTCCGTCAGACATCACTAAATGTGACCCAAGTGCTTATAAATGTGGACCACCAAGCATTGAAATCTTTGGTGGTGGAGGAGTAGGTGCAGTTGCCGAAGCTGTTGTAGATAATATTGGAAGAACAATCGGAGTGAATGTTTTAAATGGTGGTTCTGGATATACAAGACCTCCATTTGTATCCTTCGTTGATAGTTGTGAAGATACATTTACAAGTGGATATGCAATAATTAGTGAATCTGGTTCTAATGGTTCCTCTGGTTCTAATGGTTCCTCTGGTTCTAATGGTTCTAATGGTTCTAATGGTTCCTCTGGTTCTAATAGTTCTAATGGTTCCTCTGGTTCTAATAGTTCCTCTGGTTCTAATGGAGAAGTTATTGATATAATACTTACAACAACACCAGTTGCACCACCAAGAGACGGTAGAACTGAATTTGATCCACCATCTGGAACCGGAAATGGTGAAATTAAAGATGATTTTGTTGTTTGTTTAGAAGGGTTTAGAATTTTGGATACTGGTATAGGATATACTACAAATGATAATATTATAATTACTCCAGATATTCCAGGACTTGAGGCAACTGTTCAAATGACCGAGTTTGGACAAATTGTCAGTATCCAAATTGGAACAAATGCATGTGGTCTTCCAGGGTATCCAGATATTGAAATAAATAGTTTAACAGGTGAAGGAGCTATTATTGAACCAATACTATCATTCACTCGTGTTTCAGACTTTGATGAGTCTGCGGATGATGCGGATGATGTCCAACTATCACTAGATGGACCAATTGATACATTAAGAGGAAGAAGCGTGTTAGTAGAAAGAGGATTTACAAGAAAAGATCTTGTCCGTGTTGTTGATTGTGTGAGTTAAATGGTAAAACCAGTACCCCCAGAAGTTATTGTTTCAGATAACCAATATGGCACCATTATTATGGGTCCGGTTGGTGAGCAAGATAAAGTTGGTGAAGACATTGACACCAATAAAATTGAGATGCTGAAAAGTGGATATTGTCAGATACATAGTCTCAATGGAAGTAATACGCAAATTGTTCCTGGTTGTTCTCATGAAATTTTAGGAACTAATCTTGCTCAGGGAAGAAATGAAGACGAAAAAGAGAATGTTGCCAAGTCAATTGTATGTGAAAATGGTGATATTGTATTAGATGCCGCAAACGGAAATATCAAACTCATTGCAAAAAATATATACATTGAAACTGTTGGTGATAAGAGTGACGGATCAATCCTAATCAAGGCAAATGATCACATTACAATGAAAGCAGATGAACAACTCAATCTTGCCGGTGGTAAGGTTTGTGTAACATCTGCCGATAGTATAACTCTAAATGCAAAGGGTTATTTGAGGTTATTATATGCCGATATTATTCAGGGTTCGCCACTTGCAGGAATACTAGGCACATTTATTCCTGAACCAGTTGCTAAATTAATTACAGATATTGCGGAGACTTGTAAATAATGGCTTTTCAAAGTTTAGATAGTGGAACTGTAGATGTAATCCATCCTATATTCGGAAGTGCATTAAATATACCAAAAGGTTTTTGGGAACCGGGATCAATTGCGGCACATAAGGGACACTTTGGACAAGGTGCAATAACAGTTCCTTTTAGTGCTGCACTTGTAGCAGGACCATCAGCAACATCACCATTAAGTTTCAATTCTATTGGTCTTGATGTTCATACTGGTGTATGGAATACATTGGGAACAGATGTAAAATTTGGAACCGATATTTCACTTGGACCACTGAAAGTTGCATATAATGCTATTGAATCGTCATTAACTGGACTTAAGTCTGCGGTCACACCAGACTATTCTGAAACTGCACCTATTATTAAGAGTAATGCTGCAGTTGAGTCTCATAATTGTCCACTTGGAAATCTAAATGGATTTTGGATGTATAATGGTTCATTTATTTCAACTG
>Ga0181420_1000920_pt1 | contig 11432 bp, 9 predicted proteins | sample 43SPOviralmetaG_FD_130145 | JGI IMG/M metagenome (GOLD analysis project Ga0181420, IMG submission 130145) | Marine viral communities from the oligotrophic San Pedro Time Series (SPOT) site, San Pedro Channel, CA, USA - 43 SPOT_SRF_2013-05-22 | ecosystem: Environmental > Aquatic > Marine > Strait... | reverse complement strand
TTCATTGTTTTAATTGTTATATCTTCTTCAAGGTTTATTAAATCAACTAATATTTTTCCTACTTTTTTTTCTGATTCTACAACACCTATGTCATTTATCTTTACTAAGAAGTCATCACCTATTACATCAGCTAAAGTAAAGTGTGTCATATCTCCTGGTGCTGTTAACAATTCACTTAGTATTGTCATATCAAAGTCTTTAGGTTTATACCCTACAAACTTAATAAAATCATCCATTGACTTCATTAATTTTTTTAAATCTATCTGGGTATATTCTGACCGATTACTTAAATCTGGTACATAGTTCCTCATGTAATTAACACTTCTTCTTGAAGCTTCAAAAGGTATTATTGGTGCAGTTGTTGCTGCAGCTATGTTGGCTAACTCTTCTTCAGTAGCCATAACTATCTTTTAATTTTGTTTTCTTTTAAGAATTTTTGTTTCTTTAACTGTCTGTTTTGTCTGGATAACTTCATTTGTTCTTGATAAGACATTTCGTTTATAGGTTTCATTCTGGGTCCATTGTGGACAAGATATCATCTATTGTAAATTTATCTTCGTTATCTCTGACTATCTCTGTTTTAATTTTTGCACCCTCGAAGCTACCAGCTTGTTGTGGTACTTGTGATTCAAACTGTACATCACTAACTGGTTGTGTCCTATTAGGAACTAATGCTGATAACATATCTGCTGCATACTTTTGCATCGGGTCTATGCCTGGAACCATACCATCATCTTGTGTATTTAATTTAGGTGGTCCTTGTATTTCTTGTTTGTTCTGTTGTATATAACTTGCAACATCTACATTGACTGGTTGTTTTTCTAGGTATCCAGCATACTTGTCCATAACGCTGCTTACGTACTCTTGTATGTTAGGTCCAAAACCTTCTATGTTCCCTGTGTCCCCTATCGCATCGATACCTGCGTTCATAGCGGTGTTAGCTTTACCTGGACCACCATACCAAGCAACTGCTACTAAGTCCCAAGAACCATACTTATTGTAATATTCAGAAAACTTATAAGCTGCAACGATGTCTTGCATCTCTGGTGTTCTCCAGTCTGCACCTTCATATCCTGCTTGTTTAGACCATTTGTTCCAGTTAACATCTAAGATACCATAAGCACCTAATGCCTGGACATCTATAATCTCGCCATTGTAACCCTTCATCTTGGTTGGTTTATGTTCAAGCAGATAATTGCCGCCAGCGTTCTCTTGCTCTTTAATGGCTTCCATAAATGAAATTAGTTCTTGTTGATTCATATTACTAATTGGGTCTGTTAGCGATACTATTAAGAATAGTAGCCCTAGTATTCCTTGCACTATAATTCTCTCCTAATCTGCTTTTCTCTTTGTCTGTTATCATATCGAACTTTTCTCTCATTCTACTTTCAGCATCTATCTGTGTAAGACCTTGGTCCTCGATAGCGCTTTGTACATTGTCAGCTGCATAGTTTCCATAATCACCAGCAAGTATTTCCTCACCAGTCATCTCTGGTTGTTGTTGTGCTGTAGCAGCTAAAGATTGATTCTGTTGATAAGAAGCTTCTGCTTCTTTGTACATTGTGTTAGATAACAGTTTAAGTTCAGAGGGATTAGGGTCTCTGTTTAAATCTGCAGCATAAAGTCTTTTTACTTTCTGTGCAATAGTTGCTGGGTCAGCTGGTAAGTAAGTCTCTGATTGTGGTATCTCTGGTACTGGATTAGCAACATATTCATCTAATGTTGTTTTCCATGCAGCACCATTAAGTTTTTCTACATCAGTAATACCACCTCTATTTGCTCTGCTTAACACTGGAGTAAAAGCTCTTTGAGTTGCTAGGTCCCATTCTCCTGGCATAAATCCATCACCAACACTAAGTAGATTAGAGTTAATTAAATCTGCTTGTATGCCAGCAATCTCTTCTTCTGATTTGCCAGCGAATAAGTTAACTAAATCTGTTTCAGTATAGAAATCTGTAGCACCAGAACGTGGAGGAACATAGTTAGCTGGTACACCTAAGACTGCATCTTGATTACCGAACTGTCCATATTGTTCAGTAGCTGCTGCTAATGCAACATTATCTCCTGTAACACCTGTTATGTCTTGTCCAGATGTAGCAAAGTCTATGACATATTGCGGAATGTTTGAAGATAATAAATATAAAGAAGCATCTTGTATTGTAGGTGCTGATAGTATATCTACTCTTTGTTCTGTTGTAATACCTATTTGATTGGTACCTAGTGAATCATCTTCATTAATCTGAAGTATTATACTTTCTATTCTTTGTAAAAATTCATCAACTGTCATTTAATCCTCTTATTAATTCTATATCTTCATCTGCTTCTCGGAGTTCTCTTTCAAAGATTTCTTTTGCTAAGGGTCCAAACTCTGGGTACTTAACCAATATACCTTGCATCTTGTTTCTTAACAAGCTTCTAAATGGTGCTAGTTTGTTTGAACTTCTAAAAGATTTGTCAGTATAGGTAGGATTTAATTTTTTTGTTTCTGCAATTACTGCATCTCTAGTCTTTACATACTCAACTAAACCTAATGCTGCTGGGTTAGTTGTCAGTGAACTGTCTAGTTGATAGCTAACTGGGTCGAACCATGTGTACAATTCATCAATCAAATCATCCATCTCTGGTTTAGTTTGTGAATAGTCTATGCTTCTACCATAACCTGGGTACTTACTAGCTATCTCTGCTTTCTTATTTCTTTTAGCTTGTACAGAAACCTTATCGTTTCTTACTAACAATCCATTCTCTTTAACAAAGTTTTCATACTCAACGCTGCCTAAGAGAATGTTCTTAGCTTGTTGCCATTGTTCTATAGTTCTAGGAACTCTATCTCCACTAATAATCTGATTCCAATATTGTTCGTACATGAACTCTGAATTAGTTTCATCTATTAAGAATGCGTAAGTTAAATCAAATTTCTCTACAAGTTCTGGGTTATTTCTCTCCCATGTAGCACCATCAGCTGTGACTGGTCTTTTCTTTATAGTCTCTGTTCTACTGGTAGCTAATGTAATTGGGTTAAATCCAAATCTCTCTACGAATGTTTTAACTGCTGTAGAACTATCTGGTGAAGCATTAGATATATTTCTATACTCTTCGGCTAATGTTTCAAACAAGAATAGTTGTCCTGTCTTATCAGATATCTCATACTTAGGGCTTACAGCACCAGATGGTCCTATAGCTTGTGAGATACTTCTAATAATAAATATATTCCTGGCGTAGTCTCCTGCTAACTCCATACCTTCATTAGCTCCTTCTGGAGAACTATCATCAATCTTTCCTGCATACACCAAAGCTTTATACACATCAATGGTTGTATTGGAGAACATACGTTTAGATTCTGCTCCACCTATTCCAAAAGCAGTACCTAGTTTCTTTAACCAAGATGGTGCTGGTGCTAATGATGTTATAACTTCGCTAATAGTTTCTGTACGAGGTGGTGCAAAGTCTCCAAACAATATTGTCTCTTCCCATTTACCTGGTCTCAATACATTAAACTTACGATTTATAAATGCAGCTGGCACTGTAATAGTTGGACCGAAACCTGGTATTAAGTTACCTGCTATATTTAAAGAACCAGCAAAGACTGGTAGGTTAACTTGTACACCATTCTCTGTTAAGTCTTTAAACATCCACTTTTGTATTAATCCTTCTCCTGGGTAACCAAATAACTCTTCATTAGTATTTGGGTCTTTGTAAAAGAATCCTTTTTGTCCAGAATCATCAAACACTGGGTTAGGTTTTTGTGCTGACTGTACAAGCTGCTGCGCTCTACGTAAAGGTCTGCCTTGATTTTCTACAAGTAATCTACTCCAAGTACTAAAGATTTCTACGTATGCTTCACCGAATGGGAACAATCCTCTAGTTGCATTACCTAATCTAGTTCTAGTAGATACATCATAAAGAAGTTTTTTAGTTTCAGTAAGCGCATGTGATGCACCTATCTTATCTATAATCTCTACTTTGTTTATGCCGCCTTTAACTCCTTGGTAACTTTCTAATTTTTTAAGTACAGCTTTTTCATTCTTAGTTCCTGTAGCTAGTCCAGCTTCTTTAGCTTGTTGTACTAACTTCTTAAGTGTTGCTGCATTAGCATGTTGTGCAAAGTCTCCTACTTTGTCCCAGTAATGAAACTTAAAGGTTGGCGCTCTTGACATTGTCTTAGTAGGAATAGTCATAAAGAAATTAAAAGATTCATCTACAAAATCATCTAACCTTCTAGTTTGTGATGTCATTGCATTCTTTAACTCTCCACGTGCTTGTTCTGGTAATACTTTTTCAAACTTCTTAACGAAATCTTTTTTCATCTTCTCTTGATTTTTTCTTAACTGTGTAGTTATAGAAGTGTATTCAGCATCACTAAGCTGACCAGCCCAGTATTTACCCATGTCTATATTTTCTAACCCTACTAACTCTGCAGCATCCATTGCTTCATCTGACAAAGCTTTAAGTAAATCTTCTTTACCATTCTCATCTATCCAGTTTCTAGCAAGTCTTGCTCTATTACCTTTAGTGCTTGTCTCTACAATTCCACCAGTAACTTGTGCTACTGAAGCATTTGCATAGTAAATAAACTCTTCTGCTTTAGCTTTACCTGGCGCACCATTAAAGCCAGCTCCTTTAAAAGCGTGTCCTTCTGCACCTGTAACTTTTCTAATATGTTTATTTAATGGGTTACCTTGTGTCTGTGCTTCTTTAATTAATTTATTTAGCTGCGCTTTTCTAGCAGCAGTATTTGGTTCTAATTGTATTGCCGCAAGTCTCCTGGACAATGGGTCAAACTTGTGTTGCATAAAGTTTCTAAATGATGCTTCTCCCCAAGCTCTTCTATTCTCTTGTCTTGATACTGTAGTAAATCTACCTGTTCCACCTGTTCTCCTGGAAGCAGAAGTTATACCTGCACCATTCAAAGTTACATCAATAAACTGTGCGTTATCTTCAAAAGAACCTAATAACATCTTGCTTGATTCTTTTTCTTTACCCATAGTTCTAGCAATCATTTGTGCTGGATGTGTAATAACATTAGTAACACCAGAAGATAACATTCTTAATTGTTCTTCTGCTATAACTCTTATTGTCCATGCTGGTCGTAATAGAACTAATGGTTTGAATAAGGCACCATAATACCAATCCATAAACCTTCTTGTTGATTCTACATTCCCAGAAGCTAGTAATTTAGTTCCTACTTTTCCTAGTGTCTCATCTAATGCTTTAGCAGAACGTATTAAAGCTTTAGGGTCTGGCAAATATATCTCATCTGCTAACTGTGATGCAACTACTGGGTCTAATAAATTTTCAACACCATCTAACTTACCTCCTTGTAATTGTCTTAATACATTAGTTATTGGTACATCTCCACCAGATGAATCTATTGTATAACTTCTTACAGTATCTTTATTTTTCTTAGCGGTTCCAATAAACCTTGCCTGGACACTTAGTCCTTCATCAACTAATTTACTTTGCCATTCAGATAACTTTGATGTAGCTGCTTTAACAGTAGTTTTTTCATCTACACCTGCTAGTCCACGTATAACAGCTGGTTTAAAATTTCTCTCTATAAAGTTAGTAACAACTATTGCTGTTTGTGAAGGTGCATCTGCAGCACTAAGTGCTTTCATAGAATCTTTCATAAACTTATCTGCAGTTTTAGCAGCTTTATCTTTATCCATACTTGATGTAGCTAAACGTATAAATCTATTTAATGAAACTAAACTATCATTTTTATTTTCTGTAACAAGTCTTGTTCCATAAGTTCTTTCCATTCTTTTTGTTAAAAAATTACCTTTTCTTTTAACTGTAGGAACGTTGTTTAATGTTGCCTTTACTAATAATTTCTCATTAACTAATTCAGTAGTAAGCGCATCATCTATCTCATCAAATGATTTACCTTTATTTTTTGCTTTAAATTTATCTAAAGCAACATAAAAATCATAGTCATCAATATTATTTTTGGATGCTGCAATAATATCTGATGTATTGTTTTCCCATAAGAATTGTTTAAACTTTACACCATTCTTACCAGCAAGAAATTCTTGTGATGTTGGTCCGAATATAGTTTTACGTGTTCCCTGGAGTAATCCAGTATTTTCAAATAACTTACCTGCATTACTTAAATTTTCTAATTCAGTAAATGTTTTAGCACCAGCTCTAAGTTTTCCTACTCCTAGTGTTGCAAGACCTACTGGGTCTAAAAAGATTTGTGCAAGTATGTCTAAAGCACCAGTTATGTTGTTGTAGGCAGCTGTACCTGGTTCTATAATCTCATCCACTGGTTTAAATAAAAAACGACCAATAGTTACTGTAGGGTCAAGTCCAGCTTCTTCAAATCTCTCTGCTCTCTCTCCAGTAAACTGTATTGCTTCTTCTGCTTTTTTTCTTTGTTGTTCATAAATCTGTACACCTAAAACATTATCTAGTACAAACTCTCTAGCTACTAATGGGTCAACTCCAGCTGCTAACATGTTTTTGTATTCATCTGTTTGTGTTGGGTCAGTGCTACCTAGAAACCATCCTGTACCTAAATCAACTTCTTTACCTGCTGCTTCAGCTTGTGCTTTCATATCTAGTAATGAAGATTTAGATTTACCTTTAGCTTCATCGTGAGTCATACCTTGTTGTCTGCCTTCTAAATACCTAACTCCTCTAGCAGCTCCTGCTTCCCATAAGTTTTGGAATCCTAGGAATAAACCACGTGATGCACCTTTTGCTTTTTCTTTAACACTGATAGCTTCACGTAATTTAGAAAAACCATTCTGTTCTTTAGCTAAAGATTCTTTTAAAACTATTTGCTGCAATCTAGGGTCATTATCACTAATACCTAACTTGACTGCACCTACTAATGAACCTTTACTTATTGTTGGATATTTTTTTACAATAGCTGAAGCTTGGTTAGCCATAGCTTGTGTAGCTTGTGTTGGTGCAACAGATTTTTGTATCGCTCTTTCTGTAGCAGAATCATCTGCAAAAGAAGCTGCATCAAAGGTACTGTATGCCATGTTACCCTTTTAATAAATTAGCTAGTAAAGGGTCACCTGTTAGGTCAAAAAATTTCTGTATTAATTCTTCTGTAGATTCTGTTGGTCCTTGTGAACCTACTCCTGGACCAAAGTCCAGTCCATCTTCTACTGGTCGTAATGGTTGGTCAGTAGGTGCAAACACACTACTTTGTAAAGCACCACCTAAGTTTTGTCCTGGCGTTGGAGCAGCTGTAGGTGTCTCTTGACCTAAGTTTAAATTCTTAACTTCATTATTTAATTCTTTTAATGGACCTTTTTCTCCATAAGTCATTCGAGATTGGTCAATTACATTTTGAGATGCTGGAGGTATTGCTGCGTTTCTTTTAGTAATCCTGGTCGCCATCTTCATCCTCCTCATACTCTTCTAAAAAAATTGGTTCTGATATTACAAAAAATTGTCTAGGCATGTGTTGTTGTGCGATAGTACGCAAGATGTGTTGTCTTTTAATATAATCTTCTAGGATTATGTCATCACATTCTTCATCAACTTCTGCTAGATGGGTACAAACAATCTCTTCAAATAAATCAAGCATTGCCCATCATTCCTAAAGCTTGTTGTATAGAAGGTGCGGGACCAGTGGTGGCTGGACCCATACCTTCAATCATTGCTGTCTCTTCCTGCGGAATCTCTGGTTCTTCAGCTGTAAAAAATTTATCTAATATGTTTTGCATATTCTCTGGGTTTTTTCTTATCTGTACTACAGCCATGATAGCTTTCTGGTCACCTTGACTTGCTTGTGCCATAAGCGTATCTTCTAAAACTTTATCCATCTTTTCTTTTGTTATTCTCTCATTAACTCTTACAAGATTATCTAAACCATCTAGGTTCTCTTGTAATGTTTGTGTGTCAATAACTCCAGAACTAAGTAGTTGCAGCCCTGTAACTATCTTCTGTGGTTCATCATATCCAGCCATAGCTCCATACACTCTTCGTGTCTTATAAGATTTTTGTATGTCTTTAACTGGTTCGTATGTTTCTGAAAAGAATTTATTATCTCTATAACCAGAAAGTTCTTTAGTCATACCACCATACATTACTTCATCCCACTCAAGTCTTTTAGCATCTATCTGTTCTATAGCATCAGCCATAATGGTGTGATACTCTCTAATCATTAGAGACATAGATGCACCTAACTCTTCAAGTCCTCTACCAGTAGCAAAGCTGACTGGAGATTGTGAGTCATCAGTAGCAGGATAAGAAGCACCAACACGAAGTTGTCGTTCTATTCTGTCTATCTGTTGAAATAATTGATAAGGCATATTAGATGATGGTTTTGAAATCTGACTTCCTGGAGAGAAGTAGTTGACTGCGAATCTACCTTTTTTGTATTGTCCAGATTCTAATTCTCCAGTTATGTTTGTCTCTGTAAATACTGCATCTTCCATAGCGATAATGCTCATAACATTAATCTTTGCCATAGATGCCATTAAACCTATAATCTGGTCGTACTGTCCTTGCAGCTGGTCGAAAGAAAATTTCTTTGCTACAACGAAAGCAGGACCACTTCCTAGTGGGTTTGGTATAAAATCTAATACTGTACTAGATGACATGTGAAATACATACGTGCCTTCTTCATTATAATATTCAGCTACTAAGTCACCTTGTCCATTAGAGTTTGCCCAAGAACCATTGTATGAATCTGTATAAGGAGAAGCATAAGCACTTCCTATATTAATTTGATTAGGGACATCCTTCATAATTTTATCTTTATATGCTGGATAAACTCTAGCTAAAGAATCTTTAGGTACTCTTCTAACAATAGACATGTCTTTAGGTTGTTGGTCTGCACCAAAGTAACCTGGAAAACAGTTGTATGGGTCTCGTAGTTCAGCTACTGGATAAGGGGTTCCATTAGCATCTTTCTTTTCTTTGATTACCCATACAGCGTAGCCATAACCTGGTAACCATCTACCAACTTGTGGCATTTGCAAATCTAATCTTTGTACATCATCGTACGCAGTTATAATTCTGCCTATCTTTTCAGCTTTGTTTCTTGCACGTTCTGAATCTTTATTGTTAGGTACATCTATTTTTAAGTTAGGTATTCTTCCTATCTTCTGTGCTAAATGCTCTAAACCAGAACTCATAAGGTTAGGCATTGGTACTTGCCAATCTTCAAAACCTTTTAGCTGGTCACCTAGTAACGCAAGTATTCCATTGGGTCCACCATTCATGATTGAACGAATACGACCACGCATTGCATAACCATCTTGGTTATCATAATGTAACTGTGTTATCTTATCGTATAAAGCTGATTCATTCATATTTTTACCATGGTGCTGTGTTCATATTACTAATATCAACATTGCCATAACTCGGTGTATATTCATGCGCCATGTCAGCAACAAATTCTTTTTGTAATCTTCTTACAATCTTAATTGGGAACCAACTTGCCATAACTATATCCGACTTATATCCTTTACTACTTGCCTTGCTAGCAGCATTTGAAAAATACAAAAGCTGCCTACGATATATATTACTCTTATTTTGCGAATCTGCACTACCATAAGGTAAATTTACTTTACCCTTATCAAAAAGTTCACTCATAGAACCTACGCCAAAGTATGGGTCAAATTTATTTTTTTGTGTCTGGTGTCCTTCTAAGTGTATGCCTTTAGCTGCAGTCCACTCTTTTAATTCTCTATCTTGTCGGATGGCACGCTGAAAACCATTCTCTTCAATAATCCAATGTGAGCAATGATATTTCTTGTACCACTCTTTAATTGTTTTAAATGCTTGGGGTATGCCGCCACCTTTAGTATTTTCTATATCTACCATGTACAGTTTGCCTTCTTCAACATTAAATGCCCATAAGAATGCTGCCTGGTATCCAGTTGCTGCTGGGTCAAGTCCCGCTATCAATCTACATCCAGCGGGTACATGCCCAATACTTCTTGACTCATCACGTGAAGCATCAAGTGATTCTACTTTAAACATCTGCAGCCCTTCGGAGAATGGTCGGTTAAGATATACCATTTCAAATATAGCTAACCCACCAGTCGTTTGTGCATTCCTTCTTTGTGACATAAGCCATTTGTAACTTCTTTTGCTAGCCCAAAGCATGTGTTTCTTGTGGTCTTTATCTAGTCCAGAATCAATAGGTATCTCTAAACTATGTGCAGATTCAATTATCTTTTTCCATTCATCGTTATCAATTAACGAATTATATAAATCATCTGGGTGTTGCCTAGAGCCAATAACAACAATAGCTGTATGTTCCTCTTTACGTGATGATAGAGTTGTAGTCCACCATCGTTTAGTCTGCTCTCTTGAACTAGGTTGTATTGTTGTGGAATGGTCCTCAATGTCATCAGCAATAATCAAGTCACAGTCACGTGAAAGAATCTTGCCACCTTTACCTACAGCCACCATTGTCGGTGATTTAATACCAGTAACTGTCCTGGTCTTTACTGTGAACTGTCCAGAACTCCAAGTTTTACCAGTTCTACTTTTAGGTTTAAATGTTTCTCCTGGTCCACAAAAATCTTGTATCAGCTGTTCGTTATTTTCTAAGTGGTCCAATACAGAACCTACAGCATTCTTAGATATATCTTCGTTACCACCTACCCACATAATTCTAATGTTAGGTGCTTTACATATCTGCCATACAGCAAAGTGTGTAAGTAAATCAGTTTTACCATGTCGAGGAGGTGAGAGAATCATAAGCTGTTCACCTTTATCAATAGACTTTAAAATATTTTTAATCCAGTTCTTATGGAACTTAGCGGTTTCGTAAGGTTGTCCAGTCTCTGTTAAGAAGTATCTATTTCTAAACTCTTCAAAAGATTCTAAAGATTTTCTAGCTTCTTCTGGTACATCCCAATCTTCTCTAGCTTCATGTACTGCTTTATCTTCTCTGTATGCAAGCAGCATCCTGGCAACAACACTTTGGTCAATGCCCATATCTTCTGCTACAAACTTCTGTGTAATGATGCCTTCTAAGACTTCTTCTGCATAATCTTCTACAAAAGACATGTAATGTTCACCACGACTAGCTCTACTGTTTGGGGATGTAGCTAACTTAGTAGTTTCTTTTTTCTTTTTATTTCTTGCCCTGGCGTTAGCAGCTTTAGTACATTGCAGCTTGCAGTACTTTTGTCTGCCATGTTGTTGTTTAAATTTATCTCCACAGTGCGGACATGCAACTGTTTTAAGATTAGCCATTACTTCTTTTTTTTCTTTTTAGGAAATCCAGCTTTCATATTTGCATAAGCTTTAGGACTGATAGTAGATTTCTTTTTAGACCTACTGGTCCCAGCTTTTTTTCTTTTATTTTTATTATGATACAAACCTTTTTTAGCTGCCATAACTTCTCCTTACCAAGCTTTGCAAGACCAATATCTTGCTGTTGTTTTATCTTTAGCTGTGCTGCATTTATGTCTAGCACGAAAAGAAGCCCTAGCTCCAGGGTTATTCTT
>Ga0181420_1000919_pt1 | contig 11433 bp, 7 predicted proteins | sample 43SPOviralmetaG_FD_130145 | JGI IMG/M metagenome (GOLD analysis project Ga0181420, IMG submission 130145) | Marine viral communities from the oligotrophic San Pedro Time Series (SPOT) site, San Pedro Channel, CA, USA - 43 SPOT_SRF_2013-05-22 | ecosystem: Environmental > Aquatic > Marine > Strait... | reverse complement strand
CTTGGCTGCATGGCCTGTGCTTGGCATTTGGTTTACAAGCCTGGGTGTTAGCACTATGGCTTTCAATCTTAACGGATTCAACTTTAATCAATCCATTGTCGATTCTGGGAACCGTGTTGTCCCTACTTGGGCTGACATACTTAACCGTGCGGGACTTGGAATGGAAGTGATGCATGAGCGTAATGCACATAACTTCCCACTTGATCTAGCAGCAGCGTCTACCACACAGGTAGCACTGACTGCACCATCTATTGGCTAATGCGTAAAGAACACAAAAGTCCCTCTGGCGGTCTTACCGCAGCGGGCAGGAGACACTTTAAACAGAAGGAAGGTGCTAACTTAAAACCACCTGCTCCCAACCCTAAAACTAAAAAAGCTGCTGGCCGTAAGAGGTCCTTTTGTGCTCGCATGGGAGGAGTCAAAGGGCCAATGAAAGATAGTAAGGGTCGCCCGACCCGCAAAGCACTCGCTCTTCGTAAATGGAACTGTGGCAAACAAAAAAAAATCGCGTAAAGAACTGACCATTGCCGCCTCTTTTAAGATTGGCCCTGATCATAAAGGTGCCATGAAAGGTAAGAAGATCTACGATAAGGGTAAAGGATCAACTAACCCTAACGAGAAAGATACCTTTTTAAAAAAAGCTGGCCCACAACTACCTCTTGCCAAGAAAAAATCAAAGAAACGCTATGGCTAAACCTGGATTATACGCAAACATTCACGCTAAGAAAAAACGTATTGCTGGTGGCAGCGGCGAAACAATGAGGAAGCCTGGTTCTCCTGGTGCTCCTAAAAATTCTGACTTTGTAGCTTCTGCTAAAACTGCAAAGCCTGTAAAGAAACGTAGGTACGCAGCGTAAATAAAAAGTAGTATTCGTACGTTCATCCATTCGGACGCATGTTGCCTAGCCATGGAACGGGGGTTAGGTTTATTTTGTACGGACTATGTCTATTAACCTTATTCGTTTCATCGAAAATCAGCGTAAGCGTGCTGAGCACTATCGCTCTGACTCGCTACGTTATCGTGGTGTAGCATACACCAAGTGATCTGGTGACACAGGGGGAGGTTCGATTCCTCCCCTCACTTATTGGCTTTGGCCCCTTACGAGGGATACCCTTAGCCGTCTAGACGGTGGGATAGACCACAACATTTGGCTACAAATTTTTCTAAACGTTTAGAGTTCTGATAAAATTATTTCTTTAATTAACAATGGCTAACGCTACACAATCTGCGCTAGGCCGGTCTAATCTAAGTACCGGTACTGGTTATGGTGGTAGTGGTGATAAGTATGAACTTTACCTGAAGCTCTTTTCAGGTGAAATGTTCAAAGGCTTTCAGCACAACACCATCGCTCGTGACCTTGTCATGAAGCGTACACTGAAGAACGGTAAGTCTCTTCAGTTCATCTACACTGGACGCATGGACGCTGGTTTCCATACGCCTGGTACCCCCATCCTTGGCTCTGGTGATCCACCGGTGGCTGAGAAGACCATCGTTGTTGACGACCTGCTGGTCTCCAGTGCGTTCGTTTATGACCTCGACGAGACCCTGTCTCATTATGAGCTTCGTGGTGAGATCTCTAAGAAGATCGGCTACGCTCTTGCTGAGCACTATGACCGTCGCATCTTCCGTTCTATTGTACGTGGTGCTCGCGCCGCTCACCCTGTGTCTGCAACCGGTAAGGTTGAGCCAGGTGGTACTCAGGTCCAAGTTGGATCTGGTACTGGTGCAGCAGCAGACGCTCTTGACTCTACTAAGATTGTTGCCGCCTTCTTTGAAGCCGCAGCAGTCTTGGATGAGAAGGGAGTTGCTCAGGACGGACGTGTCGCCGTATTGTCGCCACGCCAATTCTACTCGTTGATCGAGAACGTCAGCAGCAATGCTCTGATTAATCGTGACGAGCAGGGCACCGCTCTGCAGTCAGGTCAAGGCGTCCTGTCGATCGCTGGTATCAAGATCTACAAGTCCATGAACCTTCCCTTCCTGGGTAAGTATGGTACTTCTTCTACCATCGATAATGCTGGCTCCTTTGTAGGCGTTGACGTCGAGGCTACTGCCACCGGCGAGAACAACCCCTACGGTGGTGCTTCTGACTTCGACACTTCTTGCGGACTTATCTTCCAGAAAGAAGCTGCCGGTGTTGTTGAAACCATTGGACCACAGGTGCAAGTCACCAGTGGAGACGTATCCGTGATCTACCAAGGTGACGTGATTCTTGGGCGTCTCAGCATGGGTACGGATTATCTTAATCCTGCTGCTTGTGTGGAACTGCATGCTACCAGCACTGCTGGTTCTGCATTCTGATCCATCTTTGTTCTATACTGGGACCTCTTCGGGGGTCCTTTTTTTTATATCATGACATCTTCTTCGTACGCAACGTCCACAGAATTGGATGCTGTTAACTACATCTTAATGAGTGTAGGTGAGTCTCCTGTCAATACACTAGAAACCCAAAGCCCTGAAGTTGCTATTGCTCAGAACACTCTTCGACAGATTTGTCGTGAAGTTCAGTCTGAGGGTTGGGTGTACAATACTGAATATGAGTTCCCGTTTGTGGTAGACACCAACGACGAGGTGCTAATTCCACCCACTGTCCTACGACTGGACGTTAACCGTTATAAGCATCAAGATTCATATGATGTGGTTAAGAGGGATGGTAAGCTATACGATCGGTACTCTCACTCTTTTAAGTTCAAAGACATTGATACACTGTTCTGTGATATTGTTTGGTTCTTTGACTTTGATGATATCCCTCAGGTCTTCCGAGACTACATCTCTGCACGTTCTTCCCGTATTGCTGTTAGCCGTATGGTAGCTGATGAGAAGAGTGCTAAGCTCTTAGCAGTAGATGAAGCACAGCTCCGTGCATTGGCTGTTGAGTATGATACTCAGCAAGCAGGCTACAACGTATTCCAAGGCACCGATTTCCGCAACCCTTACACCGCCTACAAACCTTTCCAAGCAGTTAGTAGATAACTATGGCAGCAGTAAATCAACGAATTCAAAACTTTCTTGGAGGCGTCTCACAGCAGCCAGACTTTATTAAGTTTCCTGGTCAGCTCAGGGTGTGTGACAATGCATATCCTGATGTAACCTTTGGCTTGTCTAAGCGTGCTCCTGGTGAGTTCGTTGCGGCGCTGTCCAATGCATCTTCTGGCGGTCAATGGTTTGAAATCATTAGAGATTCTGATGAAAAATTTGTTGGCCAGATTACATCCAGTGGTATCAAAGTATGGAACTTAGATACAGGTGTTGAGCAGTCTGTCGGTGGTAGCTTTAGTTACCTGTCTGGTGCTACTCAACCGTATGGTCTCCAGACTATTGGTGACTATACCCTCATCACTAACCCCCAGCAGACCGTAGGAACGACGGGAACTACTCCTACGTTCAGTAATAACTATGCCTTTGTTTCGATCAATACAGTGGCGTACAACGCAGAGTACGTGGTTGCTATCAATGGCTCTAACCTAACTGCTACTACAAAGAACCGAGCTGGTGCTTTGAGTGTTGTTAGAAATGGTACTACTAGTTCTAGCTGGCAAGACGAGCCATCATCTGGAGTCAAGGGACCTATTCAGTATGCAGGTAAGCAGGAAAAATTCAGAGCAGGCAGTGGTATTAAATGTACTGTTGTTGTTAATGGTAATGTCTACGTCAGAGATTACACCAGCAACCATGAAGCAAAGTATGGTGCACAGTACAACGCTGAAGTAGTACTACAAGACCCAGGACATAACGTAACTAATGGTGAAACCTTTAATGTTAATGTTGCAGGTATCAATTACGTTGTCACAGTAGATTCTGTTGAACCATATGAGACTTACTCTGATAGTAATGTAGGTTTCTTCAGTACACCAAAGAACCCTGACAAAGGCACCTTAAGTATTAACACTATTCTTGGTGGTTTAAAAGCCAGCATTGAGTCAGTTTATAGTGGTGTTACTGTAGAGATTATTGGTGATGGTTTATTTATTAGTTCTGGTTCTAGCTTTACTATTGAAGTCAGAGGCGGTACAGTAAACAACTCTCTTGAAGTTATCCAAGACTCTGCTCCTAACGTAAGTAAGCTTCCTCAACAATGTAAGGATGGCTACATCGCTAAGGTGTCAAACACTGAAGAGTCTGAAGCTGATGATTACTTTGTTAAGTTTGTAGCTGACAATGGTACTGTAGGCACTGGTTCATGGGAAGAGACTGTAGCTCCTGGTATTGTAGCAGGGCTAAACCCATCCACAATGCCTCATGCTTTGGTTAATAACCGTGACGGTACATTCAGTTTCCGTACATTAAACCAATCCTCTGATCCAGATAACTACTGGATTGACAGACAGGTAGGTGACATAACCAGCAACCCAGACCCTACCTTTGTAGGTAAGGGTATCAAGGATATCTTCTTTTACCGTAACCGTCTTGGGTTTATCTCAGGTGAGAATGTCATCCTTAGTCAGCCTGCTGATTACTTTAACTTCTTTATTGTTTCAGCAATTACTACTAGTGATGCAGATCCGATTGACATTGCAGCCTCTGACGTCAAGCCTGCTTTCCTGAACCATGTAATACCTATTCAAAAAGGTTTGGTGTTGTTCAGTGAGTCTGCCCAGTTCATGCTGTTTACTGAGTCTGATGCTCTTAGTACTAGTACTGCTCAGTTAAAGAAGCTAGCGTCATACGAGTGTAGTCCAACTGTCAGACCGATAGATCTTGGCACCTCTGTTATGTTCAGCACTGGCAGCGCAGCACACACACGTGTGTTTGAGATGGTGATTCAAGATGAGACTGTGCCTCCTAAGGTGGTAGAACAGACTCGTGTTGTACCTGAGTTTATCCCAAAAGATGTAGATCATGTATCTAACTCTTCACAGACTGGCATTGCAAGCTATGGAAAGAGTGGTACATCAACACTATACTTCTACAAATACTATGACACAGGCACTCAGCGTGAGCAGTCTGCATGGTACACTTGGACACTTACAGGCAGCCTAGTACATAGCCTGTTTACAGCAGGTAACCAATACGTTATCTCTTTACAGGGAAGCCAGTACATACTGTCACGCCATGAAATGGTGGTTGATACAACGAACACTCGTAGCTATCAAGTAGGTACAGGTGACACTAGTCGTAGGTTTGAGGCTACCTTGGACAACATGACCATAGCGTCAGCCTCTTATAATTCTACCACAGAAGTATCTACAGTCACTCTTCCTTATACTTATGACAGTAACTATAGTATGCTGGCTGTATTCCTCAGCGGTACTGACGCTGGTGTTGTCAGAGTCCCTGATAGTGTATCCGGCACTACTGCTACTTTTAATAACATTGACCTGACTACTGGTAATGTTGCTATTGGATACAAGTACATCACTGAGATTGAGCTACCTAACTTCTACTATGCTGTACAGCCTGGTAAGTATGATATTGATGGAGACCTACGGATTTCTCGTATCAACTTTGAGATGGGTATCTCTGGTCCTATGGAGTTCCATCTGACCTCACCACAGGTTGATAGCTATATCCAGTATGAATCTGGAATGGAGGTTGACAGGGGTGAATTCAATGCTGTACCATCTAAGCTGTATAAGTCTGTTAAGGTTCCAGTCCATAGAAAGAATGAGAAATATACTCTTACCATTAAAGTCCCTGACCCTTTCACCGCTACTATAGTCTCAGCAAGCTGGGACGGACGTTATGACACAAAGCGACACGTACGTCGGTAAGTACATTCAACCATGCACCCCTCAACTAGCTCTAGAAGTTGGTGAGGATCTGCGTTGGGAAGACATAAGAGAAGTAGAAGAGACAACAGGGCTGACTGCACCAGCAGCGGTCCTGGAATCTTATTATCGTTCTGCTTACTCTGTTTATTTCACTGTGCCCAACGGCAAGGCTGCCGGTGTGGCAGGCATAACGCCAGACAATAAGATCTGGATGCTATGCACTAAAGCCAGTGAAGAATACCCGCATACATTTATAAGAGAAGCCAGGAGGTGGCTTGATAGTCTTCCTTACACATACCTGTGGAACCACGCAGATATGAGGAATGAAAGTCACATCAAACTCTTAAAGCTTCTTAAGTTCAAATTTATTAAATACTACGTTCACAACGGTGTCCCTCTCATTCAATTTATGAAATTATGTGTGAACCCATAAGTGCAACTATTGGAGTGCTTACTGCTGTAAGCGGTGGCATGCAAGCCATTGGTCAGCACCAACAACAACAGGCTGCAGTAGCACGGTCTAACGCTATTGCTCAGCAACGGTATCAACGAGATATGCAGATTGCTGCTGCCCGTGATCAAGAGAAAGGCCGTGCATATCAAGCTGAATTAAAAGCATCGACTGCAGCTAAGAATGCGTACTATGCTCAGCTTACTGCTAACCAAGCAGAAGCCAATCGTGCGGTAGCATCGGCTGATCACAAACTAGACGAGAAAAGAACAACAGCAGCGTTCAGCTCACAGCGTAACATGGCTGCTGCTATCAAGGCACAAGGTTCAGTATTAGCCACAGGAAAGGCTGGGCAATCGTTCTTGCTTCAAGCCTTAAATGAAGAGCGTGGGCTTGGATTTGAAATGGCTGAAATTGAGCAGACTCTTTATGATGCTAGGCGTGCATCTGGTATTGAGAAAGAAGGTATTCTTCTGGATCAACACTCTTCTAATGTAGCAGCTTGGAACAACCTACCAGCAGACCCACTTTCACCACAAGCATCTTTCCTGCCTATCAAGCCTATCAAAGCCCAAGGGCCTTCTGGACTTGCATTAGCAGGTGGCTTACTTGGCTCAGCCGTGAGTGGAGTTAGCGCAGGATTAAGTACAGAATCAGCTATTTACAACATCAAAAACAGATAACTATGGCATATCAAGGTAGCGCACAATCAGTTGGCTTCCGTAACCGTACTGTTATTGACCCCTCTAAGCGTATGCGCCAAGAGGCTCAGCAAATTAAAGAACAGGGACGGGAACGGGTCCAAGGAATGGAGAAGCAAGCTTCTCAAGAAATCAGTGAAATGAGACGTGTTAGCGAAATACAGGCTAGCAACTCTGATTACGAATTAAAAGCACTATCAAAGTTCAGCAACACTTTAACTAGCTTTCTTGAAGAAGATCTAGTTGACATTGAAAAACGAAGAATTGAAGGAGAGATTGAAGAAGGTAAGAAAATCTATGCAGAGCAAGGTCCTGCTTATCAACAGCAACAAAAAGAAGTTCAGGAGGCAGCTAACCGTAGCTATGACCTGGATGTAAAAGCAACTGAAATATCTCAGAACGCTCCTACTGATGAGGCTGCTGACCAAGTACGTCAGTTGTCTCGCTGGAAAGAGCATGGCTATCAGTTGGCAGCCATGAAAGAGTCTGGTACAAACTTTGGGGTCTACCTTGACAACGAACTTTCTACTAACGAGACTTTAATTCAGGACCCAAATGGTGGGCCAGCATTTAAAATTAAAGACTATGACCCTAGTCAGCCTGATCAGTATGAAGCTGCAGTTAACTACCTGCAGAATGAGTACATCAAAGATCATAACCCTGCTGGTCTAAGTGCTAAGGTAGTAAACACCACACTTATCCCTTCGGTTGACAGTGCGACTAATGTACACCGCAAGCAGTACTATAGACAGCAAAAGATTGAACGTGCTACACTTGATCTTGAGACTGCTAGTGTAAGCCTGACAGAATCCTTGACAGGTAATCAAGCGTTCCCTAAAGCTGATATTGCAATCAATGGGTACCTAGTACAGTCTGCAGACGCTTTTAAACGTCAAGGAGTTACTAACCCAAGGCAAGCAGCAAGGCAGCAGTTAATTAAAATTATTCAATCTCGTGCTGCGTCTGATCCTGAGAATGTAGAAAACTTGATTACCATGGTGTCAAGCGTAAACATCAAAGGACACCCTGCTGGTGAAAAGAATTTGTTTCAACTGTATGGTACTGAAATCACTGCCAACGGTCTTCGTGCTAAAGCTATCAATCAAGAAGTATCAGACTTCGACCTTAGGCAGAAAGATAGTAAGCTTGATGTTTTACAAATAGTCGAAGCTTACAAGACAGCGGTTAATAATGGAAGCTTGTCTGGTACTGATCAGATACTTGCTTTAAAAGAAATTGAAAAATATGAGATTTATCATCCAGATATTATTAACGATGCTCGTGCTTACGTCCCACTACGTTTTGGACAAGAAGAATCAAAAGCTTTAGCTGAGGCGTACCTTAAAGAGCAAGGCGGAGAAATCAGTAAAGAGCAGCTTATGAAGCTAGATGCTGATGTAGCTGTAGACTATGAAAAGTATTCTGTTGATGCCTTGTTTAGTGATGGCCAGGATGATGTCATCAAAGAACAAAATAAAAAGATTGAAGGCACAGTTCGTGGGATCAAAGGCGACTATGATCAGAATAAAGCTTTGACTGCTGATGCTATTGCTGCTACAAGTGCTGCTCAAAGAAAGCTGGTTGCAGAAGCTCAGCGTCTTTATCAAGATTCTCAAAGAACTGATTCACCACTTTCCAAAGCTGATGCAATTAGAATGGCTGGTGATAGGATTAGCCAGTTTATTAAAGATGGTAAGGATGATGATTCTAGTATCTACTACTACACCACTAATGAAGGGTTTAAACAATTTAATCAGCGTAACATTCCTGGAATTAGTAAAGCATACATTGAGACTCAAAACATTATAGATAGTTATAAGAATCAATCCAAACTAAACAGTAATCCTGCAATCAATTCAAACTTACAAATCCCTGTTAACCGCTTAGAACTTACTGAAAATGGTACTCCTGATTCTGTGTTTTTTGCATTGGCCCGGTTGAGCGGGTCAACAGCTTTTGAAATTCTTAACGCTCAACGTTCAAAGCAACAACCTTCATTGGCAAAGCTAGAGATGCCAAAAGAAGCTCAGACAGTCGATGCTATTATCAAGCAGAATCCTGATCTTAAACCTTTATTCTTAGCTGGACAGAGTTACAATCGTATCAATAGAGGCATGGAACAGATTAGTGCTAGTGTGCCTAATCTAATGAAGGCTATTGGTTTTCAAGAATCTTCTGGAAACTACAAAGCTTACAATGATGACTCGTATGGACCAACAAACCCTGCTTTAGGTAAGTATCAAATTCTTTGGAAAAACGTAAAGTCTTGGTCTAAAAAATACGGTATGCCTCACCCAGGTACCCAAGAAGATTTTAGAAACAACCCAACGTATCAAGAAACTTTAGCAAGAAAAGCTTTTGAAGGCTACGTCCAAGACGCAGCTAAGAAAGCACAAGACCGTGAGACTATCATTCGTATGGCTGCTGCTGCTTGGTACGGCGGCCCTGGTGCCATGAAAGAGTATGATAACCCTAAATACAGCGGAGGAGCTGGTTACCCCAACATGCAAGAATACACATTGTCTGTTCTTGAAAAATACAAAGGAGGCATGTTCTAATGGAACAAGAACATATTGTACCTGAGTTCGGCTTGACAGAAGCCGACAGACAAGGTATCGGCAGTGCTATTCGTGAAGCTGCTATGATACCTGATCCTCCAGAAGAAGAGGAGATTCCTGAAACCAAGCCTGCTGAACCTGAACCTACGTTTCTTTCTGAAGCCGGTGCAGCCATCGCTGGTGGTGGTGCAGATGCTGTTGAAAGTGTAGGTGGATTTGCTGAACTAGTAGGTGACACATTTAAAACTGGTGTTAATCAGTTATTTGGTCAACCCACTGATGACACACAGAACCCATTCAGTTCTGAGTATGAGTCTGGTGATGCAAACTGGCTAGATATTCCAGACGATTGGGTGCCTGAAAACAAAACAGGTCTAGGCAAGCTTGCTCGTGGTCTAGTTGAATTTGGCGCGTTAACCGTTGCTACTGGCGGTGCAGGTGGTTTAGCTACAGGAGGCTTAAGGCTTGGTGTACGCGGGGCTGCTATGGCTCGTGGAGCTGGCTTAGGTCTACAGGCGCGTCGTCGCTTGAACTTTGTAGGTAAAGCTGCTAAGATTGGTGCTGAAGGTGGTGTTGCTGACCTTGTGTCTAACAGCTCTGAAAGTGCTAACATGGCTAACTTACTCCAGGAACATACCCCTTGGCTTGCTCCATGGGTTACTAATGCTTTAGCTAACGATCCTGAAGATAATCCTTGGCTTGCTCGTATTAAAACCGTCACTGCTGGTGCTGGTTTAAATTGGGTTGGCTGGGGTGTAAGCGCCTTTGCTAAAGGATCCTGGGCCGCGGCCAGAGCCCGTAAAGCAGGTAAAAGCGTAGACGAGGCTAATGAAATTGGAAACAAAGTCCATGATCAAGAGCTAGAAAAAGCATACAACAACCACGCTACCTCAGCAGATGAGGTTGCTGCTAAACACAAGCAAGAAGGTCGTGGTCAATTTGAAGGTGGTGATGCTGATAACCCTCCAGACCCTTTTACCAACCCTGCTAAGTTTGACAACACTGAACGTGCTACTGTAGACAATACTGCAAGTGCTGCACAGGTTGCAAGAGAATCAATCTCTGATTCTAAGCTTGGTGGTGAAGGTAAATCTCACACTCAGATGCTTACAGATTCGATGCTGGAGCAGATCTCACGTGGTGATAAAACCATACGTGATACTGTCCTGAAATCTGCCAAAGAGTTAGCAGAGAAAGCTTTCCAAAAAGGAGGTGATCTAGAAGGCATTGCTAAGATGGACTACAATGACCTTGTCATGATGTTTGTCAAGCAAACCAGCGAGATGACATCTATGATTGATGAGGGCGGTGACATTGCTAAGCGTTTCGGTGAGTACTTTAAAGATAAAACCAAGAACGCACGTGTCTATATCACCGACGGTGATCAGATTGTTACAGCCTCACCTACTCAGAAAGCTGCTTTAACTTTGACTATCCGTAGCCTTGCTATGCGTGCCCAGGCTATTGCTAATGGTACGTACTACATCGCTGATGAACTACCCATCGATCGTCAGGTCGGCATGACTCTTGATGCTATGAAAGTAGCTATGACTGAGCATAAGAAGATGGGCTTCATGTGGGGCCTTGACGGTAAGCTTCAGCAGCTAGGCATGGTTCCTGCGTCAGTCAAAGAGTCTACTAAGAAGCAGATTGAAAAGCTTACCAAGGAACAGGACGAGTATTTTAGTGCTCTCCATGAGATGAATAAGCAAGGTAAGTACGACCAGATGCGTGACCTAATGGAGCTTCATCAGCTTTCTGATGGTAACATCCGTACCTTAGAGCACATCCATGATTACCTTCGTGCTAATCTAATGGGCGGCAAGGTCAACGGAAAAAACATCAAAGGTCGCTTACGTACAGAACTTCAAAGTGTTTTTTATAATTCAGTACTGAGTGGACCTCGTACTATTGTAAAGGCTGTGTTTGGTACTAATCTTATTGGTATGATCCGTCCTTTCCAAGCATTAGTTGGTGCTAAGATTCTACGTAATCAAAAAGAAGCTGCTAT
>Ga0181420_1000913_pt1 | contig 11457 bp, 14 predicted proteins | sample 43SPOviralmetaG_FD_130145 | JGI IMG/M metagenome (GOLD analysis project Ga0181420, IMG submission 130145) | Marine viral communities from the oligotrophic San Pedro Time Series (SPOT) site, San Pedro Channel, CA, USA - 43 SPOT_SRF_2013-05-22 | ecosystem: Environmental > Aquatic > Marine > Strait... | reverse complement strand
TAACACTATTTAACATAGGGAATAGCGTTCTTAAATCTAACACAGCACTATTAGTAGTATTAATAGCAGTATTTGCTAATAATTTTTTAGCAATTCTGTTTACTTTTCTTGTACTACCATCTATAGTAAAACCTAAACCACTACACACTAGCGAACTATCTACAGACTGATTCTTTTCATTACTCTTATTAACATTTTTAAATCCTTGGTAAAATTGGTTTTCATTAGCCGCACATAAAATAGTCTTACCATCTAAAAGTCTAGCGTTTTTAATTAAACCTAAAGAACCAAGAAGTCTATTATAATCAGTATTACCATCGGAAACAAGTCCAACAAAAAGAAGTCTAAGGTTTGGTAAGTAGGCAGCCTCGTTACTATCTAATTCGAAGGAACATCGTGCGTTTTCTGTATAAATCTTTGGGTCAAGATATCTCGTGCTTACATTTGAATCACTATAGAAACTCATATTTATATAATAACAATATAAAATAAAAATAAAAATAAAACAATAAATTATAGTGTATATATCTCTAAGCGTTTACTACCGAATGAAAGTATGAGTAAATATTCATAGGTTTAGTATTATTAACATCACTCGTTAATTGGATATTAAATCGTTGTTTTGACAAATCCACAAACCCTGCGAAGTGAAGTCCAATACCAAAACCATTATTAGACCTAAAAGTATCTAATAACATTTGGTTATGTCCAGTGTTCCTAAAACTATCAATATATCGGTGTATCATAGCATTTAAATCACTCTCTTCGTAAGTAATATATTTATTGGTGCTATCATTAAACTCGAACTGAAGTCTACGAATACCTTGTACCATCTGTAAGTCATAATTATTAGCAACATTAACATTCTCGTCCGATTGTCGCTGGAAACTACAAGAAACGGCGTCGCATACAGCCGGCACTTGGGCTGATATATTAGCAGACCCTGATAGTATAGTATTCTTAACATTATATACAGATCTCATTTGTGTCATTTTTTTCATTGGGTCGCCTTCTGTTGCTACTGACTGATAAGTTACATGTAGGTTTTTTAATGCGTACGTAGAACTTGGGCCTTGATTAGCACCCATAAGTGCCGACATATTTCTCGCAAGATTTAAAGTAAGTCTAATTTCTCCACTCTTCTCTAAAGGCAAATGGTCACCAGTCATTTTATTTAAAATACATAATGGTTTCATACTAAAATCATAATCGTCTGTAATTTTAGTACCACTATTTAAAGTGTTTTCACCTTTAGCATATTTACTTGCTATGATTTCAGTAGGTCCTCGCAGTTCTACTTGGTTACTCGCATTCATAAGGTCATCTTCATAAAAAGTAGCTGCTCCACTCATTTTCACCCACCTAGCATAATTTTGTATATTTTCTTTTACACCACTATTACCGAAAGTCACTTGACATGAATCAATAGTAGAATGTATACCAATACCATAATCCATATAAACTTTTCCACCACTTCGTCCTCCAGCATCAGCACTAGTTCCGTCTTTACTAACATAAACCTCACCAACTAATCTAACAGAGTTTCGCATGAGTGATCGTCCCATACCAACATTTAAAACAAAATCTACATTATTATATTCTACATAAGTATCTTGGGTCGCTTCTGGCGTTGCCGAATGATAGAGCATTGTATCCATATTTATATAATAAGAATATAAAATAAAAATAAAAATAAAACAATTACTACAATTTAAAACTTTAAATAGTTTTGACAAGTTCTTTGAAAAACACTAAATCTTTAGCAGCCGTACTAACTAAATTAAAATTAACTATTTTAGTGCTTTGTGTTAATGGTAAGGTTTCATATACTGGATATATTAAAGATTGGTTCGCATTTGCTTGTTGGGCTGCGTCCACATCTATAGCATTTAACGAAAAATTGCTAATATCTTGTCCCCTATTATTAAAAGTTCTTTGGATTCTATCTTTATGAAGTGGACTACCATATCTTACATCACGATTACCACAAACATCAGCATTATTTATCGCCATTCTGTAAGAAGTCCACGGAGCATCTGGAAATGTCCCAGGTGATTCAGTATGAGCCATTATAAGATTTTGGGCGTTTGGTTCTACTATAAGTTGCTGGGTTAAGTTTGTATTATCATTACCTTGGATTTCTTCAGTAGAATAAGTAGTATAATCTATACTACTAGGACCAGTTTGACTTGGTGTTTGTGTTAAAACAATCTCGGCACGATTAATTCTAATTTGGTCTGTTGCTGGTGTAGATTTGTTTGCTTTAACTAAAATACTCGTTACATCAATAGCACCGCCACTTGCGTTATTATAGATTGTCGCTCTTGTAAAAATTCGCACTTGTTTAGTCCCTGCTGGTGGATTGTTTTTATTTGTTCCTAAATTATATTCAATACTAGCAATTATAGCATTAACTGGTGTTTGAGCCCCAGCAGCTAAGTTAAAACCCACTTGGATGGATTGACCCACATAGAAGGGTAAATCTAATTGGTAGTTTTCATAAGTAATTTCAGTAACAAGTGGCGAGGTTAAACCAAGATCACCACCATCTGCGAGTTGCCCCAGTCCAGCTGCGTTGTAAGACACCATAGCACCAAAGGCTTTATTTTGTCCGGCTGCGTCGAAAATAGTAGTGTCTTCATCGCCCCCCATTTGAGTAATATTTAATCTGTTTGGCGATACTTCTAAATGTATTCGTGTATCACCAAAAACATCACTATTCCATAAAGCACTTCCAACACCAAATAAATCACTAATATTTATTCTTAAATCTCTTGATGTTCTACTTGCCTTAATAGTTGGATCGGGATTACCTTGGACATCAGTATTATTACCCATAACTTGTATCAATGATGATGTTTTATTACCAGGTCCACGCCTTCCGTGGAAATTACCTAACATAGAAGTTCCATCATGTTGCTCTGCTTTGTCATTTTCTATATTCCATAAAAGCTGTCGAAGAGTATCCACTCGTCTAATACTTTCAACCATACCACGCTCGGCACTAAACATATCAGCGTTTCGCACTATAGCTGCTGGATCTGTAAGCGTTTTTGTTCCAGTTGAGTCTTGGTCTATTAAAGATAAACCATTATTAAATAGTGCTGTATCACTGGCGACAGCATCGGGTACGGCAACAGCACCAGCACCAATAGTTTGTGCTGATAGAACTTCGACATTTAAATTTATCCATGATTTTCCTAAATCATAAGTTCCAGTATTTGCTGGGATAATAAAATCTATTAACTTTTGCTGTGCTGGACTAGCTGCGAAGTTTGCTGGATTCCATGTTTCACTGAAGCCTTGCTCGCTCTCAATCTTTATAACACTTTCCATTTTATATAATATAAATATAAAATAAAATTAAAAATAAAATTTATAAAATTACGATAATGCTTCATTAGCAGCTATGCCTATTTGTGTGTTTACATTCGTACCCAAATTTACTACATTTTTTTCTGCTTCAGTCTGTTCTTTTTGTTTATGACCTTCTATACCTGCTAAAATTGCTCCACCCACAGCCCCAATAATATCAAGGCCTGGGATAGCATCTAGTATTCCGTCTGCTGTCGCACCAACTGCTAAATCTGTTGCTTCTTCATCGCCCCCAGCTACATCTTCTTCTACATTATCTCCTTTGCCTTTCATGTCGCCTTCAAATGGCGTGTCCCAATCATCGTATTTATCATTCATTAAACTTTTATTTTCGGCACTGACACCCTTTAATACACCACCACGAGCATCGTTAATGGCTTCCGATCCTCCGCCAGTTATATTAGATGGATTGTACGCTTTTGCCCCAAGTTCCTGGACTCTAGACATTTCTTCATCTGTTAAACCATTTGTTCTATTATATGTAAAATCTTGACCTTTCGCACCGAGATCGTCTGCTGTAAAACTAGTTTTTGGTTGTGTGTAATCTGTAAATTTACCATAAGTTTTAACATCATCTATAGTATTAAAATATGGATTGTTTAAATCTTTAATAGTTGGTAGTAATTCTTCCCCATCTGTTTCACCACTCGCTACTCGCTTGTTAAATATTCTTAATCGCCCAGCACCTTTATCTAGTATACTATTTAATTCATCGCTTGTTGCTTTATCGCCTTCTCTTAGTGATGATAGTCTACTCTCAAAATTCGCTTTCATGTCCCCTAAAGCGTCTTGATATTCTACTTCGTCATTTAAATCTTGTTTTGCTTGACTACCAAATTTAGGGATAGTATTTTCATTACGACCAAAAGCACTTGTCAATTTGTTTTTAATAGTAGCACCATACTCATTCCATAATGGTTTAACAATATTTTTTCCAATCTTCTGTAATGCTGGTTTACCTGATAGAAAAAGTTTAGTTTCACCAAGAATTTTAATATTACCATCGGCACTTGCTTTTGTTTGGTGATATTGTGTTGCTACGTTACTGGCTTGGTTTTGTGCTGATTGTAACCCACTTAGTAGATTTTCATAGTTTCTAAAAGCATTACTCATTATATAATTAAAAAATATTATATTATTATATTAAATGAAATCCTACAAGATACTAAAAGTCCGTGATAAAAATGATGATTATTATACACCAATAAAAAGATTATTTGATTTACCAGCAAAAATTCTTATAAATGGAAAAAGCCAATTGAGTGGAAAAACGACCATAATTCTCAACCTTTTGCTTAACCCAGTGTTCGGTTATGATAAGTTATTTGATGGCGATGATATTCACATTATTAGTAATAATAAACTAGATAATAAACTTGCTATGATGGCTGATAAACTGGATATACCAGATGATAATAGACAAGAGTTCGATGAAGATTATTTAGAAATTTTATATAATGATATAGAAGAAGAATTTATGGAAGATGTAGCAGAAGGATCTAAACCAAAAAATAAGTTAATTATCTTTGACGATTGCGGATATAGTGGGAGTCTAAGGTCTTATAATAAAGGAAATATTATAGATAAACTTATATGTAATGGTCGACACCTTAACTTATCACAGATATATACTAGTCAACGATTTAGCCAGTGTAGTACCTGTTTAAGAACTAATTTAACTGGTGCTATTATGTTTTCTACAAGTATGAAAGAATTGGAATTGATAGCAGAGGACTTCAATTATATGGAAAATAAAAAACAATTTATTAAAACATTTAGACTATTAACTAAAAAACCTAGGTCATTTATGGTTATAAATTTTAGTAATCCACCAGAAGAAATGTATATGGATACTGAATTTGAACCAATTAAATGGAAGTAGAATAATTTTTTTTAGCATCTTCTATCATTTGTTTATTTATATCAACACCGATATATTTTCTATTTAAATTATGACAAGCAATAGCAGATTGTCCATCACTACAAGTTAAATCTAAAACTAAATCATTTTCTTTACTATATGTTTTTATCATGTATTCACATAATTCTACTGGGCGTGTAGAATATTTATGATTTCTTCTTTTATATTCTAATAAATGTGTCGGATAATTTAAATTAGTAGTATATGTTTTAGATTGCGACCTTCCAAAATAATTACCAATATTAGTTTTTGTATGATTACATATTATAGGTTTATCTTTTTTAGTTGTTTGTGGATAATAAACTCCTTTTTTATAAAATACACAGATTTCTTCGATATTTCTCATAGGTTGGTGTTTACTAAATAGATGTCCAGTTTTATAGGTTTTATTCCAATACCAACAATATTTAAAATATTTTCGCTGTGAAGCAATTAAATCATATGTAAATGGTTGAGAACTATGAATAACTATATTTGCTCTTGGTTTTAAGACACGCCACATCTCAGTCCATAAATTTTCCCAATCTAATTTTGTATCGTAATCTGCTTCTGTTATATTAAATGGTGGATCAAAATATATAAGGTCTATAGAATTAGTTTCTAATGTTTTAATATAAGTTAAATTATCATTACAAATAAACATATTAAGTTATACTATCATTTTTATTTTCTAATATATATATATAAATATGGCTGATATAGATAATGAAGTTTTCGACCAGGGTGAACCAGTTAAAAAAAAACGGACAAGAAAACCGATGAGTGCTAGTAAAAAAGCAGCTTTCGCATTACGAATGAAAGAAAGTAGAGAAGCAAAAAAAAAAGCAAAAGCAGAAGGACTTAAAGAAAAAAAAGTAGAAAAAAAAGTAGAACCTAAAGTAGAACCAGTTGTAGAAAAAGTAGTAAAACCAAGAAGAAAAAATATTAGACATGTACCAGATGAATTAGACAACCATCTAGCAATTATAAATAGTTTAAAATCCGATATGGCAGAAATGAAATTACAACAAAACTCTAAAAAAGATTTAGAAGAAATTAAACAATTAAAAAGTGAATTAAAAGCTATACGAGCACAAAAAAGAAAAGAAGAAAAAACTAAAGATATAGTAGTAAAAGTAAAGGAAGAAACTAAAAAAGAATTTATTAAACCCCCTATTGTAGAAGAAGTAGAAGAACAAGTGAAGCAGTCAGTAGAAGAAGTAAAAGAACCAATTATAAAAGAACCACCAAGATACTCAACATATAAAAAATCTATATGGGCGAATTTACTTTGATCTACGAGTTTTTGGCTTTTCATAGCTGTCATCAGTTTGTTCTGATTCTTCTCTAATAGTAGGTAATTGAGATAAAACTATTTTTTTAACTTCTTGGTTAATTTTAAAATCTATCTGTTTATCATCTCTAGTTAATGTTCGTTTTAATATAGAACAGCATTTATCTGGCGAATAAGTTAATAACCAACGACGAAGCATAGCACATTCTTTACAATAATAACTAAAATAACTTGTTCTATCTTTTTCTTCACAAAAATAGCATTTACCCATTTCTATAACTTAATCATATAAAATAAAAATAAAATATATACTAATTTATAGTATGTTTACAAAAATATCTAACGATGACTATAATAAAATGTTATTAAGAATAGGTAAAGCTTATCTTCCACCTGAACCAAAAAAAAGAAAACCAACTCTCAAGCAAATATTTTTTTATAAGAAAAAGTTTAAGTAAAACTAATGGATTTCTTTAATGATTTATTTTTTTGTAATACTTTATCCCTCAGTTGACAATGGTCACCAACTAATTTCCAATGGTGTTCTTTTAAATATTTTAATTCTCTTTCTAAATTATTTATAGTATTTTGTTTTAATCCTACTTTTCTTTCTAGTTTTTTACACTTTTCGCAACAATCCATTTATATAAACTTATATTTTAATCTTGATCACTATCACTACTATCTGTGTCACAATCACAATAATCCATTTCCCATTTTATATAAATATTTTTAGTTAAACCTTCTTCTACAACACCACAACCACAATCACCACAATAATCATAAAATTTAGGTTTTTCAGTATAATCTATTTCTTCTATAGTTAGTACTAACCCATCATGTTTGCTTTCCCATTCTAATTCTTGTTCTTCTGCTTCACCTTCTAGACATTCACACATATTTTTACTATAATAGTCTTTTAATTGTTTATCAGTATAATTACTATCATTTATTAAAATATTATTACATGATTTACAATATTCTAGATCATTCTCATAGTCTTCTTTGGTTTGAGCTTTAGTTTTATTATTTTTATTTGGTTCTCTAACACTACAAGTTATAGGACTATATTTACCAACTTTAGTTCTTTTTAATTTAGGTCTATTTGGATCTACACCTTCTAAATAGTCTTCTAATGTTTCATATCTTTTAGTATTAGTAAAAAAATTATTACATTTTAAATTTTTATATCCACCATTTTTTTTAAATTCCCAAAGTTTATTATTTCTTTTACTATGGATTTCATAACCTTCTTTAGTAAAATTCTTATCACAATACTTACATAAAATATTATCACTATCTTCTTCCACTTTTTTACATATTTTTAAATGTTTTTTAGATTTTAAATGACTTGCCCACTGCTGATTACTATAACAACTAAAGTAAATTCTCTTAGTTTCATCATTTTCATCTACTATTTCCTTATAACATCTATCACACCAATACAATTGCCTCATTATATTTAACAAATATTATAGTCTTTAATATAAAACAATAAAACAATAAAGTCTTAGTCATATTATTTTTTTTTTTTTAACTTTTTTTCAAATGTGAAAAATTATTCATATAAGACTTTATTGTTTTATTCTTTTATATTTATTTATTATTTATTTATTATTTATTATTTATTACCTTATTTATTATATATTTAGATTTACTATTAATTACTAAGACCTTAATATGATTCAATGTAATCACTTAAATACCCTTCATTTTCATCACTATAATAATTACTATAAGAAATTAGGTCTTCATCTTCAGTCGGCACTTGTTCTTCTTCTTCTTCTAAGGCTTTAGACTGAGTGGGCATATCCCCATTAAATCTCAAATAGGATTCTTTTAGAATATTCATGATAGTTAAATAATCTAGGTCGCTATAATCTTGGCGATTTTCAAAAACCTCAATTACTAACTTCTCAATTATATCCATTTATATATTTATAGTATATTTTTTTTATATGCTTTTATTTATATAATGAAACTTGTTAGGTTATGTTCTAGTAATAATGGTGTTTTCACTTCTAATTTTGGAAATGATATGGTTTTAGAAGAAAAATCTAAAATGGCGTTATTAAATTTAACATTTACGAGTGATATAGGACAAATTGTTATAGATAATAATAGTAGTATTACGACCCAAACTGATGATAGTAATGATTTAACATCTATAGTTAGATTTTTAGATGGGGACAAGTTTAATACTACACAAGAAGGTTATGATAGATTTGTTGCTGTTGTAGAACATGCTTTAAATAAAACTTTAGGATTTGGTAGGGGTATAGATGCTCTTGCGAATAATACTGGAAGTCAATATAGAATACTTAAAGATAATTCAGGGTCGTATGTTATTATTTTTAGATATTGCCCTTTAATTAGTCCATTAAACTATTTTATTGATCCACAATCTCCTTTCACCGCTCAATCAGTAATGGACCAAGCGTTCTCTATTAAAAAGACAACAACTAGTGAAGCTGGTGGTCCAGTCCCATTTTTTGATATTGACCTAACATTAGAAGATGGCGAATTAGCAAGAACTACTAATGATGCGAATATAATCTCTTCAACAACACAAATATCTACTGGAAGTGGTTACATGACTGCTAGAATTGCTAATTTAGTAGATAATACAAGTGTACTAGAAGATAATGGTTTTGCGATTGGATTAACTAATGTATGTTTATCAACTATAGGTATAAATGCTGGTGATGAAATTCCGATATCAAGGATTTTTGCTGAAATTAGAGTTAATAAACCATTACAACAATTTCGTTATAGAAGCATCACAGAAGGCACAACCGAATTCACTTCCAATGTTTATCCACATAGAGTAGCAGCTACTCCACTTGTTACTGGATATTTAAATTTACCCCTTGGAAATACTTGGACCCAAGCACCAGCAGCTGCGACAGAGAATTTTGATGAAATAAATTTAGGACCTATAGCAACTTACAGACGAACTCAAGTAGGATCAGCAATAGAACACTGGTGGGAAGCAACAAGTGCTACAGCATGGAATGTATATTTTACTGGACCACCAACACCAAACCAAGCAGTTGACACTTCAGTGACCGCAGATTTAACAACTGGGGTTTTATCATTTGATACATCGGGGACTACTTTTACACCAACTGGAGGAGCCCCAGCAGTAGTGACTATTCCAGTAAATGTAAATGTACACGATGTAATGGGAATGGAAATTACGCAAAATAAATTGTCGGTTTGTGTTTATCAAGATAAAGTAGCACCAAATAATAGGCAGGTTATATTCGAACAAGATATACCAGTTGGAACAGAGCTTTACCCATATTTATATATAAATGGAAGTAAAGATCATGTTAAAGTGGATATGAATAATTGGACTGCTAATTCTTTAGAAACTCTAACTTCTGCGGATTTTGTATTAAATGGTGACCCTGATGGCGAGGGATGGGGTCCAGATGAAAGGAATGGTTTATTTTTTAATAAAGATAATGGAATGCGAAACGGACAACAACGACTCCAAAGAGATGCGGCTGCTAGTAATATACAAAGTGCTTTACCAAGTGTTTATTATAAGCAAGACATCGAAGATCGTAGATTTGAGAAAGTAACTCTAGATATGACTTTAAAAATGCCGAAACAAATATTAAGAAATTTAGGGTTTAAAAATATGGAAGATGATGGTGATAATATTTTTAATGGTATTATTGTGGATGGTGTTTGGACGACAGCTGATTTTGCGAGTGGTCTACCATCAATATACAATAGTGATAATTTTATTGTAGAAAGCACTAGTTTAAGATTAGATAGTTATGATGCCTCTAGAGTCATGTATAATACAAATGTCCAGTTTGCTGGTTCTGCTGAACTTAGTGGAAGGCGTAAAAATATTTTAATGACTATACCTTCTAATGATAATAATAATGGACTTGTAGAATATGAAACAAACACACCAATATTTATAGATATAGGAAACGCTGAAAAAATAAATGTAAAAAATTTAAATCTAAGAGTATTACGAAAAGACTTTAGTGCTATAAAACAAGGAAACGAATTAGCAATTATGACGCTGTTAATTGACAATTAAAATATATTATTATTGTATATAATGGCGTATGGTTCTACTACAAGTTCTAAAATGATAGTTAAAGTTAAAAAGAAACTCCCCAAGGTTTTAAAAAGAAAATCTATGTTAAACGGACTAATGATTAGAAGTTATGCGAAAAATAAGAATTTTTTAACTGATGCGATGGTTAAAAGATTACGAGAACATTCAAAACACCATACTATTAAACACATGAGATCAATGGTGTATAAAATGGAAACACTTGGAATGAGTTTTAGTAAAGCACACGAAGAAACAATGAAAAAATACGGAAAATAAATATTATTTAATTATAAATGGTACAAGTGAAACAGGTAGTAACAAATAAAAATAAATTTAATAAAAAATATAAACAAAAATCCAATCAATCTAATTCTAAAGCAGATATAGTAAAACTGACTGGAATTCCATTAAGAATTATTAACGAAGTTTTTAAGCGTGGGGTGGGGGCTTATAAAACAAATCCAAAATCAGTTAGAAGCAGTGTTAAATCACCAGAACAATGGGCGTATGCTCGTGTATATAGTTTTGTAATGAAACAACCAGGGACTTGGGGTAAGGCAGACAAGGATCTCGCAGATAGAGTAAGAAAATTATAAAATTGATTATTTTTTTATTTATATATATTATAGTATGCCTCCAAAGAAGAAATTTAAAGTAAAAAACCCAGGAAAACCTATAATGATTAGTAAAGCACCAACCAAGAAAAAAAAACTTGTATTAAAAAAAAAACCTAAAGTAGAAGAAAAACCCAAACCAAAGAAAAAAAAATTAGTTGTAAAAAAGAAATTAGTTGGAACTTTA